>BNJU01001330.1_pt1 | contig 43956 bp, 69 predicted proteins | sample 8539281 | NCBI WGS metagenome assembly BNJU01 (sample SAMD00202456, study PRJDB9452) | human saliva metagenome | isolation source: human saliva | place: Japan
GTAGAGTCAGCAATCGAAGAGGATGTTGACTTCAACAACTGGGAGCTTGCAACAGAGCTAGCACACGTATTCGAGGTTGATTTCGGATTCGAAGATGAAGAAGATATCAGCAAGGCTATGGACGATGAAGTTGCTCTTTACAAGTATGCAGAAGTTGGCGAGGTATTCGGTGGCGTTCTAGAACCAATTGAGGTTAAGCTAGTAGCGACAAAGGATGATAAGCTAGTAGATGTGCTTGAGTGCTGAGATGTGCTTATGAATCTGAACGAAAGCAGAATTCAAAGCCATTCTCAGTAGTAGGTAATAGCTATAGGCGAATCTAATGCTAAATAACAAATCTCGCATTCAGATAAAACTGAGTGCGAGATTTTTCATACTAAAAATCCCCATGCGTAGTGGGGATTAGCTTACTATATATTCTTAGCTGATTCAATGAGTTCTTCAGCGTTTTTTTCGCGTTGCATCTGTAATGCTTTCACCACCGATGAGCCTTGCAATTTCGTCAATCTGGGCACTAGAATCTAGCTTTTCTATATGTGTGTATGTACTGCTGTCATCAGAGTGCTTGAAAAATGCGATATGCTGTATCTGCCATCAGCGCAATCTGAGGAAGGTGAGTTATACAAAGTATCTGTTTGTCACGGGCGATTTCCCTTAATTTTTTGCCAACAACATGAGCGACCTGTCCACTTATACCTTGGTCTATTTCATCAAAAATCAGGGTGAGGGATAGCGTCACTACTTGCTGTTATCTTTTTGATTGCTAGCATTATTCTTGAAATCTCACCGCCGGATGCAGTCTTTACAAGCGACTTTTAGTGGCTCGCCCTTATTTGTAGAGATTAGAATTTCTACATCGTCAAGGCCGTTTTCGTCAGGACTTGACTTGGATTCGAAACGTATCTCTAGTGCGAGCACCTGAAAAATTAAGGTCGTTTAGCTCTATCAATATCTTTTCAGAAAGTTCTTGAGCAACAGCTTTACGAGCTTCGCTAAGCTTGTTTTCGGCTGATATCAAAGCTTCGTAGCTCTTTGATAGTGAAGCTTCAAGGTTTAACTTCTCATCGTCAAAAGTTTTCTATGGTCAAGAGCTCGCCTTCAATATTATCGCAGTAAGCAAGAATATCCTCTATCGGGTACTACCGTATTTCTTTTTAAGAGACTTTATGAGCTCTAGACGCTCAATTGCTTCATCTAGTTCTGATGGATCAAATGTCATTTCGTCGACAGTATCTCTTAGAACAGATACGGCTTCTTCAAGTCTATAGTATGCATCATTGCATGATTCTAAAAAGCTCATTCAGCTTTCCTGAGTACTCAGCAAGTGATTCAATGTATGAAAGGGCAGAACCTAAAGTGCTATATGCACCACGTTCACCATCTATAAGATCATAGGCGTAGCTTGCATCACTTGTAATCTTCTCTGAGTTTTGAGCATGTCAAGGCGTTCCTCTAGCTCAGTGTCTTCTCCTGGGACAAGCTTTGCGGATTTAATCTCGCTGATTTCAAACTTGTAAAAATCAAGTTTTCTTGCATTCTCAGAAGAGAGTGAGAAAGTTTGTTTAGCTTCGCTTTCTTTTCTATATAGCTTTGATATTCATTAGAATAAGAACTCTTAAAGCTTGTTATTTGTTCAAAAACCATAGGTGTCGACAAGTGTCAGGTGATTTTCGGTGTTTAGTAGTGATTGATTGTCGTACTGCCCGTGAATATCTGCAAGCTTTTGGCAGGTGAGCTGAAGCTCTGATAATGTTACTAGTCTGCCATTCAGTTTGCAAAGGTTTTTCCCGTTAGAATTTATTTCTCTAGAAATAATTACTTCTTGCCGTCAATTTCACCCGAGTTCAATAATTGCTGTCTGTTCCAAAACGAACACGACGAATCAGCCTGCTTCCAGAGTGCAAGGCTTATCGCCGTTACTACTATTGATTTTCCGCTTCCGGTTTCTCCAGTAATGATATTCAGTCCTGAGTAAAAAGTCAACATCGGTGTTTTGATAATAGCAAAAATCTCTGATACTGATGTGGTTTATCATTACTTGTGATTCCTTAAAATAAAGCATGTTGTTAAAAATGGATAGGATTTCTTCTACATGATCTTCGTGGTCGATGATGAGTAGAAGGTATTGTCTCCTGCAATGGAGCCGACAACATGAGGCAAAGCCAATGTTGTCAATAGCCTCGCCATTGCTGACATGCTGCAACCTGAAAGAGTTTTAATGATTATTAAGTTGTGTGCAGATGCAAATGAAGTAATCGTTTCTCTAAAGATTTTTACAAATCGATCTGAGATAGGTGCATTCTCTTTAGCGTGCTTACTGCATATTGTTATACTTGCCTGTTGATGACAGTACCTTGATTAGCTGTAGCTCTTTGATGTCGCGAGATATGGTCATATGTAACATCAAAGCCTTCGCTCTTCTAGCATAGATGCTAGTTTCTCTTGAGTTTTCAATTTCGTTGTTGAGATAATCTCAGAGTATCTTGTTTTTGTCTCGAGTAACGCATAATAATAACCTCTCTGGCAAAGATGCCTCCTATTTTGATAATTATAACATGTATAGTTATAATTAAAGATAGACTGAATGGGGATTTTACAAATATTGACATATAAGCTCTCTAGTTAGACAAACATCTGTTCATATGTTATAATATCAAGCGAAAATTAGGAGAGATAAAGTATGAGAATTTAGGTATAGACCCTGGTTATGTTATTATGGGCTGAAATTTTTAGACCCTAAGGAAATAAATTCAGTGTTGTTGATTACGGTTCGATTACAACTGATGCAGGCGTGGAGGCTGACTAAGACTTCAGCATATATATGCCGAGCTTGGAGCTATTGTTGCAAAATATCAGCCTGAGGAAGGCGCGATAGAGAAACTGTTTTTAATAACAATGCAAAGACGGTAATTCTTGTAGGGAGAAGCAAGAGGTATCGTCAGTTTTTAGCATGTGCAAACTGCAGGACTAGAGATATCAGAATATACACCTTTACAGATAAAGCAGGCTCTTGTCGGATACGGAAGGGCTGATAAGAAGCAGGTTCAGGCAATGGTTAAGGCAATCTTAAATCTTAAGGAAGTACCTAAGCCTGATGATACTGCGAGATGCAGTGCGATGACTATTTGCACTGGACACAGTCGTGGTAGGAGAATGGTAAGTGATAAGATACATTAAAGGAACGATATATCATCAAATGGATGGTTCTATCATAGTCGAGAATAGCTCAGAATGGTTTCATATAATGATTTCCGCAGGATCTAGTTTTTATAAGCTAGTCGACGGAGAGGACGTCAAAGTTCATACTTCAATGATAGTTAGGAGGATGACATAAGTCTCTATGGCTTTTCTGATAGGGAGGAACTTGAACTATTTGAGCTTTTGATAACGGTAAATGGTATTGGAGCAAAGGGTGCTATGTCTATAATGAGCGTCCTTAGTCCTAATGCGCTAAAGTTTGCGATTGCATCTGGTGACAGCAAGTCGATTTCAAAGGCGAATGGTGTCGGAAAGAAGACAGCAGAGAGAATCATCATAGATCTTAAGGATAAAGTGGGAAGCTTTGATGAAGCAGAGCTAGATGGTCCTATAGATGATGATATTTGTTAATGACGATACTCGCTCGGAGGCTAAGATAGCTTTGATAAGCCTTGGTTATTCACAGCAGGAGGCCGAGAATGCCATAAGCAAAATCAAGGGTGAGAATTTGACGATAGAGGATTATATCAAGCTTGCACTCAAGCAGATGTAGGTAATAAGAATGGAAGATAGAATTACAAAAACAAGTGCCAATGAATTTGAGGAGACAGGAGGTCGGTCTTAGACCACTGACGTCTTGATGATTTTTATTGGGCAAAAAAGTCATGTTAAGGAAAATCTAAAGATATTTATAGAGCGGCAAAAGCTAAGAGGTGAGCCACTAGACCATGTTTTGTTTTACGGGCCTCAGGACTTGGTAGACGACACTTGCTGGAATCATTGCAAATGAGCTTGGTGTTGATATTAAGATTACTTCTGGCCCTGCCATTGGAAGAGAGTCTGCAGATCTTCGGCCATTTTGACTAATCTAAAGCGAAAACGATGTTCTTTTTATAGATGAGATACATAGACTTAATAGATCTGTTGAGGAAGTCCTTTATTCTGCGATGGAGGACTATGCTCTTGATATAGTTATAGGAAAGGGACCGTCTGCAAGGTCGATAAAGACTCGATATAGCAAGGTTTACTTTGATAGGTGCAACTACGAGGGCTGGTAGCCTTTCTGCCCCTCTCAAGAGATGATTTGGCATCGTAGACAAGTTCGAAGTATATGGAAGCGATGAGCTTATCAATATTATTGGTAGATCTGCATCATTGCTTGGGGTGACGACAGATGAAGATGCACTTTATGAGATGACAAGATGCTCAAGAGGAACTCCTCGTGTTGCAAATAGGATACTTAAGCGCGTAGGGACTTTTGCTCAAGTTAGCGGAAAATCACATATCGATTTTTGAGACGGCTCAGCAGTCACTTGACGCTCTGAGTGTTGATGCACTTGGTCTTGAGAAACTAGATAGAGAGATTTTAGATGCGATTATAACAAGGTTTAATGGTGGTCCAGTGGGTATAGATACAATTCTTTGCATCGATTGGTGAGGAGAAATTACTATTGAAGATGCCTATGAGCCATATTTGATACAGCAGGATTGCTTTAGAGAACGCAAAAAGAGGGCAGGATGGCAACAGAGCTAGCATACAAGCACCTTGGAATCGCCTATAGCGGTGACAAAAACATCGATGCACAGGAAGATAGTGCAGAGTAATTTGGAGAAATAGATGCATATAAATGATTTTTGATTATAAGCTTCCAGAAGAGCTGATTGCTCAGAAACCACAAAAAGGACAGAGGACAAATGTCGCTTGATGGTTTTGAGACGAAGCGACAATAGCATAAACATAGACATTTCTTTGATATATTGGAATATCTAAAGGAAGGCGACTGCCTATTGTTAAATGACAGCAAAGTTATTCCAGCAAAGGCTTTACAGTATCAAAGAAGGAACTGGTGCAAGAGTTGAGTTCCTTTTGATAAAAAGAATAGAGGGCGATATTTGGGAGACAATGGTAAGACCAGGAAAGAGGCTTAAGCCTGGTGATAGTGTTTTGTTTTTCTGATGAGGAGGCAAGAAACTTGGGCTGAAATCTTGGACTACGATGAGGATGGTACAAGAATCGTCAAAATGGAGTACGATGGTATTTTTGATGGAAAGAGCTTGAGGAAATTGGCTCAATGCCACTTCCGCCATATATTTCAAGACCTAGCAACGATGAGGATAAGGATGATTATCAGACTGTTTACTGCCACGAGGAGGGCTCTGTGGCGGCTCCTACGGCGGGACTTCACTTTACGACGGAGCTTTTAGAAGGCTAGAGAAAAGGGCGTCAAAATTGCATTGTGACGCTTCATGTAGGTATTTGGTACATTTAGACCAGTTAAATGTGAGACTATAGAAAATCATCACATGCATTTTTGAGGAGTATTCTGTCAGTGAGGAGACTGCCGAGATTGTTAATCAGACAATTTTAAGTGACGGAAGAGTTATATCTGTTGGAACGACATCTACAAGAACTGCAGAAAGTGTGACTTGCTTTGATGAAAAAGAGTGGTAAATATCTTCTTAAGGCAGGCTCAGGAAGTACGGATATTTTTCATATATCCTGGATATGAGTTTAAGATTATAGAGTCTTTAATTACGAACTTTCATTTAGCAAAATCGACTTTGTGATGCTTGTTTCCGCGCTTTATGACCGCGAGCATATTCTGAAGGCATATGACGAGGCAGTTAGGGAAGAGTATAGATTTTTTAGCTATGGCGATGCCATGTTTATAGAATAGGAGGATTAGATATGAATGAACTTTTAAAATCAATGAAGTGGGGAATGATGCTCACAGGTCTTTTGACAATAATAATAGGTATCATGATTTGTGCAAACCCAAGTGGGGCAATTATCTCAATTATACGTTTCATCGGATGGGTTTTGATTGTTGCTGGAGGTGTTTCTGCTATAGGGGAATTCATGCAGAGAACTACAACTTATAGGACATACTCGACAATGACGTTCGCACTTATAAGCCTTGTCTTCGGTATAGTGCTTGCAATTAGACCAGCTTCATTTGTAAATTTTTGTTGGAACAGTAGTTGCGTTAATATTGTTTGTCCACGGAATCAATGCAATAGTTTCAGCGCTTAATTCGAGAAAGTATGGATACAATCAGTGGAAGAGTGCTTGCCTTTCTGGAGTTATATTTGCTGTAGTAGCATTTATAATACTAATCAATCCGTTCTCATCAGCTAGTGCGCTCATGCTGTTTATAGGAATTGTTCTTATAGGTGATGGAATATCTAACATTGCCATGGCATTTAGCATAGGTAGAACAATGCACACATATCATAAAAATGCGATGGGCGACAGATATATTGATGTGAGATTACAAAGAAGTTGACAATAAATAAATTGAGGTTTTATTGATGAAACATGCAGTCAGCTATGAGCTGAAGAAGAAAGATAAGAATAGCCGGGCACGTAGAGGTGTACTTCACTACTCCGCATGGGGATATACAGACGCCAGTGTTTATGCCAGTTGGAACCCAAGCAACAGTCAAGGCTATGACACCTGAGCAAGTTGAGGCAACAGGAGCCAAGCTGATATTGGGAAATACCTATCATCTTTTTCCTAAGACCTGGACATGAGATTGTAAGGAAGCTGGCGGTCTTCACAGGTTTATGAACTGGAACCATGCTATCTTGACAGATAGCGGTGGATTTCAGGTATTTTTCTTTAGGTAAGCTTAGAAAGATTTCTGAGGAAGGTGTAACCTTCGAAGCCATATAGACGGATCAAAAAGAAGTTCATCTCACCAGAGATTGCTATTGAGATTCAAAATGCACTCGGTGCTGACATAATAATGGCCTTTTGATGAATGTGCACCTTATCCAGCAGATAGGCGCTATGTTGAAGCTTCCCTAAATAGGACAACAAGATGGCTAAAGCGCTGCAAGGATGCTCATAAAGATATTGAAAAACAGTCCCTATTTGGAATCATGCAGGGCGGAATGTACAGTGATTTACGTAAGATGAGGCGCAGAGCAGATAGTTGAGCTTGATTTGCCAGGATATGCTATAGGTGGTCTTTCTGTTGGAGAACCTAAGGAACTTATGATAGAAGTGCTCGACAGCTGCGTTGATTATCTTCCAAAAGAGAAAGCTAGATATTTGATGGGTGTTGGTACTGTTGACTACATCTTCGAGGGAGTAGAGCGCGGAATTGACATGTTCGACTGCGTTCAGCCTACCAGAATAGCAAGACATGGAATGGCGACAACGGCAAGTGGCAAGGTAAACATCAAAAATGCTAAGTATGAGAGACTTCTCACCACTCGATAATGAATGTGATTGCTATACATGTAGAAACTTCTCAAAAGCATATTTGCGCCACCTTTTAAGGCCAATGAAATGCTTTGTAGCACACTTTTGTCAATCCATAATATTCACTTCCTAGAGAAGATGATGGAGGGCATACAGCAGAGCAATAGAAGATAGATTTTTCAGAATATAAGAAAGAGTTTTACGATAAATATGGAGAATTTTAGTCCCTGTCCACATCGCGAATTTTGTGGCGGATGCAAGTACAACGGAGAAGATTATGAGACAGTTTTAGCAGAAAAAAACTCGCTAGTTTTGTCATATCTTGAAAACAACGGCATAGATACGTCACTTTATGTGAGGTATAGAAGGACAGCCTGGAAGAAGCAAGATATAGGTACAGAAATAAGATGGAGTATACCATTTGGAGATCTAGTCAAGGACGGGGAAATCACCCTAGGTATGCATAAGTCAGGACAGTTCATGTCAATAGTTACCGGTGATCATTGCCAGCTTGTCGACGAGGGACTTTAATAAAATTTTTGAGATGTACGCTCGACTTTGCAATAGAAAAAGGGATACAAGAAGTATCATAAGCGCACGCACTGGACTTTTGCGCAATCTCCTAGTCAGAAAAGGCGTCAGAACAAGGAGATTGTAGTAGATATTGTAACAAGCTCGGAAGAGTGAATTTGATGATAAGGGCTGGGCAGAAAGACTTAAAAGCACTAGAACTAAATAACAAGCTAGTTGGCATAGCACGAACCATAAACGATGGCCTAGCCGATGCCGTAAATTGCGACAAGCGACACATAATTGAGGGTAGAGACTATTACTTTGAGAACCTTCTAGGACTTGAGTTTAGAGTAAACCTATTTTCATTCTTCAAACTAATGTAAATGCTGTTGAAAAGAAAGCTATATAAAGAGGCAATAAATCTCTTTGATGATATAGAAGGAAAAACGGTATTTGACCTTTACTGCGGTACTGGAACAATTTCTCAGGTAGTTGCATCAAAGGCAAAGCATGTAGTAGGAATAGACATAGTGCCAGACTCTATACATGCAGCTGAAGAAAATGCGAAAATAAATGGAATAGAAAACTGCGAGTTCATCTGCGGAGATGTGTTTGAGGTGCTAGATTCAGTAGAAAAGCTTCCAGATGCAATCATAGTAGATCCACCAAGAGTTGGTATCAAACAAAGGCGTAAAACAAGATAGCAGGATATGGCGTAGACGAAATAGTTTACATCTCGTGCAATCCAAAGACCATGGCAATCGACCTCGTAGACTTCCAGAATATGGGCTACGAAATAAAATATATCAAAGCATACGACAATTTCGTGTGGGCTAAACATACTGAGACGGTAGCGTTATTGTCCAAACTTGATGTCGATAAACATATAGATGTTGAAATTAAGCTTGATGAGCTTGATTTGACAAGTGCTGAAAGTAAAGCGACTTATGCACAAATCAAGCAATATATATTGGAAAAGAGTTTGATTTAAAAGGTTTCGACACTTTTATATTGCACAGATTAAAAAGAAATGTGGAATTGCACTGAGGGAGCATTATAATAAATCAAAAAAAGAAACAGGTTATTCACAATGCACACCGGAAAAAGAGGAAGCTATCATGGATGCGTTAAGGCATTTTTAAGATGATTTAATAGAAATGGAGGAGTATTTATGAGATGGATATTAAAAATAATCTTATTTCCAATTAGATTGCTGTTAAGTATCCTCACTGCATTTCTGACATTCCTGCTCAGCATAGGAACAACTATTCTATATTTCTTGATGCTGATGTGTATCGTTCTTTGCAATAGGATCATTTATACAAAAAGATATATCACTTGGAATTGAGGCGTTGGTATTAGGGATTTTTGTTAAGTCCTTATGGAATACCGATGGTCGGAGTAGCTGTTATAGCATTCCTTCAGGGAATCAATGAAAGCAATAAAATCAATCTAAAAATTTCATAAAAACAGTTTACCAAAGGCGATAGAAGAAAAACTATCGTCTTTTTCTTTGCAAATGGGGAGGAGGTGAAGCGATGGACTTTGACTATTTCTATAACAGAGAAGCGGAAAGATTTAACTTCTTAAAAGTACCGGAGATATTAGTTGATGGAGAAGAATTTCGGGGCTTATCAGCAGAAGCAATTATCCTTTTATTCCACTAGCTTCTGAAACGCACTAGGAATGTCTTTTAAGAATAACTGGATGAGACAAGGAAGGTAGAGTATTTATCTATTTTACTGTTGAAGAGATTATGAGAAGAAGAAATATCTCAAAAGCCGACAGCTATAAAAACATTAGATGAACTCGATATGAAAAAGGAATCGGACTGATTGAAAGAGAGTAAAAGCTTTGGGCTTGGTAAAGCTGATATCATATATGTTAAAGACTTTATGAGCATATTGGCGGTAAAAGAAAAATGACTTTCAGAAGTCAAAAACTTAACTTCAAGTAAAAGATTTTAACCTCAGAGTAAAGAAAATGAACTTCAGGAAGTTCAAAAATCTGACTCTAACTATATAGAGAATAATAAGAGTAAGTATAGTAAGAGAGAATATAGTTTTGAGTGAAAAACGGGCTGGAACATTTCAAAATGTATTTTTAACGGCAGAAGATATATCCGATTTACAAATCATAATGAACTCACAGCTTGATAATTACATTGAGAGATTATCTGCATATATCAAAAGCACCGGAAAGACCTATAAGGACCAGTAAAGCGACAATCCTTTCTTGGTTTTATAAAGATCAGGGAGAGGAAAAGAGTGAAAACATCAAATATCCCGACATGGGAAGAATATGATAAAGGAGAACACCTATGATGAAAGAATTAGAAAAAGTAATGATAGAAGATGTAGAGTATTCTTACGATCCTGAAAAAGAATATATCAAGGATGGACACGCATTTTGTAAAGTTTGCCATGAAAGAAAAAGACGGAAAAGTGATGGAGTTCTTTTGATAACAAGATGATATTTTAAGATTTCTTGCAAATGCGATAGAGATAGAGGGAAAGAGAAAAGAAATGACAAAAGCAGATGGAGATTGAACGATTAAAGAGTAGGCGCTTTAACTCGATTATTCAGTGGTCATACACATTTGAAAATTATCAGGGAGAAGAAAAAATCAAAGCTTATCATTGCAAAGAACTTTGTAAAGACTATGAGGAAATGAAAAAGAAATATCAGACTTCTTTTTGCATGGCTCAGTAGGTAGCGGAAAGACCCTATCTTGCCTGCTCCATTGCAAAATAGCCTTATTGAACAGTATCAAATAGGCGTTAAAATAAGAAATTTTGCACAGATTATCAATGAAACACTTTTGCAAAAGGGAGGTTTTGATTTTGATAAGAACGCATATATTGAATCCCTTGTAAATACTTCCGTTCTGATTTTAGATGACTTGGGAATAGAAAGAGATACAAGCTATGCAAAGAACAGGTATATAACATCGTGAATAACGGTACTTAAAACGAAACCGACTATCTTCACTACTAATCTTTCCTACGACACAATCCAAAAATTGTAAGGATAGCGTAGAGTATCAAAAGAATCTATTCAAGAATCATAGAGATGTGATTCCTGTTATGGTTGTAGGAGAAGATTTTTGAAAGGTTATTCAAAAAGGACAAACTGAATCGGAATAAGGACAGACTGCTGAATGGAGGTGAGAGTAAGTTGATCAATGAAGAAATAGCAAGAAAAACGCTGAATATGGAAGTTAGAGTCGCTAAAGTAACAGGAAAGCTAATTCTGAACTTAGTAAAGAAATTGATGGAAAGAAGCAGAAAAACTTGGAGGACTTGAAAAGCTGGTTAATGCTAACGGAAATGAAGTAAAAGCTAAAAGATATGGTTAAAAAGGGACAGCTTGAAGAAATTCCGGTTGAAGAAGCAGAGCAGGAACTGAAAAAGAACTTAATCGGTATGGGTAAAAGTTTTCAGTCATGAAAGATAAGGAAAGTGAAATACTCAGTATTCTTTTCAAGCTAAAAGATATGAAGGTTATGGACAAAGCATTTAAGCATGCCCTTTCAGAATCAGAAAAGAAAACGGAAAGGAAGGAGTCCATTCATAAGAATATTGAGAAGTTCAAAGAAATGGCAAAGAACTCTGTTTCAAAGGATAAAAGTCAAGAATAAACAAAAAGGAGCAGAGCCTATGATAGATAAGATATTAAAAAGGACATAAAGGCTTTATTTAAGGGTGCAAGATAAGGTAAAGAGTTTCTAAAGCAGAACATTCCTATCTTGCATTTTTCTATATAGGTAATATCTTTTCACATCATGTAAGAGCCTATATAGGTGGCGATATTATTGACAAAATTTTTTTCAGGGATATTGGAGCTTAACACAATGAGCTTTTCTTCGAGTATTCATCCGGCGGATATTATAATGGGCGTGGTAGTAGCAGTTTTAATCAAAATCATCGTATATACCAAAGGGAAAAATGCTAAAAAGTTTAGACAGGGTAAAGAGTATGGCTCAGCAAGATGGGGAACGAAAAAGATATAGAGCCATATCTGGATGAAAAGATTTCAAAATAATATTTTTGCTTACTCAAACTGAGCGATTAACAATGAATGGTGAGACCATCTAATCCAAAGTATGCGAGAAATAAGAATGTTCTTGTCATCGGTGGATCAGGAAGTGGAAAAACGAGATTTTATGTAAAAACCAGATCTTGTGCAGATGCACTCGTCATATGTGTAACTGATCCGAAAGGAACGATAGTCCTTGAGTCGTGACAGATGCTTGAGGATAATGGCTATGAGATAAAAATCCTAAATACCATCAACTTCAAAAAGTGTGATGTACAATCCATTCGCCTATCTGAAGTGAAAAAGATATACTCAAATTGGTGCAGACAATCATTGCGAACACTAAGGGAGAGGAGAAAAAGCGGGTGACGATTTTGGGTTAAAAGCCGAAACTCTGCTATACAGCTCTGATCTAACTTGCTGATTTAAGAAGAATAGTTTAGACGATAGACTTTATCGTATGTACGATAAAATTGAGGAATTAGAAGGTCGGTTAATAGAAGCTAAAGCAAAGAAAGAAAATAATAGAAGCTGAAAAACTTACTGGCGATAATATATATAAGGTTTTGATTTATTTTGACAAACTTTATATAAAGTCATGAACGATGTTGAACGCAGCAGACTAATAGAAGCACTCATTTCTGAAATTCAAATTTATGAAGAGAAGCGACCTAATGGACAATGGCTAAAATCCATTACTTTTAAGCTACCTATCATTGATGAGGATCTAAATATAAGTTTGGACAATGATGAACAAGTTGAGGCTGTAGTCCTTTTTGGTTAAGGCCTAAAGGCCGTAAACCAAAAGATGGCACTGCCCATGCGATAGCTGTCCAAGAGCAAGGAACGAAGTGACGATGCGATTGAAACAACGAACTGCTGAAGCGTAACACTATTGGTTAGTCACAAAGTGACTCAAACTAATAGACGGTACGCCTCATGCAAAGATTCCCCACGAACAAAGAGAGTGGCATGGAATCGACTGCTGAAGCCCTAACACTACTCTGAAATATCAATAATTTAAAAAGATTTAAGTCGATTTATTAGGATGAAATAATGGGACATATACCAAAAAGATGAAAGTATAAATATTGATGTATTAAAAATTTGAAGAATCGCAAAAGAGTAATCATAGTAGCTGTAATTATGACAGGAGCAAATGGATATACTTTCCAGATTTTTATTCTGAATATAGGTATATTTTAGGAACTATAGGATTCTTTAATAACAATAGGAATCAATCCATCTACTGCACACCCAAATTGTGTCGATAATACAATAAAATCTGTTGAGAGACTGGCTATAAATAATGGTTTCGATTCATTTATTATGTGTAATGTATATGCGCAAAGATCGAACAGAACCTAATTCAATGGATAAAATTTCAATGAAAAGCTACATTTAGAAAATTTGAATGCGTTTGAGATGGGATATTTGGAAAAAGTTGATACACAACCAATTATTTGAGCAGAGCATGGGGAACAAAGTATCGATAAACGAGATTATCTTAAAAGCTTGTTTGATAGAAATCGAAAAGCTAAAGTTCGGAATATAATTCGAGGTGGGTAAAGGCTGGTAATTTATCTAAAAAGGGCATCCTCATCATCCTTTATATCTACCTAAAAATACACTTTGAAGAGTTTAATATATACATATCAAACCTATAAATCACTTTCTAACAAATTTAAAAATAATTTCCCTATTCATTTACATTCATCTTTCTCTAAATTAAAGTGTAAGCATAATGATGCACATATTATTAAATTAAGAGGAATAGGTAAAACCATATATTAGATGGACAGACAAAGAAGGAATACAAGATTGATGCACAAACATGTGCAGTGTGGAGCAGAAAAATTGATTTGATAAATGACTAATATACCTCTGCTAGTAATTCTAGCCGAGATTTTTCTTTAAAGATGGTATAATATATAAAATCGCATGGGAGATCAAAATGAAAAATCTTAATTAAGGAAGCGTGTTTTTGTAGAGTTTTCCGCTGGTTTAATTGAGAATTAAAGATATTAAAATGTAGGTGCAAAAATATGAATAAATTAAGTAACAAAGCAAAATTATGTATTTTATTTATTTCAATAGTCGTTACAAGTATTTGCTTAATTACATTACTATTGCATCATGATAATAAAACTCTTGTATTCAAGTTGATAGTAAGGACATAATATCTACATATAAGTCTAAGTACTCTCAATTAGACTTGTATAAGCAAAATGATAAATTAATCATTAATGCTTATTCAAATAGTAAGTTTGATGAACCCAACCAACTAATCATTCCATTTAAAGGAGAAATAACAAAGGATGATATCTTAGTAAAGTGGAAAACCATAGGTGGCATGACTGTTGATGAAGACAGTGATAGTATTATTGTAGTAAATGTAATAATAAAAAGATGGTAAAACGATATGTAATGAAAAATATAAGTCTTTAGTGAAAAAGGTTGGGAAATATTTAATGATTATATAGGTAAATGATAGATAATTTCCTTTCTACTTATTCAGGAGATAACTCCACTTTAAAGTATTCAAGTAATTTCATCATTGTCTCTTGTCCATCATAACAAGTATCAATTAAATAGCCAGGCTCATTTAGATATTCACATAATCCACGATAATAAAAGGACTTCTTTTTGTCCTCAATGATAAAAAGGGACTAAATTATGTTTAAGGCACTCTTTGAACGCAATTAGTCTGTTAACTCGACCATTTCCGTCTTGAAATGGATGTATACGTTCAAATCGAAAATAGAAATTCTACGATGTCTTCAAAACTTATGTGCTTTTTCTCGGTATAAGAAAAAGTAGATGTTGCATATCAGTTGCTACATCTTTTTGGTTCTGATGTTTCCATACCACCTACAATGTTTGGACGAGCTTTATATTCTCCAACATTAAACCAAGACAGTGTTTCATCTTTTGTTCTACTTTTAATATATAGTGAAGGTGTTTGATGTTTGACTCTGTCAAAGGTTCATCTGCGATATCAATGCAGTAGTCAATGGCTCTGAAATGGTTAATTGTCTCGATTATATCATCTACAGATAGGCTTTCTTCACTGTCTATAGTGTTGGTTTCGAATATGCGCCTTGTTTGGTCTTCGCTAAAAGCACGCCCTCCATGTGATTGGAATTATAGGTCATACGTATTTGAAGTTCGTGATATAGACCACCGGATATCTTATAATCCTTTTCTTCTCTTAGCTGTCTGAGAAGGGATTGTCACAAATAATTGTGTAAAGATCCTCTTCAGAGCAATGAAAGAAATCACATAATTTCCGTATAACAGAGGAAGAAAGCTTTTTCGCCCCTCGAAATCTTTTGCAATAGTTCTTGATGAAATATGAAGCAATTTCGTTAAATCGGATTTACATAGCCTATTTTGTTTTAATAATTTTTAGTAAACCATTGTAATTATACATAATATGACCTCAACTCGATTTCTTTACTTATTATATCAAAAATGGAGCCAAAAGTAAAGATTGTTAGAACTTAGAGTAAAGACTGAGGTTGTATATATAGTTAAAAATAGTTGGTTCATTAGTGAATTTAACATATAATTTAAAAAGGTAAACTGTTATATATAATAAGACATATAGTCAGGAGATTAATATGCATGAACTAGTAACATTTGAATCTGCAAGTAAATATATCACAGAAATAATAACAGATTTTAAGGATTTGATTGTATCAAAGTACAAAAAGAATTACAAGATGCAGAATGGACATTTAATAAGGGGTCAACAAAAAGTATGCACGGCTGATGAAAAGAGCAAGAAGAAACGATGCAAGGTCGGAATAGGGGTATATATCAAAAGTAGCACTGACAGATGATATTGCAATGGAAATCTGGAAATTGTTTTATGTCATATTTTGGTGATAGCTGTCTACCTAAAGCTAGAAAGAATCACAGGAATGAAGAAATGGGCAGATATGCGTTTTCAAACAAAAACGATAATGGAGATATGATTGAATGTACAGTTAATACATAGGGTGAATGGAACATTCCGCTTATTAATATAACTGCATACTACTGCTAGATATAGAAATATTGATCTATAAATACTAATTTTATCAATAACACGTGGCCAGCTTAGCTGGTCTTTTTCTTTGTCGCAGAACGACTCAACCACTTTAATTGTGATTGTCTAATCTGTAACGAAGATTAGAACTACAATCTGCAGATGATTTTCAAAAGTATACTTGACAATAAATGCAAAGCGAACTATGCTAAAAATGCAAAAGTAAACTTTGCTGAGTATATCTTTGACTAAAAGGATAACAGAGGATGGAAAATGAAAAATAGAATTAAGGAGCTTTGCAAGGAGAATAAACTCTCCCAGATGGACCTCGCTGATATTGTCGGGACAACTAGGCAAACTATAACATCGATAGAGGTGGGAAAGTATACGGCATCACTACCGCTAGCATATAAGATAGCTAGGCATTTTGGACTAAAGATAGAAGATATATTTGATTTACAGATATAGACGAGGAGGTCTAAATCATGGAAAAAGACTAGAAAAAGCAAAGAAAAGAAATACTAAAGACAAAAATTTAATGATGTCATTTATTACTATAGCTTCGTTACTAAGTCTTATAAATGTGGATAGACTGACAAGGGGATATAAAAACCATGATCTCGCTAGCATTATGACGTTTTTCTATCTTGGACTTATAGTAATAAGTAATATGATAATTCTATTTTACCTAGTGAGAAATCAAATGTATGCGAAAAGATGAAAAAGGCTCTGCTTCAGTATTTATAACGAAATGCATGACGAAAGAACGGCAAAGATAAAAGGAATAGTTGCCCAAAATACACTTGCCATATCTATTTTACCTATGGTAACAGTTTCAATTTTTACTTAGTTATATCAATGTATATATGTTTATAGGCGCGGTAATTATACTTATACTTTTTAGCTTTGATATTTTTAACATGTAAAATTTATTACACAGAAACTATTCCGAGAAAGCTTAGATACATATTAATAGTTGAATTAATTCAATGATATTACTCTCCTTAATGGACACACAGTAAAGAGTGCGACTTTTAATGTGGATAAACAAATAATTATATAATATAATAAGAACTAGATACTTTTGCACGACGCATAAGGAAGATAATTGTGAGCTAAAATCTATTCATCTGCCATGGCAATATCTACTACTCACCAATGGCAGAGTTCATATTTAAGAAAATGATTACTGAAGCTGAGGCTTGAAAATGAATATATAGTAGATTCAGCAGACGACAAGCACTGAGAAATCTGGAATGGAGTTGGTAATCCAGTGTATCCGCCAGCACGAGAAAATTAAAGGAACACGGAATATCAGTGCGATGGTAAGAGAGCTCATGATAACAAAGGAAGATGCATCAAAAGTATGACCTTCTAATAGCAATGGACACGCGTAATCTAAAGAACATGGAGAAAGTGTTTGGAAAATGAGGCAAAAAGCACAAGACACATCTCTTGCTAGAGTATACTGGAGATGCAAGAAGCATTTCAGATCCTTGGTATAGCAAATGATTTTGATACGGCATATAATGAGATAGAGACAAGGTTGTAAGGCACTATTTGAGTCGTTAGAAAGATAGCATAATCGAGTAGAGCGAGGAATTTAAAAAGCATGAACGAATATCTAAAGGAATACATAAAGCTTTAAGAAAAATTTTTGTTGAACAGGATGAAGATAAGGCGAGTGTCTTAGCTCTTTATCAGTTTGCTGATAGGCTTGCTTTTGATTGAAGATAAGGACGCAAAGGAAGTGCTTGTTGACGTATATCAGCGACTTTATTTGATGGAAAGTGCATTTAGCTTTTTCGTAAATATATGTGATAAGAATGATAGAAAGCATATTAAGAAGCTAGCAAATCTACAGAAACTATCACAAAGTCATGGAGATAGATTTGCATTACCTAGACCTTTGACAGATGCTGAGAGAAATGCAAGAAGGGAGCGACTAAAGGATCTTCCGTTTTTTAAATATCATCCAGATCCACTTGAGACTGGTTCGTTTGAAGAGGGAGAGGAAAAGATATGCCCTTGCTGTGGTAATAAAAGCAAGGTATACTATTCATCATTTCCATATTGCTCTGAAAATGTAGAGTATATCTGCCCAACATGCATATCAAATGGAGAAGCGACTAGGAAGTTTGATGCAATCTTTGTACAAAATGCTGAGTGGCATGGCGAGCCTGATATGGAAAAGGATGATGAGCTTTTTCATCGTACGCCTGGTTACATGAGCTGGCAGGGTGAGTACTGGCTTTCATGCTGTGATGATTACTGTGCATATATGGGAACAGTTGGAACTCGTGAACTCAAAGCTATGAATATAGCAGATGAGGTAATCGGAGAGTATATCCAGAGGGAGCCTTTTGAAGATATTGAGGAATACCTTGTCAAAGATGGACCCATGTGTGGCTACCTGTTCAAGTGCCTCCATTGCGGTAAATATCACCTCTGGGTTGATGCAGACTAACAAGGATAAGACGACTATTTTACCCATGCATAATTAAATATATAAGAGCGAAATCCTGCCAAGATTGGCAGGATTTTTGATATGCATGTTTCGTTTTTGATATATCAAAAATACATCGTAATCAGGTCTTTTTCTTTAGATAATACAGAACGAATGCTCCAGTCTGGCATGTACTCATGATACTAGTAATCAAAAATGACTGCATTATGACTTTCGGCAAGAAAAAGACTTAAAGTTAGTCCGCTAAGGAAGAGCAGTATCTGTATTGCGTAATAGCATTTAGGGAATTTGAAATCATCCATATTGTGAAGACTATTTGCAAGAGTTGCTCCATGAAAGATAGCAATTCCAGAATAGAAGAAGGCCGTAATAAATAGATTATCTGCTTCAGGGAAACAATAAAACCCATAGATACAGTGATGATAATTAGTCCTACTATTATTGGAATATGGCTGTATATTAGGAATGCAATATTTAAGTTTGTCGCCTCATCTATTGCATGGTCAAATTCACCAAAATAGAATAGGGAAAAGCGATGCCATAATGATAAATAATAGGACTGAGTTAAACGAGAAGCTATCTGGTGTAAAAGAATTTAGCTAGGCCCATTATCATCTCGCCAAATGTAATAATAACTAGTAGTGACAGTCTTTCAATCAAATGGGGAAGATTCGAAATTAATTTTTTCCCCTTTCATATTTAGGAATACTGGCATGGCAAAAAGTGGTAAGAAAACCTGCAATGAACACAGGTGCTCCGTATCTAAAATGGTAGCTGTGAAGCAGTAAATACAATTAGGGAACGTAGCCTGTTATTAAAAAGCAGAACGCGTATGGTTTTCTTTTGCATTCCTTGATGTTGATTTTCTCATATATTCAATCAGATATTGAATAAACAAAGTAAAACTAAGCGTTGCCACGGCCATGCAGAAATAATGAAAGTTATCCTTCCAATCTGCTGTAATTGCGTTAGAAATCAAAAGAAGAATACCCATATTGATAAAGCTTATAGACATATTGAGCAGGGAGTTCTTTCCGTGACGATTTGTAAATGCAGTTTGAATCATCCAATTGTTAACAAGGACAATAAGCGCAAGAATAAAACCAAACATTTGATCAAGATGTATTACACCATCATTTAAATGATGGATAATAGATGTTGTCTTAGAAAAGTGCATATACGAAAACTAGATCATAAAAAGCTCTGTAAACTCAACGCGTTTACGTGTAATTGAAGACATGATTTTCTCCTCAAAAATTTATATTGTACGATTGTAACTAAGTGTATTGTAGATGATTTTAAAAGTCAATAAGGTGCGTAAATCTGAAAGATTAGGAACATTGAAAAAGCAAACAGACGCGTAAACAAATTTGTTAAAATTACATATTGTTTTTCTCTTATGTAGAAATGAAGAATAAAATTATAATTTGTTAATAAATTTAGTGAATTTTGATTAGATAAGTATTATAATTATATTATTAAAAATATAAGGCGTTAATTTTTACTAAGGAGGGACAAAAATGAAAGCTTCAACTCACTATAGCAAAGGGGCAGTGCTTGTTCTGTCATTTTTGCTTGCTTTTTGATGCTGATGCCAGTAAATACAGTATATGCAGACTAGTTCGTATACTGTTACAGGAACTGAAACATCAGATGAATTAACAAAAAGTTATCGACGGAACGACAGTCGATGCATCAGGCAATCCATACGATGAAATCATCTTCCCAGCAGGAACATATACATTTAATATGACATCTCCTGTGCACATTAGAAGAACTGTGATAATCAAAGCTGATGCGGGGGCTGAGGTTACACTTAACGGTGGAGATTTTTAGAGGATATGCTAACTCAAATATCACATTTACAGGTACAGGTAGCTTTCTTCTGATGAATCCAAACACCTATGGCATATGGTCAAATGATGCATCTGCAGTATTTAACTTTGATAACACTAACTTTTACTATTGATGGAGCTCCAGATTTGGCTTCTATGCTTTGCTTGGTGGAAACACAACAAACATCAAAGGTGGAACATTCACAATCAGAAACTGTGCACAGAACGGAAATGAAGGCGGACTTGAATTAGATGGTGGTGCACTTAATATATCAGATGGTGCTCAGGTTACTCTCGAAAATAACGGAAACGGAACCTTTGGCGATATGTACATGAATGGACAAATGACTGTTTCGAGGTGTAAACACTAAACTTACAATAAATGAGAGCAGAGGTGGAACAACTGGATATGCTATGGTAATACCTAGCTCTGGTCATTTAACAGTTGATGGAGCTACAGTAGAAATTAATACAACTGCAGACACCTAGAGGGATAAATGCGACAGGCAACGCAAATGAAGTAATCAAACTAATAAACGGTGCAAAGCTCAATGTAAAGGCATCTAGTGGTGTAGCAAGAAGTGGAATAAGAAGAGCAAAAATCGTGGTAGATCAGAATAGTTCTTTGAATGTAGAAGGCTATGCGTACGCACTTGACGGAAGCATTCTAGTAGCAAACGATTTAGCTCATGTTACACTAAAAGGGAACTACAAGTGATAATGGCTCTGCAGTTGGCTTCACTGGAGGAACAAATGGATCTATAATCATGGGCGGTTCAGTTTTAGAAAAATGCAGCTACTCATATAGTAAACGGAGTTGAGGAAGCAATAACAACAAATACAGCTGTTGAGACTAAGCCGGTTAATGCTGCAGGAGAGGAACTGACTCGATTTGATATAACAGGTATTGCAAACGGCACAATAAATGTTGCATCTGATCCTGATAATCCCTAGTCATCCAGGATATACATATAGAGTAGGAGAGGTACATGATGGAACTGCCTATGTTTGGGCTCCTGCATCAAAGGTAAACTTCTGGGAAAGCAAAGAAGCCTTTGATAATGCTGATGCAACAAAGCTTCTAAAAACGCTTCTTACCATACGTGGAAATAATTTGGAGCTCGTAGGCTCAATGCTTCCTACAGCAAATGCCCCAACAGGAAAAGTATTCTCACATTGGCAGGATGTTGCAACTGGCCAGAGTTTTTGATACTACAACAGCTATATCAAAGACGGTAACCAATGTATATGCTGTCTATAAGGATGCACCAGCTCAACCTGCAAAACCACCAGTAAAACCTGTTAAAGCAAAAGCTCCAAATACTGGTGACAATTCTTCAATTATCTATGGAGCTATTCTAACAAGCTCACTTTTTAGCACTTATGCTAGCTGGAAAATTAAGAAGAAGAGCCTAGTCTAAATATAACAAACAAATTATTTAGGAATAAAGTGTTTAACTAGCAATATATTCAAAAGTATGTATAGGCAAATGTTAATTATGGCATTTGCCTTATTTATTAGATAAAAATCTTGCAAATTTTTAAAATAGTTATATACTTAAAGTGTAAAAATAATATCGTTTATGTCTTAAGAGAGGTGTATTATGTTAATATTAAAAGTAATCGCTATTTCGCTAGGATTGACATTTACATTGTTTGGCTATTTGATTCACTTTAAGAAGAGGTATGGTCTAGTCAATGGATTTGAGGCAGATTTTAGGGCGGGACGTAAGACCGAGAGCTATGCTAATCAAATTGGACTAATTGAATTTGTAATAGGGTAGTAATATCGGTTGCGCCGATAGCATTAATTATATTTGAATAATTGACATAGAAAGGAATGCCATGCAAGCTAGAGAAAAACGAAATTAATAATAAAGAGCTTAAGGAAAGAATCGCAGATGTTGCAGTTAGCCTTTTGGAAGAGGGTGTAGATTATACAGAACTTGCCTACACAACTGTTGAATTTGGTTATCTGTTTGATATTGAAGATCATGGATTAGAGGCAATTCTTAAGGTTATTACCGATAAGCTCACTGCGTACTTTTGCAGTTCAGGGTACAAGTATGATGAGACTTAATTTCTCCGATGAACTGTTCGAAACAACAGTTGCTGGATTTTTAGATTTACATAGTTAATTTGGGAGAATTCATATGGGATTAAATATGGGCTTTTTGGATATTTATGTTTATAATGACATTGCTAATACCACTATCATTAATTATGATTTGGTATATTTGTCCGAGAATTAAATCACGTAATAGCTGGATGGGTTATAGAACCTCGCGTTCTATGAGAAATCAGAAGACTTGGGAATTTGCTCAAAGAGCTTGCTCAAGTATTTCTTTTAAAGATGTTTTTCCTACTGTAATTTTTTAGCGATTGTAATCATGCCACTATGTATAACAAAGGATATTAATGTAATATCGTGGGTAGGTCTTGGAATTACAGTATCGCAACTTATAAGCTATTTAATAATTATTTTTTTATGACAGAAAGAGCACTAAAAATGAATTTAAATAATAACTATGTAAAAACTGTAGGAATTGTCAGCTTGTCGTGGAATTCTTGGTGAAGACTCAGTTCAACATGAAGTCAAAATAGAATTGAACGTCTAAAAAGTTTGGACTTAATGTAAAGTTCATGGAGCATTCGCGTAAGGGGCTATCATATATTAGCAAGCATCCTGAAAAAGAGCTGAGGATCTGATAAATGCATTTAAAGATGATTCAATAGATATGATTTTGTGTGCAATAGGGCGGAGATGATACCTATAAACTATTACCATATCTATTTGACAATGATGAATTAAAAAGAGTCGTTAAGCAAAAAGATTTTTCTAGGATTCTCAGATACTACAATGAACCATCTGATGCTTCATAAGCTTGGAATCAAGACTTTCTACGGGCAATCATTTCTAGCAGATATATGTGAGCTTGATGAATGTATGCTACCATATACGGAAAAATATTTTGTTGAGCTAATTAGAACTGGTAAAATAAAAAAAATAGAGCCAAGCGATGTATGGTATGAAGAGCGTAAAGATTATAGTGTAGATGCTATAGGAACAAAAAGAGTCATGCATAATGATAATGGATTTGCGCTTCTACAGGGGAAATCAGTTTTTAGTGGCAAGATATTGGGAGGTTGTATAGAAAGCATATTTGATATCTTTGATTCAAGTTATCACAATGATTCAGTAGAGATGTGTCAAAAGTATCAGTTGTTTCCAAAACTTGATGATTGGAAAGATAAGATACTTCTTATTGAGACATCTGAAGGGCATCAGCTCCAGATGAATATAGAAAGATGGTTAAAGCACTCAAAAAGTGGAATATTTGATGTGCTCAGTGGCGTTATTGTAGGTAAGCCTATAGACAATTTATATGCTGAGGAATATAAAGAGATTCTTATTGAGGTAATTGATAATCCGAATCTGCCAATTGTATTCAATATCAATATAGGTCATGCGACACCAAGAGCAATCATTCCTTTCGGAGTTAAAGCAACTGTGAGATACTGACAGACAAGTAATTGAATTTGATGTATAAGAAAACACCGTCATATAACGGTGTTTTTCTACTGTTTTTACTTTTACGATGTATATATACAAATATTGCAATCATTGGTCCCATGCATAGGTATGAAATTCCTAGGATTAGCGAATAGCTAAAGTCAGTATCCCATGCTGGAGGCAAGGTGCTTAGGAAGTTGTTAATTATGTGTACCATTATTACCAGGAATAGCGACCTTGTCTTCTTGTAGTAGTAGGCGAGTATCATTCCTAGAATTGCGGTGTAAACCCCTTGAATGAAACTACCATGCCATGCACCGAACATCACGCCTGATATCACGATTGGAATCCAAGGTGTTTCAATAGCCTTTTTCTAAACTTCATATATAAGTCCTCTAAACATTATCTCTTCAACAATAGGTCCTACAATGGCAATTGCTAGAAGTGTCCATATATATGGACTTTGCTCCATATCATCGTAGAGAGTTGAGAAGTTTTGTACTTGATCGTTTAACGATTGGAAATGTCTAGATATATACTCAAATAATTCAAGCCAAATTGTTGAAACTCCACCAACACCAAATGAAATAATAATGGTGAATAAGGTCGATTGTGGCTTTGATAGCCGTACCTCTGGTTCAAGCTTTTCCCTAAACATAAGCTTGTAGAGTATTAGATAAACTATAATTAGTGATATTGAAATGCTAGCGTCAATAAAGCTTGCGCTTCTATTTATAAAGTCATCACTAAGTGGAAGGTAAGTTAATAGCATTTTAGGGATTATATAAAAATATATTAGTTAGATACTCATTTGCTATCCAGAGTACGATTGGAAAAAGCAAAAAGAGAAATTTTTCTTGTCAAATGGTTTTCTTTTCCAATTAAATCTCCTTTATTAAAATAGTTACATGAAATATTTTATATTATAGCACAAATTATTGATGTCCAAACATCGACTTACTTTATATAAATATAAGCATTTCCTTTTATTAATTATCTTTTTGATATAATATTATCATGGAAAGAATATATATAGCTGAGTGGATGCCTTTGGGGCGTACAGCATTTTTTAAAAAGTATACCGGGTGTTTTTGAACACAGAGGCCGGAAGGGCAAAATGGTTGTACAAACTCTTTAGATGGTGAATACGATGGATATGCAGAGTGCGTAGAGTGGATTTTGATGAGGAGGTTTGCAGTGTAGACACTTTGATGCGATATCTATTTGAGATTATTGATCCATATAGCATTAATAAACAGGGTGTAGATGAGGGACCAAAAGTATAGGACAGGGGATTTATAGTATTTTGGATAAGCATCTTGAGGAAGCTAGGAATTTCATCGCCTCTAGAGATGACTGCGACAGGATAGCTGTTGAAGTTAAAGCCTTTGACTAATTATGTAAGGAGTGCTGATGAGCATCAGGACAGATTAGAGCTCTATCCGAAGGATTATAGTTACTGCCATATTCCGCTTGAGGTTATGAATAAGTACCGAAAAGATATTAATGAATAGGAGATAAATATGAGGCTTTTTCTTAACACATCACCTAAATACGAGAACAGGGCTGAGGAAATACTTATGCCACTTCTAGATTTACTAAAGAAGTTGACACTACTTGAAGAAGAAATCTTCGAAAGAGATGAATCTTTAGAAGCAGAGAAGAAGGAACTTAATATTTCTGAGTATCAGGTTCATCCTAAATGGGAAGATTTGATGGATGAATACTATGATAGATACACTGATCTAATCGAGGGTAGGGTAAGTAATAAACTTCTTTCAAAGGGGTATGCTAGTTCATGTGGAGTTCCAAGCAATTACTCATATGCTAAAGGCGATGATTTTGATGCCACGTTCACAATGAAAAGAGAAAACCTTGCAACTGTGGTTATAGATTATATAGATGTCACAGAGATGAGGCATAAGTTTGTTCTTAGATTAAGCGAAAATAATTGGCTTATCGACGAGAAGTATTATAGGCTTTGCTGGTGAAAATAAGTGGTATTCAGATAGAATTTAATTTGAGGGTCATCCTAGGAATCGTAAATTGAGATTTTTCTAAGGATGGCTCTTTTTATATAAAATATTAATGTAACTGTTTAGGTTATGATATGTACCCAGAATCCTGGACACATGTTATGAACTAAGCGGAACACATGGATGTTATCCTGTACCTTACAGGTGGCATCCATTTTGTTTTTCTTTGTATTCTTTCATTGTTGTAATAACTTATGTATTCATCTAGTGCTTTTGAAAAGCTCTCAAATGATTCATATTCTTTCTCGTAGCCGTAGTACATTTCATTCTTTAGACGTCCAAAGAATGTTTCCATAATGCAATTATCTATGCAATTGCCACGCCTAGACATTGATTGGATAATTCCTCTGTTTTTTAGTTCCTGACGATAGTAATTATGTTGATATTGCCATCCTTGATCTGAATGAAATATTAATCCTGTAAGTGATTTGAACTTTTTAAATGCCATCTCTAACATTCTCTTGATTTGATTTAGGTTTGGACTCATCGATAAATCATATGAAATAACTTCATTTGTGTACATGTCAATTATCGGAGAAAGATAACACTTTCCCCATGAAAAGTTAAACTGAGATACATCAGTTGTCCACTTCTGAAGTGGTGCTGTTGCTGTAAAGTCCCTATCTATTATGTTTGGTGCTACTTTACCTACTTCACCCTTGAATGAGTGATACTTTTCCTTAGGTCTTTTGCCTTGCAATCCAAGGGAATGCATGATGCGTTGTACTCTTTTGTGATTAACAACATTTCCACGCCTTAAGAGTTCTCTATACACTCTTCTCACACCATATCTGCCTTTATGCTGATCAAATATTTTCTTGATTTCTTCAGTGAGTTCAGCATTTCTAAAGCCTACAGTATCAACTTTACTGATTTCGTAGTAGTAAGTTGATTTAGGCATATTTAAACCTTTTTAGTAGGTGCTTTAATTGGTATCCTTCTTCTCTGAGCGCTTTTGATGATTGTCGCTTTTTCGCCTTGAGTTGCGCAAACCCATCTTTCTTGTCTCAAGGCGATCCTTTTTTTTACTACTTCAATCTCCGCTTTCATTGCCGCAATTTCTGCTCTTAGTCTGATTAACTCTTCACGTTCTGATTCAGTTAAAGGCTTGGGTTCAATCGTTTTCTTTTTCATATCAGGGTTCTTGCTCTTGCGACCTTTCTTTTCATTCACAAGACCATTGTAACCTAATTCTTTGTATTTGCGAACCCACGTATATAGCATTCCATTATTTATACCTGCAGAAACAGCAACTGATTTGTAGGATTGTCCTGCTAATACTTTAGCAACTAATTCATATTTCGCTTCAGGGGTCCACACTGTTGTTACCTAAGTGCTTTTAATGCATCTGGTCCATTTTTGTTCTTCGATACGAACCCAGTATCGAACCATTTGATGAAAAGTTTGATGTTTTTATTCCTTCTGGTGTTTCAGGCCATATTCCTTGTCGATATAGCTCAATACACTCTAACTTATACTCATGACTGTAACGCATGAAAATACCCTCCTTACTGGGTGTCCAGTAAAGAGGGTACATATCATTATATCAAAGAGGGTATAATTTAAGCAAGAAGGAGGAAAGCATATGCAAATTTCTAGTAAATTTACAGTTGCATTGCATATTTACATGTGTGGATGCCTTTAAGGATGAATACAAGGTGACAAGTGATTTTCTAGCAGGAAGTATAAATACAAATCCTGTCATAGTTCGAAGGCTTCTGGCAAAGCTAAAAAATGCTGGACTAATAAAAGTAGCAAGAGGTACTGGAGGAATCGAGTTGACAAGACCTCTAAATAAGATTAGTTTCCTTGATGTATATGCAGCTATCGAGCCAGAGAACAAGGCTGATTTATTTAGATTTCACGAATCACCAAATCCAAAGTGTCCTGTTGGTAGAAATATACATAATCTGCTTGATGGAAAGCTTGCACGATTCAGGAAGCAATGGAAAACGAAATGAAGGGATATACAATTGCTGATTTAGGGTTCTGAACTACAGGAACTGTTAAAGGAGCAAGAATAGATATAGTAAGATATTGCATTTGAACTGATGATGGGGCATGGATATGAGAGAATTTAATAAACAAAATGACAGGCTTAACTATCTTCTAGATGCTTTTAAGAGCGATTCGAAGAGTTACAAGGATATAAATATCCCAAGTGATGTGCAAGAAAAAGTACGTTGCTACGCTCTTTGATGAATATTCGTATGCCAGGAAAAATGTCGAAGCTATAATCAAAGTTCAAGATGAGTATCTCAAGGAGTGTGCTAAGAAAAGGTATTGTTGAAGTATCTGATATTGAAATAACAAAGGAAAATATCTCAATATGGCAGGGGGATATAACAAAAGCTAAAATTAGATGCCATAGTTAATGCAAGAAATTCTCAGATGCTTGGTTGCTTTTATACCTATGCACACTTGTATCGATAACCAGATACATAGCTTTTGCAGAGGTACAGCTCAGAGATGAGGTGTAATCGTAAGATGAATGAGGCTATATATATGGAAGAAATTATGAGCGACCTACTGCAATTCCAATGCTGACAGATGCATATAATCTTCCTGCAAAGAAAGTAATACATATAGGGTCCTATCGTTGATTCTAGACTTACATCAAAGAAAGAAGAAGACTCTTTTATGTTATAAGAATACACTAATATGTGTCAAGCAAATAACCTAAGAAGCGTAGCCTTTGGTCGTTTTCAACAGGAGTTTTTCATTTTCCAAATAGGAAAGCAAGAGAAATTACAACAGCAACTGTACAAAAATGGAATACAGAGCATCCTGGTGCGATGGAAAGAATAGTATTTAATGTATTTAAGGATCAGGATAGGGGGTACTATGAGGAGTTTCTACGATAAAAAGACGGTTATAGAGATACTATCCAGAAAGGTCTTGTGACAACTAGAAATATAGGAAATGGCATATATTTTTCTTATAGATCAAAAGGAAGAAAGAACTTGATATGCTAAAGGACGCCCTAGAGTATCTCGGACTCTGTTGTAATCGGAGCTGGAGCAGGGCTCTCAACTTCAGCAGGATTCACATATAGTGGTGAGCGCTTTGATAGATATTTTTGACTTTGCGAGAAAAATATGGAATCAAAGATATGTATTCAGGTGGATTTTTATCCATTTCCGACGATGAAACTAGGTGGGCTTGGTGGGCTAGACATATCTATTTCAATCGTTATGTAAAGGCGTCTAAGCCTATATGAGAATTTACTTGCTTTGATAGAAGGCAAAAGATTATTTGTTATAACAACAAATGTTGATCATCAATTTCAGAAAGCTGGTTTTGATAAAAAAATAGATTGTTTTACACACAGGGGACTACGGACTATTTCAAAGTTTAAATAAGAGAAATCAAAAGACATATGACAATGAAAAGTGGGTCATGAAAGCTATGGAGGCTCAGGGATTTGTCAAGAATGAGAATGGAGAGTTTGATATACCTCAAGATAGAAAGATTTCTATGAGAATACCAAGTGGTCTAATTCCTAGATGTATAGATGATAATTCAGATGTGACGATGAACCTACGTGCTGATAATAGCTTTGTTGAAGATGAGGGATGGCATGCTGCATCAGAGAGATACTATGATTTTCTTAAGGCGCATAAACACAGTAAGGTTTTATATCTTGAACTAGGTGTTGGTGCAAATACACCCGTTATTATAAAATATCCATTTTTGGCACATGGTTAGTAATAACAAAAATACTAAGTATGCATGCATAAATTATGGAGAATCATTTGCTCCTATGCAAAATAGAGGACAGAAGCATATGTATAGATGGAGATATTGGTGAAGTTATAAAACTTCTATAAGAAATATAACGAAATTGTTTTTAAAGAAATATGAGGTATGAGATGGATAAATTATTAAATGATGGTGCTGTAATTGGAATCACTGGTGTAACCGGAAAGCTTGGTTCCTATGTTGCAAAAATAGTTGCAGAAAAATGGAAAGAAGGCTGTGCATCTTGCAAGAACTCCTGAGAAAGCTAAAGTATACGATAGTGCAGAGATTAGAAAAATGAGCTATGCAAATACAGATGAGACTATTGAATCACTTAAAGGTATTGACATACTTCTAATGGTCTCAGCAGGTGAAAAATCCCAATAGGGTTGAAGAGCATAAGGGTTTTTCTAGATGCTTCTAAAAGCGACTTGGGGTTAAACATATTGTATACACCTCTTTTATGGAGCAAGCGATGATGCTACATTTACCTTATCTAGAGATCATGCTAAGACAGAGGCTTATATTAAAGAATTAGGTTTTAATTACACACTACTTCGTGATAATTTTTATCAAGATTTCTTTAGGATATCGCTCTAGAAAATGGTGAGATTCGTGGTCCAGCTAGAAATGGAAAGGTATCTGCCGTTGCACGTAAGGATACGTCTGCAGTTGCAGCTAAAATTTTATTAGAACCAGAAAAATGGGAGAATATTACACTTAATTTAACAGGACCAGAGGAGTTATCTATGGCAGATATAGTTAAGATATTGAGTGATAAAACAGGGCGCAAAATTAACTATGTTGAAGAAAAACATGGAAGTGGCTTATGACTCACGCAAGAAATGGCACTGCAGAGGCATGGCAGTATGATGCATGGGTGAGTACATATACTGCAATTGCAGCAGGTGAGCAGGCAGGTATATCAAATGATATTGAACGAGTTTTAGGACGTAAACCTATTTCATTAAAGGATAATATTTAGGGTAGGTAATTTATGATTGAATATAAACATGTAGCACTGCGCTATGGAGAAAAATCAGTTCTAGAAGATGTAAATCTAAAAATAAAGGATGGCGAGTTCATGGTTCTAGTTGGCCCTTCGGGTTCTGGTAAGACGACGATGTTAAAGATGATAAATCGCTTACTTGAGCCGACAGATGGGAACATATACATGGATGATAAGCGCATCAAAGACTATAATCAGAGAGACTTACGTCTATCCACAGGCTATGTATTAGCAGATAGCTCTTTTTCCAAACCTTACGGTTGCAGAAAATATCGCAATAATCCCGGAGATGAAGGGATGGAATAAGGATAAAAATCAAACAAAATACGGCTGAACTTTTTAGAAATGGTAGGGACTTCCTGCAAAAAGAATATGCAGGCTGTTTACCAAGCATGCTTTCAGGAGGAGAGCGAAAGAAAGAGTTGGAATAGTAAGGGCTATAATCGCAGAGCTGAGAATCTTACTCATGGATGAACTGTTTTCTGCGCTTGACGCAATATCGCGTAAGCAGCCTGCAAGTTTTGACACTGCACAATGAGTTTGGTGTTACGATTATATTCGTGACTCACGATACGGATGAAAACTATTGCTTCTTGCAGATAGAATTGCAGTACTACAGAACGGGCAGATTTGTCAAATTGATAAGCCAAATGCGATTTTAGAAAATCCTGACGAATGACTTTGTTGCAAAATCTATTTGGAGGTGTAAAACATGAATAATTTGATTTTTACATTTCAAGATAGATTTGGGGAATGGCTCAAGGCACTTGGACAGCATCTTCAGCTATCGCTTTTGACACTGCTTATCGCCATACTTTTGACAATTCCGCTAGCTATTTATCTTAATACGCATAAGCGTGCATCAAAATGGGTACTTCAGGTAGCTGGAATATTTCAAACAGTACCATCAATGGCACTTTTGGTCTTTTTATTCCGCTTATGAGGAATTGGAACCATGCCTGCACTATCTGCTCTTGTAATATATGCAATATTTCGATATTGGAAAAACACTATTACAGCACTTAATGGCATTGATCCAAGTCTTGAAGAGGCAGGCGTTGCTTTTGGAATGAACAAATGGGAGAGACTTAAGACCTTTTGAACTTCCTCTTGCTATGCCAGTCATTGTATCAGGAATTAGAACAGCAACTGTTATGATAATCGGTACAGCAACCTTAGCTGCACTAGTGGGAGCAGGAGGACTAGGCTCCTTCATTTTGCTAGGTATAGACAGGAGAAATGCTAGTTTGATTTTTAATAGGTGCCATATCTTCAGCAGTGCTCGCATAGTATTTAATATAGTGCTTAAATGGATGGAAAAAGCAAAGCTATGCGTTGTATTTCTTGCATTTGCTTTGATGTTTCTAGGAGTGGGTGCATCTTATGTTCCAAGGCTCATTCCAAAAGCAAGAGAAAGCTCATATTGTCATTGCAGGAAAGCTTGGACCAGAACCTGAGATTTTGATGAATATGTATAAGATACTTATCGAGGAAAACAGCGATATATCTGTAGATATTAAACCTAACTTCGGTAAGACGGATTTTCTCTATCAGGCGCTCAAAAAAGGAGATATAGACATATATCCTGAATTTACTGGTACTATTACAGGTAGCTTGTTAAAACCAGCTCCAGAGCTCAGTAATGACTCTAAAAAGGTATTTGAAGTCGCAAGAGACGGAATAAAAAGCAGGATAATCTAAGTTTTACTTAAGCCGATGGCTTACCAAAACACATATGCTATCGCTGTTCCAGAAAAATATTGCAGGAACATGGTCTTGAAACAATATCGGATCTTAAGAAAGTCGAGGATAAGCTCAAAGCTGGATTTACTTTTAGAATTTAATGATAGAGACGATGGAAACAGAGGACTGAAGTCAGTGTATGGCCTTAATTCAAATGTTGCAACTATGGAGCCTGCACTTCGCTACAGTGCTATACAGTCCGGCGATATACAGATTATGGAGGTATACTCAACAGATCCAGAAAATCACAAAATATAAGCTTAAGATTTTTGAAGGATGATAAGCATCTATTCCCACCTTACCAAGGAGCACCGCTTATGAATGCTGAGCTTTCAAAGAAGTATCCAGAGCTTGAGAAAATACTAAACAAGCTTTCAGGTAAGATTACAGAAGAACAGATGAGTAAGATGAACTATGAGGTAGGGAATAGAAGGAAAAATCTGCAGAAACTGTAGCTAGAGATTTTCTTAAACAGCATGGATTTATAAGTAAAATAAACATGAATTAGAGGAGTGGGTAAATGAGTCTACTCCTCATTTTTGATTAAGTAAAGGTATTGAATTTTTATAAGCACAGTGTTAGGATGTTAGTGTAAACTAACGCTTTGATAGATTACACTTTGGAGGCAAAATGAAGGCTCTCGATCTAAATTCAGAAAACAAAAAGGACGGTTTTATTTATTCACCCTATGCTATCTTCAGCAGAGGGAAATGAAAAGTTCAACTGGCAGATAACTTAGGTAGTGATTTGAGATATATAATTCCAGATCTTTCAGCTCACGGTAAGTCGATAGATAAAACATACCATACATCAAAAGAGGAAGCTGAAGAAATTTATAAATATTTAAAATCACACGAAATAAAAAGAACTCGAACTTGCGTACGGAGCATCTCTAGGAGGCGTAATACTTTGCAACTACTTAGATACAAAAGATCTTAAGATTAAAAAGTAATATTTGAGGGATGCAAACTCTCTGGCAAAATTATGGATTCAGGAGTTTTTATAAAAAGGTGTTTATAAAAAACATAGAAAGGCAGTTGAAAATAGAGACTTGCAGTAAAAAGATGACGAAGCTATACGGTGAAAAAGCATCGGTTATGGCAGATACATTCATTGCAATGAATGAAGAAAGTATTTTTAAACATAATTCATGACATGCATTTGTTGAACTTCCAGTTTTGACAGAAGCAGAACAGAGAAAGTGCTCTCTTCACGTATGGATCAAAAGAGTTTGATTTAAAGAGTGCAAAGAAATTCCTACCGAAGAACTATCCACATGCTAATTTAAAAATTATGGGATGGCTATGGTCACTGCACCAAGATTACTAGGATAACGCAAAGATATTACGATTTTGTAAGAAAGGAAATTGATTCTTAGTAGAGCTTTGATTAGCTTGATTTACCAATAAGGAGCATTTTGTAGGGAACCATATTTCTTTTGATAAGCATGTAAAGAAACACCTAATGAAGGAACAAGAGCTGTAAATCCATCAAATTCAGGTGTTTTTCTGATGGTGTATCATGTATAAGGGAAGAAGATGTAAATCTCTGGTTTTTATACTAAAGATGGGATGACTATTGCGTTTGATTCTGGTCACAGGAATTTTTCCAAATGTTAAGAGGAGTTTGAAAAGATAGGCATAAACGCAAATGATATTGGAACATGTATTCATAACTCATGTTGATGTCGACCACGCTGGTGGTATTGATAAAAATGGAAATAACATATTCCCAAACGCTCAAGTATACATTGGCAAGGATGAAGAACAGTATATTACTGGTAAGATGCACAGAATGACAAAGCTAGGCTTCGTTAAGCTTAGTGTTGGAGTGAGTCTAAAACAAGGTTACATTTTACTTTCAGATGGGCAAGTTACCGATGTGAATGGAATAAAGGTTGAAGCTATTCACGTGCCAGGTCTACACTTTTAGGTCATATGTAGCTACCTTGTAGATGAAAGCATTTTGATTAGTGGAGACTGCCTTGCTATTAACAAAAATGGGGGATATCCTTTCTTTGATTTCTTTACTCAGTTTCCAGATATGAATAAGAAATCTTTGGTAAAGCTTAGAGAGACTCTTAAAAATAAGCCTGTTAAAGCCGTGTGCACAGGACATAGTGGATATAGGGAATATGGGCAAAGCACGTTTGCACATATAGATGAAACGGCTGTTTTTGATAAGAAAACCCATTTTGATGAGTATGCACCCGAGGATTACACTAAGTACTAGGACAATCTATATTCCCTGTTTTTATTATAGCAACAGTATGTAAAAATAGCATAATAAAGAAGTCTGCAACTAAGGAAAGGCACTCAGCATCAAATAAACATATAATATAGGACAGAATATGAGTAATAATAAGCTTGAATTAAAAAGAAAAAGAGAGCAGAATATGGTCAATCAGATGATTCTGGCTATATTGTAAGAAGAATCATAAGGATCAAAGTGCAGATGGATTATGCGAGGAATGCAAGGCTTTTACTTGAGTATTCCAAGAAGCGAAGCGAAAGATGTCCTTTATGGAAACGAAAACCTTTTGTAATAACTGTACTGTGCATTGTTATTCACCTGAAATGAAGGAAAAGATTCTGTAATGTCATGAGATTTAGCGGACCACGCATGCTTATTTATCATCCGATTACATGTATATGGCATGGGATAACTGGAATAATCAAAACAAAAGATTAAATAAAAAGAATATTTGCAAGCCTGTAAAAGCAATGAATTTACAAGGCTTGTTTTGTTTTATATGGGCTTAAAAATCTATATTCATACACGAGATATACACATTTTATTGCTTTTTCTGTATGCTTACTTCACATTTTCGCCAATCCTTCTACATTTGTATGGTGCATAATGCAGGTAAGTTAAATCACAAAGTTAAATGCAGAAAGGAAGTGATGTCTTGAAAAAGACGTATTAAATAAAAGATTAGCAAAAGATCGATTTTAGCAGGTGTTCTAACTGTAACAAGTATTGAGGAGCGTCGCTATTGACAAGCACTCATACGCTGATGATTCAAATAAAGAAACCACACAGGTAAGTTCATCCAAAGAGGCTTCAACAAGCAAGTCAACCACTAAATCATCAAAATCAAGTAAGAGCAATAAATCCACCGAAAAATCTAAAAACTACAAATGATAGATCGAAGGCTTCTAAGAATAAACAGAACGGAAGCCAAGGAGGTCAAAATGGACAGGGCTCAGCGGTCAGCCAGCCACAGGGAGGACCGGGAGAACATAATGGACAAGGTGGTCCAGGTGGTCAGCCACCACAGGGAGGACCAGGCGGGACATACGGACCAGGAAATTACTAGGTCAGTCGCCACCGGGAGGACCAAGCGGACAGAACGGACGGGAAATTCACAGGGTCAATGCCACAGGGAGGTTCAAGGGGACAGAACGGACTGGGAAATTCACAGGGCCAGCCACCACAGGGAAATCCAGGTGAGCAAAATGGATCAAGAAATTCCACCTCAAAAATGCAAAAACAAGATACTAAAGCACTTGAACAGGCATTACAGCAATTTGGACAGATGATTCAAAAACCTACAAAGCAAAGTTGAAACAGGTAGAAGGAAAGTTTCAAAGTAAATAAATTAGTTATTTTAAATCTTAGTAAAGTTTAATAGCAGGTAAGAGCACCTTTTAATCACCCCAAGATATAAGTTAAATAATAATACCCTTTCTATAAATAGTGACCATGAGTCGCGTTATTCATAAGCTTAGGTCACTTTTTTCAATGCTATATATATTGACAAATAAGTTAGTCTTTTGCTAATCTGAATTAGTTAATGCTTATTATTAAGAATTTTTGAATTTTAAGGTGATAAAATGAGAAAAATTAAGAATGTATCAAGCGTAATTTTGATTGCAATGCTCTTAGTATTGACACCTTCAATGCTAGTTTTATTGCACAGGCTGAGGAAGGAAACATCAGCACAGCAAAAATGAACAGGAATTAAAGTTAAAGGACGCTTCTTTCCTAGGACAATTCGAAGTAGAAGTGGAACCAAAGGGAACTGTAGCTAACATCGAAAAATTAAGATAAATGATGTTGAGCAAGAAGCCAAGACAAGCAAATGGCTTGCTTTTTAATGGCGGATATTATTTAGATAAAGATAACAACAAAATAATAATGAATGAGCTTTAGGATGGAGCATCTTTTACTGTTGTTATGAAGAGCGGAAGCATATATAACTATGAGTACAAAAGAAATGCCGCAAAAGGCAAGAAATTTGAACTAAAGACTTCAGAAAACAAAGGCGATGATTCATCAAAGCCTGACAAAGGAAACAAGAATCAGGAAACAACAAATAATGATGTAAATAATCTAAAGGTAACTGATTATAGTAATATTTGGTGATTTTTATGCTAAACCTTGAGCCAAAGGAAGCTATAAACCAGATTAAGGAAATCCAGTTTAACCGTGCAGTTCAGGAAGCCAAGACTAGTAAGTGGCTAGCTTTTTAATGGTGGTTATTATTTAGATAAAGAAAAAGTGCAATCATCATGAATGAACCACGTGACGGTGCACTCTATTTCAATCACGCTAAATAGCGGTAAGACATATAACTATAAATATGTGAGATCAAACAAAAGTAGGTCAGAGGATGGTTGAGCAGACAGATGAAAACTGTAAACTCGACTAAGACTATAAAAATTAGGCTATGTAGGCTCATTTGAAGGTGCTATCCAGGGTCAGCAGAAATACGATGCAGTATCAGGTGCAAGCATGTCTGCTTTTATAAATAAGAATAGCAATGTTCAGGTACAGGCAGCCTGAGGTTGAAAGCCCAGATTCAGTCGTACCAGAATCAGCATGGAAGCCACTTAACGAGATGCAAAATCTATATGTTGATCGCAAGCAGTTTTAATATCGAGCTATCAGCGGACTCCAGGAATGACAGCTTCATATAATGTCACGACAGTGCAATTACGTTAGCTGAGTACCCTAAGAAAGTAGGTAAGTATCCAGTAAAGGTAAATGTTAAGGATGCAAAGAGGAAGAACAGCTACATCAAATATACTTTACTTTGAGGTATTTGGAACTGATGAGAAGCTTGTTGATTATCTAAAGATAGAGAACTCGAGAAAAATGCATGATGGAAAGTATATCTGGGATATGAATCCTTGGTTAATCAAGCATTTCACTCATGATTCATCACAGACTGTAACTCTTCCAAAGGATATCAAAGCTTGGTATGGCTCAAAACACAAGTGGTGTATATGGAAAGCTTGGAGAAGCAGTGAACAGGGTACAAAAACTAAGCATACTTTGATTATTCCATCCGGTGCTGATTTAACAATGGTAAATATGATTGTTAACAGCAGTGTTCTGTATTGTCGTAAAGGATGGAGCAAAGTTAAATCTTAAGGATACATCCATCTACGGAGAAATCGTTGTCGAAAAATGGTGGTACATTCAGCATGAAACCATGAGACAGACCATAAGGGTAATTCAAAGTTCACAAATGGTGCAATGATAAATGGTCAGCTTATCCTCGAGGATGGAGCTACAATCACAAATTCAAAGATATATTCAAATGCTAACTTCCTAACAGATGGAACAAAGGCAAAGAAAAATAGATACCCTGTAGTTGTTGCAAAGGGTAATGTGAATATCGTTGGGGAAGTCTATATCCGTGGCGACGAGTCAGCAACTGGTGAGTATAACGGTAAGAAGGTTGGAGGACAGCCAGCGCTAAAGGTTGAGAATGGTAAGCTAAACATCACAAGTGGTTCAACTCTTGGACTATACGGTGGAGGAAGAATAGCTACCACATCAATAGGCGGAAATGCCATTGAGCTAAGCAATGGTGAAATAAGTGGTGAAGGTAAGCTAGTTGCAATCGGAGGAGCTTTCAACATGGGGTACTGCTGGTAATGCAGTTTCAGGAAACGGTAAGATTAATGTTGCAAATGCAGTTCTAAACGGTGGAAACTCATACGGAAAGGGTTCGACACCTGGTAAGGCATATACAGAGGGTGTAGAAATTTCAAACAACACTATTGGAAAGGCAAACGATGGTAAGCTTTTTAAATGGATCAAGCGAAAGTGACCAGCCACTTTACTGAATGATATTACATCTGTACCTCAGGCGTAGATTTTTGGCACAGAGAAGATAAACAATAATACTGAGCCGGTAAAGCCAGAAGAAAAGAAGGATTCAAAGGATAATATAGCAGAAGAAAAGAAACCTGATACACCTGTAGAGAAGAAGGATGATTCTAAACCAGCTGTTGATCCATCAAAAAGGATAGTGCAGATGAGTACTATTTTTGAAGTAGGAGCTAACGCAGTTTGGAAAAATGCAAACAAGGATCTATTGCTCGTTGTTAAATCAAAGACAAACGATGCTAAGACTTTTGATAATTTTACAGGAGTTGAGATTGATGGTAAGAAACTTGCCCCATCAAATTATGAAGCTGTACGTGGAAGTGTAAGAATTAGCATTCGTTCTTCATATCTAAGAAGTTTAAGCAATGGAAAATCACACTATTACAGTAAGCTTCAATAATGGTTCAGCAAGCACAAGTATTAATGTTGCAATGCATCAGGACCCTGTTAATACAGGCGATACAGGAAGCCTAGGATATGTATTTGCATTCCTAATTGCAGGTTCAATCTTTGCCACTATCACGGCTATAAAAAAAGAAGAGCATAATAGAATCTTTATAGATTAATTTAAACCCATAAAACGAGGAGAAGGTAATCTGTTAATTTGCCAATCTCCTCGTTTTTATTTTTGATTTAATATATGTGAATTGTTAGTAAAAATATTTATCAAAAATAAATTGGACGCAATATGCACAATTGACCAAAAATATTGCAATTCTAACGAAAATATGATTTAATTAATTATATTGGTATACAAGACATGGTGTCAAAAACAAGGGGAACGAATATGCAAAGGAGACATGCTAAACGTATGACTAGCTTGATGTCGCTCATCGTTTTCATTGCAATTCTAATTATTGGTCAGAGTGCTAAATCAACTTATGCTGAAACAGCGACATCATCTAATATACATTCCAGTAGAAGTGATTGGAAAGGAAACTATAGAGTTCCTGTTAATGTTAATCTTATGGCAGACGGCGAACTCAAACAAACTATTACTATAACATACGACACAGACTGGAAATCTAAGTTTATAAATGTACCTAAGTACAATTCTAGTCGGTCAGAAATCAATTATACAATTACATATGAAGCAAAGAGATTATGGTGTAAAATACAAATATAGCCTAAGTGGAAATGCTACAAATGGCTTTGTAATTAAGATTGTAGCACTTCGAGACATCTATGTAGGTAAGGTGTGGAACGTAATGCCTAACATAGTTATTCCAGGGCATCCTGACCCTGCGTGTCCTCCTACAATGGGCAAGATGGAAGCTACGAGTTTAGATTCAGGAACACCTTCTCCTGCGTGTCCTCCCTACAATGGCTGGGATGATACCTACAAATTTAGATTCAGGAACACATGCCGCTCCAGAGTCATTGTCTGAAGCTCCGGTAGCACTAGCTAGGGAAGCAACAATAACCGAAGAAGTTATGAAGATGATGATCCAGATTTTGATGCTTTGATATCAGCTCCTGTAGAAGTATCGAGCGTACCTATTCCAGACGCTATCACAGTACATCTACTTGCAGATGGGGTTGTTGTCGGAACGATGCAGCCTAACTAAAGGATGATGATTGGGAAGGTAGATTTGTTGATTATCCCTAGATATGATGAGAATGATGGACACGAAATTAAATATACGACTAAAGAAGACCCGTTAGCTGGATACGAAACTAGTTATTTTAATGGAAATATCATTTTGAATAGATCCTTAATCGATGTATCTGTTGAAAAAGAAATGGATAGGCGATAGCCAATCAAAAAGCTGAGCTTACATTACACAGAGCATGTGACTATATGAAATTTGACCACATTAAATAAGCATGTGAGGGTCAAAGTGGATGAGGAAGTAGCCAGTAGAGCTTAATGTCGTAAATACCTGGAAGCATACATTTTTCTAATTTATATGAATTCTACATCCAAAAAGGAGAAGATGGGGTTAAGTATAAGTACTATGTAACAGAGAAAAGTATCACAGGTTATAATACAGAAATAAGCAATCAGGACAGCGGTTTTGTTGTTACAAATAGGAAATCAATCCAAAAACTCCTGTTCCAAAAGAATCCGCCACATCATAAGACACCAAACACCGGTGATGATAGTAATCTACATGTATCTCAGGCATGTCGCTTGCTACTGGAGCTTTAATTACAAGTATCAAATATAGGATTAAGAAAGTTAAATAAGTTTTGATGTACAGCTCCCTTACCGTATGGTAGGGAGTTTTTGTACATAAATTTTTTTCATCTGAGCAAATTACAAAGTGTAATTGTGAATTTTGTTATATTTTCCAATAATTTCTGTATAAAAATATATTGAAAAACAATATAGAAAGGTGATATCCTTTAGTTAGTTAATTCTAACCAAAAAAACATTAACAAATATAACTTTTATAGTCGAGGCGCTGTTTAATAATATATTTAATACAAAAATAAAGGAGTTAAATCAAATGTTAATTGAGTTTGATAAGGTTTCAAAAATATACAAAATGGGAAGCGATGAAATTCGTGCTCTTGATAAGGTAGATCTTGCCATAGATGAAGCAGAGTTCACTGTAATATTAGGTCCATCAGGTTCGGGAAAATCTACATTGCTAAATTTGCTAGGTGGAATGGATAGACCTACTGAAGGAAATATCATATTTAATGGTCAGAATGTAGCAGGTTTCAGCGAGAAGATGCTTGAGTTATACAGAAGGAATCGATAGGATTTGTGTTTCAGTTTTATAACCTGATACCTTCATTGACAGCTAGGGAGAATGTTGCTATAGCGACAAAGCTAAGCAAAAACTCCTAGATGTTGATGAGGTAATTGAGGCTGTAGGTTTAACTAAGAGAAAGTCACTTTTTCCATCAAATCTTTCAGGTGGAGAACTACAGAGGCTCTCAATTGCAAGGGCGCTTGTAAAAAATCCTAAGATTTTACTGTGCGATGAACCGACAGGAGCATTAGATAGTGCGACTGGAACTAAAGTTCTATCCCTTCTAAAGAATACAGCCAAGGAAAACAAGATAGCTCTTATCATAGTTACTCATAATTCCAAACTTGAGGAAATATCAGATAACCCTAGTAAGGCTTAAGGATGGCAAGATTCTAAGTGTAGAAAAATGAGCATCCAAAGAGCATAATGGAGGTTGAGTGGTAATGGGATATCTGATAATAAAAATGTTGAGAGATATAAAGAAGTACTGGATGCAGTTCATTTTTCGGTTTTCTTTATGGCACTTATATCAATAATGATATTCTCTGGCATGGCTTCAGTTTGAATGAGGAGCAGATATCGGCAAAAGAATTATTCAAATAGAACAAATTTAGCAGATCAATGGATTTATACAAAAGGCTTTTTAATAAAAATATTAAAGATGAACTTAAAGATATTAAGGGTGTGAGAAAAAGTAACCTTAGCTTCATCATTGCAAACAACGCTTTCTGGAACGGAAAAATAATGTGAAATTAAATGCAATGGATAATACTGATTGCCTAAAACCTGAGCTTATTGAAGGAGAAAAGTATGATGTGAACTCAGATGGGATATGGCTTGATAGTAAGTTTGCGAAGAAAAATAAGATAAAAAAATAGGAGATGAGATAAGTCTAGAATATAAGATGAAGCACCAAAGCTTCAAAGTTAAGGGCTTTGTGCTGGATTCAGAGTATATTTACTATACAGGCTCGTTTTCTGAAACTATACCTAATCATAAAAATATGGTTATGCATTTGTTAGCAAGGAAAATTTTAACAAATTAAGTCCGTATCCATTTTATACAGAAATAAGATTAAAAACAGATGCTAAGATAAGTGAAAGCAAATTAAAGAATGTGGTAGGTGAAAGCTATATAAAGACATCTACAAGAGAAAATTTAGATTCATATAACACACTTAAGAAAGAGACAGATCAGATGAAGAAAAATGTCAGTTCTGTTCTCAATGATATTTATATTACTATCTCTACTTACAATGTATACATCCATGGTAAGGCTGATTGGAAAAGCAGAAAATTATTATAGGAACAATGAAGGCTATAGGTATAAATAAATCTACGATAAGACTTCACTATGCATTCTACGGTTTCTTCATTTCGGCTTTAGGATCTGTAGTTGGACCAATTCTTGACGAAAGGTGACATCACCATCGCTTCTGAAAGTTAAGCAGACCGTTTTGACGATGCCACACTGGGATTTAATTCAAGCACATGCTAGCTATCTACTTATTGCGCTCATGATTTTAATTTGCATGTCTGCGCCTTTTTATTTGCTACAAACAAAAGCCCTTAAAGGAATGCCAGCTGAAACTATGAGGAATGCTAATAACATGGACATAGTAGCAAAAGCAACCTTTGATAGAAAAATCGAATTTTGATTTGGTCAAAAATCTCATATTACTGGAGATGGGTTCTAAGAGATATTTCCAGAAATAAGATTCGTTTTGTCATGGGAATAGTTGGAGTTATGGTGGTATGGTTCTACTAGTAGCAGGACTTGGAATAAAGCAATCAATAGATTATTCTAATGACTATGTGTTTGATAAGCAGTATAACTACGAAGTTAGAGCAGTTATAGTTGACCGTAGCGTATCTAAGGTAAATGCAGAAAAACAGCTTAACTATGAGACAGAAATGGATTTGAAGTTCGGTGGTCAAACAAAAAGGAAAATTTTGTTGCATCAGAAAATAAGAATCTCATTAGATATGAGGATATGTCTGGAAAAGTTAATAAACCTTGACAATGAATCTGCAGTAATAACTCGTAAGCTTGCCACAAAGCTTAATATTAAAAAGGGTGATTACGTAAAAGATAAGGCTATTAGGGGAGAATGACTGAGTTAATGTAAAGATCAGCAATATTACAAAGACTCTTAGTCCTCAGGGAATAGCAGTTTCAAAGAAATACTACGAAGAGAATTTTGGAGAATTTAATCCTAATGTTATTCTAGCTAACAATATTTCAGAAGGTGAATTAAAGGATATCGGAGGATTTAACTCAATAATTACTAAAAGCTAGACAGAGAAGTAATCTTAATGAGCTAGTTGAGAGTGTGAACTCAATCGTTAGACTTTTGATAATGGCATCATTCCTTTTGACTATAATAATACTATATAACTTAGGTACACTTAACTTTATAGAAAAGACTAGAGAGTATGCTACACTCAAAGTCTTGGGCTTTATGCAAAAAGAAATAAGGGGAATAGTTATAAAAAGATTGCATTCTTGTAATTGCAATTGGATGGATTATAGGAATCTTTGTATCAACAGCTTTTTAAAGGTCTATGTCAAAATAGTTTGCTTTTGACAATTTTGAATGGATTGCATTTATTAATTTCAAATTACTTGCAATATGTTCTCTAACTGTAATTGCAAACATCCTTGATAATTAATTTAATAATGAGTGCAAAGGTTAGAAAATTGACATGGTTGAATCGCTAAAATCTGTTGAATAATTGAATTTGATGGATTATGACGGTGACGATATGTATTCTGAGATAATGAGACAGA
>BNJU01006180.1_pt1 | contig 43942 bp, 58 predicted proteins | sample 8539281 | NCBI WGS metagenome assembly BNJU01 (sample SAMD00202456, study PRJDB9452) | human saliva metagenome | isolation source: human saliva | place: Japan
TTACGATGCATCTTCTGGTGAGGATATTACTGATAATGTATTACTGGTAATGATTTCAAAAGGAGAGTATAGGCGACAACACAAAATATTACTTACTACAACAGACTTGATTTCCTTTCCAAGGAAGGTAATACTCGGGTCGAGTGAACTTGAGAAGGAAGCTAAAATTGTGGGAGGTACACAAATGATGAAGAAAGAAATGGAAGAAAAGGAAAAGTAACATAAGGATGGTTAAAAACATCGATGCTAATTCTAACTACTCAAACATTGAATGAGGTAGGTGCAGGCCAGGCTTACAGCAGAGAGCCACTCTTTAATGTTTCTTCATCCATCCGTGTATAGGGGTAATTTGTTTGCATGATGGTTGGTGATTCATAAAATAGAATGGAATGTAAATTTCTAAACTTACAGACGACGAACTCTTAAAGGAAATCGCTGGTGTGTGAGAATAGACTTCTAACGGAAGAATGTATTCGTCACCATAATAAAGAGTTCAGGAAGCTGTGAAGATACATGAACTCATGAGGACGAAAAAAGACCATTAGATACCGCATTGCAGCTCATATGTCAATGTTGCAAGGAGGTGGTCAATAGCGGTTATCATACGACCAGAACGCACTTTACTGCGTCTTCAGCGATACAATTAAGTTATGTAGTAAAAGAGAGGCGAACAACTTTCTGGGCAGCAAAACTGGAAACTACCACCCAAGCCAAAGAGACTGTAAGAAAAAGTGGGCTACGACCTTACGTCTGCGTCACGATCCTTTAGAAGACGAAGCTTCTTGTCGTGGAACATAGATATACAATAACGGTTTTAGTTTTACAGGAAGGAGCATATTGAAGAAGTATTGAGGATATTGCATATATCTTCAAACAGCTTGGTATCATCTGTAAAGCTCGTTTCTGGTGTTGATAAAAGACCGACTGTGTCAACACCTACTCTGTTGAAACATACGCGCTGCAACCTTAGCTCCTCGAGCAAGCTAACAGTGGCTGCTGATGCTATTAATCCAGATAAGGTGCTGTTTGTTCACAACCATCAGAGTGAAACATGTCTATAGTAAGCAAGATATGGATGTGCAAAGATGAAGAAGTCTTTGGGAGGAAAGTGATGCCAGCAATCATTATCAGCCTACAAATTAACCCGTTGGTATGTTCTCAGAAGGCAGGCTTGAAGATGGGCTGCCTGATGAACATAATAATATCCTATTAATGTATATATCAGTTTGAACAAAGGTGTTTGCAAAAGACTGGAACCAGGTTGCTTTTAGGCTGTAAGCCCAGAAAGTATTACGAAGTATGGTAGTAGTCATCATGTGAACACAGAAAATGGTCTATTATCCTTGACCAAGCTGGACATGTCACGGAAACATATTCCTTCCAGCGGACAAAGTTAACAGATGTAGATAGTCATAAAGATATTATGCAAATAATCTCTTATGTCAATCAGATGGTGTGAATCGCTCTGCTATCTTATATAAATTATGAACTCGGAGAGGATACACGAGAGATACTATCAATCTATCTTTGAATTAAGACCGCGACATTTCTATGGCATACTTACACCTCATGGATGTTATCAATATTGATGATGGCGCACTCGATGGGGCGTTGCATGGAGAGACGTTGAATATGGCAAGCGCAATCTTGATGAAGAAGTGAACTGAGCTGTTTAACAGAGACCTGGCAAGACTAACTGAGAAAATGCACCGTCAGAACGATTAAGTTAGATGGCACTTCTATGCTAATAGCTGCGGTGTTTCGATAAGCCAATCATTCTCTATGGTAATAAGCTCTTGAAGAAAAGCTAAACTCCATAATTTTGATGTCAAGGGAACTGCAATCTACCTCTTGCATGCCATCCCTATTACCGGTATTTGGTGATCTCAAATGGTTTGCTACTTTATTAGAAATCAAATTGGGAGATACAATACTTGCGACATGAGAGATAATAGAAAGGAGAAAGCTGACTTTAATATCGAACTCACTCTTTGTTTGATGAAAACAAGTGTAACCAAGAGTGGATACTATGGACGGAAAGCTATTAAGTGGATTGAAAAAGCAATCTTCTGGCATGCCGCCTCTCACAGATGCCACATACCTAGTGAGCTTTCTTCTACTGCCAAGATAATAAAAGATTTCTAATCCAAGTAATGAGAGAGAAAATCCTCTCATATTACAGGGAAAAATTAGTACAGACACTACCACAGGCCAAAGCATTACAAGCTAGGTGCTATCCTGAAAGGCTGTTTACCTATCCGTGTGGTAACGACCCTGCTGAAATATCGAAAACACGGGCCGCAGGCAACGGGCCTAAAGGAAGCGGTGGAGTGCCAAGACCAGGCGAGTTGTTATTCTGTTACCTAACAATACAGATGTTGAACGTTGCAAACTACAGTAGTACATGAGGTTGTCGAACAGGCCGCAAGCTTATTATTGAGGAACGGCACATAGGTTCCTTGATGAAGTATACGACCATGCTACAAATCCTATCCGTACAAAGCCTCGACGAGGAGCCAGAACGCAAATTGTTTGATACTGAGGTGAACAGACTTTTTGTGAAGATACTGGAAAGCTGACCGATGGAAGATGGGGACGTTTCTAGTGAACAGGAAATAAGAAGTATACTGGCGAACATGGCTGGTCGCATAGGTTATGAAGAGCTTTGAAAGTGGTAGCAGAGGAACTCATTAGGGGTAGAATAAAGCAAAATTTCAATTCAACCCGAAAAATTCTTGCGTGGTCTGGATTGCAAAGTGTGGATTGACGGATAAGGATGTGAAGCACATTCTCTATAGGCCGTGGGGAAGGAAAATCTCCGTAATGGTGGCAAACCAACTATAATGGATGCAGCCGAAGATGCACTGATGCGAACAAGACGGTACAATGAGACGGATATTAGTCGCTTCGTGATGGTGATGTAGGATTAGAAGAAGCCATCACTACAACATGAAAGCAAGTAGATGCAGCTAATAAAATGAGTTTCAATGCAAAGGTTGAGCTGAAAGCCATTGGTGTAATCTCTCAAAATTACGAAGTGCCGTGAGTCGACAGCGTTCATACGACATCAGTACATAAAAGCAATGACCGACGCTCAGGTATTACTCGATAAAGGTTTACTTGATAATTTAAGTGTTTACGAAACCAAGCAGGCGGTACTTATTAGGAATAGTGTTGGCAAGAAGACATCAACGGACATGTACAAGAAGCTCATGGATATTATAGGTAAACGTGATTCACATGGTAATTGTTGCAAATATGCTGGGTAAACTTTCACAATGCGTGGTACAAGATTAAATGATAGGGATTGTTGGGGTAACTTGTATTACAAAGATCGATTCTTGACAAAGACAGCACGTAAGAGCATCCCATCATTTCCTAGAGAAAGTAGATGCTACATCTTATTCCTGCTGACCTATGGGCTATGGGAAGTGACGACCAAACATTTGCAGATAAGTGCAGCACATAGAGTATGCAGGTCTTTGCTCAGATAGCAAGACCGCTATGTAGAAGAAATCACACGAGAGCAAAGCAGAGGAGACATTACGTGCGTGAGTATCAAGACTACTTAGAAGATAAGGATGCCGCAGGCAAGGCAGTATCGAAACCTATAAACAATATGTGAAATGCAACCGAGAAGAAGCTATTCAGTCAAAATAAAGGGCGACCGTGCAGAAGCTAATGCTTCAACGGCAGCGGGTTTGGGCATGCTTGGTAGAGGGCGCTAAGCATTGACCAAAAGTGGCGTGAAGGCAGAGCAAAAAGCGTATCAATGATATTCATCATAACTGCACCGTGGCGATATGGAAGGTCGTCCTCACTTTGATGAACGTCCATACAAGATAACAAGGTTCAAAGCTGATGAACAATAGTGCTATTCCGTTTCCTCCTTGCCCTTGGTGCCACCCGACCAAATGCCCAGGATGTTTGGTAAGAAGAATGTCAATGGTGAGAGACACACTTGTGGAACATAGATTCATGCGTAGCTACGGTAGACGCAACAGAAGACAGAGTATCCGGTTATCACGTGCGATTTGGAAAAGCGCATGGTACGAGGTCAGTGAAGTCTATGGAAAGAAAATGGAGAGTGGGCACGAGATCTGTTTGCTAGAGGCGCGATGGGAAAGAGTCCCTGTTGGATTCTGGGATGGCGAGAGAACGTAAAACTAGCACAGACTGAGCACAAGGGAACTTGTTGTATATCTATGTGGTTGACAAGATGAGGAGTGATGGTGGGATGAGGTTGCGTTATGTGGTGTATGAACAAAATGCTTGCAACATATAACAGAAATATGCAAACCCTAAATTCCAAAGAAACACCCGAAGCTAGTTTGCAGGAGATATCTGTTAACAGAAACCGATACAGCAGAGTTCACAGGCGAGATGTTCGTTGCAGCTATGGCGACAATGAACGATTATTTCCCAGTGAAGATACTGAAGAATGCTCTATGATATAAGAAGAAGATGTTGCCGCCGAGAGGATGATAATGCTGGTATGGTTTACCGGGCACTGCAACCAATGGTATCATCAGAGCGAGCGCACGGCAATAACAAAAGCCATTAGATATGTCACTGTGCTGACGCTTTCAATGTAATGGCTGACCATCTACAGGAAATGGGCGATGGCGTATTTGCGAAGACAACACGTGATATCAGCGTGTTAAGTTACAAGCGTTTCGAAAATCAAGTGATGGACATGTCAAAGTGCATACGCGCTGGTGCGCATATGGAGAGACTTTCGTAATTAACTCTGTAAGATGGCTGTAGGTGCATCGTCCTGTGTAGAACTTGATAAGACAGCTGTCAACGTAACTAAAGGTGTTACGGCAAAGGTAAGTTTTCGTGTCTTCACGGCATTAGAAGCAGTTCCTGTCTTTCCAACCTATCTCTGAATGCGGAAATTTCGCTCATCTGACGAAAGTCTTAAATAAACAGTTAATACATGGGTGGTCGATGAAAAGTCTTACTATTCCAGCGTTGTGAGTCGTATGGTGGTGACCCTCGTCTGATGAAGAGTGATGGACTGGAAGGCATGGCGTAGTCATATGGTAAAGTGCTTCATTAGTGGTGTGTCTCCTAATGCTTTTGTTGATGCGCCGCAACTGCGAAATGGGTGCTTTTGTGCTATGTACCAATCACGTTGCTGCTAAGTATAAAGCGTTGGGGATTTGACGGTAACTGCTGATAAACTGTGCCAATAGATACGCAATTTCTTTATAACTCTACACATAGCAATCAAGCGAGGGCATCCTAAGCCAATGCAGATGAACCGCTCATGACAGGTATCTGTTCACAGTGTTTAAAACTCGTCAATGTCCTACACTCGTCAACAGTATGACGCATTCGAAATAAAATTAAAACTGACTACACCGGGTTATCGTCAACGAAGCAGAAGAATTTATGATTAACGTTTGCAACGTGAGGGCTGACAGAACAGCTAAAAGGCTGCATAGAACTTCGTAAGGTCACTTCACCTTGCTTACGAATAGCCATCACGGAACTTGCATACAATTTGCATGGAACTTAGGGCTTATCTTCCTTATCTTATTCTTGGTGGCTTGATGATGATGAGAAGAAAAGATGACAGATGATGCCTTAACACATGCCTTGTTTGGTAGCCTTGAGGGTTTAGCAGGTGGTGATGTTCTAGTCAAGCGGTAATATGGCACTTCAAAGGTGTGAAGGAGTGGGCTACAGTTACGAAGATATGCCGCTGGTTGGTGATTTGAGCGATATTTTAAGACGTTCCCAAGGATAATGTGGGCTTTTGAACGATTGTGTAAATCTCCTTACTCAGTCTGCTGCGTGTAAACCCGCAAAGTATCACAAGATGCTATGGTAGCTATCTCTTGGATTAGCTATGGTGATGATGCACCAGACCTCAAAGGGAATGTGCATTACTGACTGACGTCGATGATGTAACTGCTCCGCAAAAGTCAATTGGATCGATTTACTTTGACGAGGTTAAGAAAACCACGAGTGGTGTTGAAAAGCAAGTGAGATGACACCAGAAGATCAGGCTGCCAGAACGCTTGCGCGTGCAAGCTGACACCGCGAGTGCGCACTGCTGGGTGGATGTATGGCGATGCGGCCACAGCGATTATAGAGACGGTAAACGAAAGAGGGCCGTGTAAGAAAGCGAGAGAAAACTTTAAAGGCAACTGCGAGCAAGTCTAGTAAGGAAAGAGTTAAGAAACGGTGGAGAGTGAGAGATACAAAGAGACTGCTGCAAAACTAGGGTGCTATAGGAACTCCAGAGAGAGCGGAGACGAGGATGGAAGCCGACGAACAGATGGATGATGCGTTAGAGAATACTCCTAGTCACGACCGCTACCTGATAATGAAGACTATAACAGTGATATGAATGATATTACAAAAGCTTGGTTAAACTCAAAGTCTCCAACAGAAAGGGAGCAGCTTACCAAGGCAATGTTTAAGGTACAACAGGAAATGGTCAATGAACTCAAAACCTCTAAGTAGCAATAGATAAACAATGAGGATGATGTGAAGAATTATCTTGACATCATCCCAATATCTAATTAAATGGCAAAGAAAAGATTACATCGGGCAAGCAAGGTAATGCCAATATCTGAAACAGACACTGTACTCCGTTCCAATATAATGGATGGGCATACTCGTGCTTATAATATTCTGTATGAAGCACAACAGTATTGGAGTGCCATGGATACATTCCGCAGAGACCGTGAGCGCAACAAAAAGTATACATACGGAAAACAGTGGGATGACTATGTATGCGTAGATGGTGTGCGCATGAGCGAGGAAGAATATATTAAGAAACAAGGTAACGTACCTCTTAAAAACAACCTCATCAAGCGTAGTGAATGCGGTGCTTGGCGTATATCGTGTCAGGCAGCGAGGCAACTTGAACAGCCAGAGACCGTGATGAACAGAAATACGGAGAAACCATGTCAACGGTCTTACAATGCAATATGCAACTAAACCGTATGACAGAGATAAATGCTCGCTGCATGGAGGAGTTTCTTATCTCAGGTTTTGTTGTACAGCGCAAATGGTATGGCTGGCGTGAAAACAAACTCGATTGTTGGACGGACTATGTACAGCCTAACAACTTCTTTATAGATAACAACATGCGTGATTTCCGAGGTTGGGATGTTAGTTGTTTAGGTGAGATACACGATATTAGTTTTGAGAGCAGTTGTGTGAACGCTTTGCCAAAAATTCTGCGGATGTTGCACAGTTAGGAAAGATATGCGAATCTGCACGAGATAAAAGGTGGGTTTCGGTATGGCGTATGAAAGCTTTGGTTACCCGACTGAACAGTTACTACGAGTTTGCTTGTGCGAACGATGCAACACGATGTGCGGGTAATAGAAATATGGAGAAAAGGAAGCAAACCTCGTTATCCCTAGTTGTCACGATGTGAACAGCGAGTGATGTATTCAGATTGATATTGAAGACTTTCGAGGAGTTTTGTAGAGGCAGTGTAAAATCAGTGGCCAGCGCCGATCAGTGCATCAGCTGGAGTGGCTGACGTCTTGCCACTCATCAAATACGAGGCGTCTATGGATAACTATTGCGTGACTATTATTTCCTCTCGTTTGGAGATATCAGCTTGATGAGATTGAGACCCTACGAGACACAGAGCCATCTATAGTCTTTAAAGGCATACCCATTCATCGACAGATACTCGTTTGTTGCAATGTAATAGACCAGCAGCGTTATACTAACCTTGTATCACTATGTACGACTGGATAATAGAGCCAGCGCAAAGGGTGTACTACTATTTTCGAAGAGTGTTTGCCTAGGGTATGAGCATGGAGAATGTTGCAAATGAGTGGGCGCTTCGATGGTGTCATCATGATTAAGCAACGCCTAAAACTGGTGACACTAGCTCAGCAGATTGCAACAACTGTACACAGATTGGTATTTCGAACTCTTGAATAACAGTTAAATTTCGAGGATATATCAGGTGTAAATGGTGCTTTACAAGGAAAGCCTGGTTGTTCAGGTAGCGTGTTTGTATAATCAGATAGGCACAAAAAGCGATCATACTTCTGATTTGCTTGATACATTCTCTATCATTTGTGAAGATGGAGCAATAAAGACGTTAAGAATATCCAACAGTTCTTGACACTCAAGGTATTTAACATTGTAGTAGGAATGACTATTGTAGATTACGGGCCAAAAATACGTGATGTGAGTTGACCTTTCTATTGTGAGAGTACGCTCAGCTATCGTGTATGTCTAATGATTTGTATGCAGATGTGGTCATGGTTTTATAGTGTGCAGTAATTGCGAAATGGAGATTTTGTTGCAGACCAGCTATTGCAGTATCAAGGCACAACAGGAGCAGATAGAAACGGACAAACTCGAATGGATTATCGTCCACAACTTGCGAAAAAGTACAGCAAGAAGCTAACATGGAGGTGGCATGGACAATGATGTTGCAAAGGTATTATGTCGATAGGAACATGTAAATAAATATCAAAGAAAACGACCGATAAACGAAGCAGTATGCTTTAGTTCAACCTGTAACGGGTAGAGGTTTTATTGGAGACGTACAAAGTATGTCTCTCGATTTCGTTATGCTGTTCAATGGCTTCCAAACACGATGATGAATATCCTTTCGTGAAAAACTCATTGATATGGTTCTATTGACGAGTTCCTTGACGTTCAATATGTATTTCCTCAACGATAGACCATTAAAGGTTTTCTAAAACTTATCCGATTACGTTATAACTGACACTTTGCTTTCTGAGCAGCCACCTTATAACTTCATCAAACCTAAAGGTGGTGATGATGTACAGAGCTGACACGCCTCAAAACTTTTGAAGAGGTTTGAGAGAGCAAGAAGGCAACAGATATGCCTATACTATCCGTCTTATACTTTTAAGAGCTCGACAGTGGTGATCAACAACAACACAGGTCTTATTTTGCATGGTTGCAGTTCACCTGAGTTGGCTTAGATTCTCTGTCATTGCTCACCAGGCTCAACATCAGGTAGTGTTACTGGATATGTTTCAGCCAAAATGATAAAGGAATACCCTATTGGTTTCTTTCCATAGATCAGTATATTCACAACAATAAGGTGAATAGTAGGTGTCATGGGTGGTTCTATCACCGGTACCATGTAACACAAAATCAAGATTAACAGCAGTGAAACCAGGATGGTTGCCGTGGTGGTGATCCAAAAATCCTCCTTTTTGTCTTTCAGGTAGGTATGGGAAACCACAGAGGTAAGACGCCAGGGAATGTTATTCCGTTCAGCCGCAATTTCACGGTATCTGTACTCGTATATACTATGATTGTGATGGAAGCGCTTAAAATGGTACGAGCACCATCGTGAATGTAAACAGCATCAGACCCCATATCCCTCACAATTTGATGCGCTGTTAGCATGGTTTGTTACAGAACAATACTCTACCTTTTTAATTCTGCAGAGACTTAAAGCCTTTTGAAAACCTCTATTCAACAGAAGGCAAATGTGATGTCCTCGTGAAGAAAGTGGAAATATCTATGGTGGTGATAGGAGATAAGGCGCTTTGAAGCTATACATTGGTATATGGAAGAACGCACTGGCAAGAATGACACGGTGTTAGGTATCCTTCAGATGATATAGAGGCGTTCGTACCTCTGTGGCTCGATGGTTTCGACGGGTACCGTGGAGTTCAAGCCGGCATGTCCGTCCTCCCTCGTTTACATAGGCGATGTCTGCTGGGAAAGCAGTCACGAGGGTGAAGAAGCGCTTACGGGGCTTCGTTTCCATGAAGATGCGCAAAGGCTTATTGTGGGTGTGGAAGCTGCACCGAGAGAAGATGATGAGGTGAGATAACAGACCGTTATCTTACTGCTGTTGACGTCGGAGTAGAGACAGACTGAGCTGGTCGGATATGGTTGTTTTTGGCCGCATCAATCTTATGGATGGTGGTCGCCCTGCTGTAGTGCAGAGATGATCTGAGACATTGCGACTTTATGGATATTTTAGCGTGGAAGTCGGCTGGTGCGAGGTTTTCTGTAACAACTCGCATTGATAGTTATAGCAAAAGTAACACTGCGATAGAGACAGAAACGTCATGTTGAGGTGGAGACCAATCTTTACTGCATTTCTCAATCAGATGGGAAAGTGTATGTCCTAATATGTATGCACGCAGACGAGCGAGGACGAGATACAGCGAGGACTCCCAAGAGTATAGCTTTGCTTTCAACCCCGCTACAAAGGTGATGATTATATCCAACTCTTATCCAAGTGTGTTCGTGAACGCTTGCTTACACCGAGGCGAGATATTACGTGCGCCGGTGAGTTGCTTGTAACGAGAAGAAACAGAACGGCTCTTACGGTGCTATATCTGAAGTGAGACATGACGATCAGGAGTTATGACGAGAGCTATGGGCCATGCATATCTGTTTCTATGAAATGGATGTGCCAACGCGATAGTTGAGGAGAAGGGTGAGGGTTACACATTATCATCGTGGTCCCAATGACTGCTGCCACGATTTGAGAGTTCCTCTTTGTGCTGCGGCAGATAATCTTATACCTGATCAGACTGCTTTTCGTACCAACCATTTTTAATTCAGTAGATTAATTCTCCTACGGTACAGTGTCATGTAAAACTTAGGTGCAGGTTGGTTTACTACCATAATAGCGAGCGCATGAGATGGACTTTTGGGATATTGTTCACGTGCAATGAAAACGACGAAAATCTCATCAAACATTTCGTTTATTTTTTTGCAATGGGAATTACTTTCCAAGTGCTGGTAAATCACAATAGCTGCACGTTCCTCACTCACCCAAAATCGTGAGCATGGCGAGTTTGCTACTTGCTCAAAGATTTTAGAGCACTGACGATGTAACCAGCTTTGACTAGTTCCTCTTGATAGACCCGGCTATGGGTTCTGCCACGTCTCTTGGGTAAAGTCGAGTCAGTGCTTCCGCAATATTTCACCAGTCTTAGCCAATTTTGCTTGTAAAGATTCTAAAAATATCTCAGTAGAATGAAAGGAATAATTACCACATTATTTTGGTAAATAAATCAGTAACCTCTACGGTATCAACGACATGGCTACAGAAAATAAAGAAATCAGCAAAGGACCGACTTGGTCGATTACGTGAAATACCGACAAGAAATTGAGGATGACGAAGAAATATACGGTCAGATGGGTGAAGACTATCAGCAATTACGAAAACAACTCGGTGGCTACAGAGAGCGTGGCACTTTCTGCATGTTTGCTTCCGACCCTCGTAGTGCAGAGTTTCTTACCGAGATGAGCAAAGGTGGCAATCCTGTGCTTAGTCTGTTGAAGAATTTCGGTCCTGACATTAAGGAAACACTTGATGACCCTGATAAGATGCAGGAACACGCGGACGCATGGGCGGAGAACAACAGCGTATTTATGAAACAAGCTTGATGATGAGTATGCCGAGAACTTACCGAAATCTTGATGCACTCAAGCAGTTCCAAGAGGAGCGTGGTCTTACTGATGAGCAGGCAGATGGATATCTTCCACCTTATCAACATTGTGCGTGATGGTGTGATGGGTAAATTCTCGCCAGAGATGTTTGACCTCATGACAAAAGCAATTAACCATGACGAGGATGTTGCAGATGCACAAGAAGAAGGTGAGGTTGCAGGACGCAATCAAAAGGTCACCGAAAAATTACGTAAGAATAAGAACGGTGATGGACTTGCACCTTTGAATGGTAAGAACAACCAGCAGGGAAGTGACAAAGGAAAGATATGGACATACTGACATATAGTATATGATAGAACAAGTGGTAAAAATAGTCAAGAGTCCCAAAAGATAGAAGAGCTAAAGGGTGCTGGATACAAGACCCTAGTATATGGGGCAGCAGCGACGGTAAGCAATTTAGCCAATGCTAAAGGTGGTATCAAAGCAGAAAACCTCGTCAAGCCCAGCATGTAAAAAAATAGATTATTCATTTTAAATCTTTATTCAAATGGCAACAGAACAAACAGTACAACAGCATGCAGGTGGCTATCAGCAGCCTACAGCAGGTACAGCAGGCCCAGACACAGGTTGGTGGACAGGCGACAACTGTCAGCACCATGCACGTGCGAGTATGGCGTTGGCGCAGGTAACCTTATTACGCCTGACACTGACCAGAAGCTGCACAGGTTTAAGAGTGATGACACTCCCGATGATGCAGATTATGCTTGCATTCTAAGCGAGTGAATGTTAAGAGTCCTGTCGTTCGACACTACATCATCGACGAACCCAAAAGTTTCGTAACAACCAAAGATGCTGTAGCGAAGAGCACGGACAATCAGTTCATTCTTCCTCTACTCAGTCAAGACCAGAAACTGCTCGACCTATACCACACCCTGTCAGGGTGTTGGATGGTTTACGACGCACAGGTCAGAAAGCTACCCAGGTAAAGACCTGATAGTTTTTATTGTCGGCAAGGACACAACTACTGGTAACCCTGTAGCTATTGCTGTCAACGGTCCTCGTGCCGTATCAGGTGAATGCAGAGGCCAGCCCCAGCTATACCTGCAGGTTCTGTAGTGTGTGCTTATGGCTCAATGCGTGTTATGAGCATCACAGAAAAGAAGTAGAACCCAGACCTGATAGGCACAGCCTGTTGACTTCACCTGCAGAAACGTATCATGAACAGCGTTGTTTCAGACTACTTTGATGCACAAGACAAGCAGATTCCATTCTAACCATGCAATCATTGCAGAGGCGCAGATAACAAACTCAAGGTTAAAGGCAAATCGCACCCTGATATGCAGGTCAGAAAGGTAAGATTATCTGTTGAAACCAAGCTGGGTCCGCAGGATGTTTACTTCACAGAGGGTGTACGCTATCAGGTGAAGAAAGAGATTAAGGACGATGGCAAATGGAATTTCAAGAAATTTATTGCTCTTGCCAAACTCATATTACAGGTGAAGATGTCCCTAACACTATCCTCGGATTGTGTGGTAAGAACTTCTTGGAGAAGATTCAGACTATTGACTTCTCGATCACCCTGAGTGCGCTTTCGAGGTGAAGATGAAACGACCTTGGTTGGGAGTAACACGTATCCATACTGTCTTCGGAAATTTGGAGTTCAACGCTGTAACACTTGACCGTCTGCAGTTGGAGCAATTCATGCTTTCATGATTGTTACGACCGCTGCGTTCACTATGTGTATAGTGCAGAGCATACAGACAAAGACCGTGTAGAGGGCGAAGAGGCAACACGCAATGCTACTATTGTGTGGGATGGTCTCGGCTTGAAGGGTACATGTCACGACTGGATTGACGGTGAGGGAACTGATGACAGTTACGGAACAGACGTTCTCACATGCACTTGTGGAATAGCGACGAAAGCTCCAGCCTCCTAAGGAGAATTTACTGTTACTACCTCATGGTAGATTGTCCTGCTATCAACGATAAGCTGTAAAGCGGTACTGTACGTGGTTGTATAAGAAACTCCGCATGGGAACCTTATACAGGTGAACTCCATTAGGTAACTAAACTCAAAACACCAGTCACGAAAAACTATGGGCAGATAGGTTATAACCGTCCGCCTATTTATTAATACACAATGAAGACATTATCTGCGGTGGCTGGTAGGTGATGCTATAGCCCTTATCAAGGTTGGCAGCGCAAAGATGAAAATATCTTTCACAATGCTCTTCAAATGAAGATGGTCGATACTCCTGTAACCTTCAGCGGAGTAATCACTATCCAGTTGGCAATAGAGAATAGAAAAGTTTAAGTCTGGGCTTATTTGATAAAGATGCATGTGCGAAAATACCGACGAGTGTATGTGAAAGCGAGCATGTTGCTCCTGCAGGAGGATGAGGACTGTGAAACGCTTCCAGTGAAGCTGGTAACAACGAAAAGAACTGACGAAGAAAGCAAAGTGCAGGCACCCCATGAAAGAGCAGGAACAATCAGCAGAGGAAACTCCTGTAACACAGCCAGAGGAAGAACCGTTAGCGATCAACTCGCAGAGTTTTACATGTAATGACGACATAAAGGACTTTCACTCGAGGCAGGTTTCAGGGTAAAAGCGTGGTTCATTGCGAACTCGTGCGAGACATCACCGCACGGTAAGAGCGAAATGCCGCGTGATGTGGTGTTCGCCTGATTAATCAGCTTTGAAATATGGTGTGCGAGTTAAGGGACATCACTGCGATACGCATACATAGCCTGAATGAAACAAAACCAACGAGCAACCGCAACGAGATGAAGACGACGCTTTGATGGCTTGAGTGACATCATCTATAGTAAGGTCGTGGAGAGTGCGTCGGACAGTTACCAGCACTATCACCTGCTTGATGTGGCGTTCCGTTGGCGATGCTGTTTATTGGCGCATCAGCATTCGGGTTCAGGTGTTGCTTCCTGATGACTTTATGCGCCTTATGGTATTTTAAGATGAGTGACTGGGAACGTCCGGTATATGAGACCCTATTGCACCTGGAGGCGACCCTCGGTATCGAGTTACACGGTTCTCACGATACAAAGACTGCAAATCCACAAAGCCAGTGGTGGCAATCGTGAGCCGTACTGAGCGTGTGTTGGAGTGTATTCATGCAATGACGAGTACTGCAACCGTGGAGACAAGCACGTATCCCTGCGTCTATTGATGATAACGAGGAATAATGATGCCAGAACGTTGCTATCAATCCGCTATCTATGAGATGGCAGCCTTGTGCTTGCTACAATTGGGGCAAAAGAGGTAATCCTAGAAATGGCCAGAAAAGCAAATTAAATACAAACAATATAGTATGAGTTCTATAAAGACAACTGAAAAAGAGGGCAGTGTAAGCATGAAATGCCACGTAGGCATTGGTGAGTAATCTTTAATGTGCAGGGAATGTCATTGTGCATATGAATATGAAAGTTGAGGTTGGCTGATGCAAAAAGAATATCAAAAGGTCTAACAAGGAATCTTTACTACTGTAGAGAAGGCTTCGTAGAGGCATGTATCCACGTCCGCACGATGGCTGGTGGGCTGTTGTTGGTAAGAAGCATTGGCAGCCCCTATCTATAGGCGATGGTGGAGGTAGGTTCTGCTGGGAGAATCTGGCGGTACACAACGCGGTGACGCCAGCGGTGCTTTGCAGCAAGCTATTGATGATGCAAAGATAGGTAAATGAGGCAAAGAAAACCTATTGAGACATAGTGAAAACCTATCTATTGCTGGAAACTGGGCGATGGTGCAACATCTGTTATGTCGCAGGCGCTGTAACAAAAGCATTGAAGAATGTCAAGGGCAACCACAGATGATGGCAAGCGCTGGAAGATGTGTCAAATTATGAAAGATGCTATCTTCGGTGAGAAAGGTTTAATGGTACTATAGATGTGTTCAGCGGTAAGTAAATAACAACAAACAATGGTTGGTTGGATTCTTAATAGCAATGTTCATCATTGGGGTCTGGTTGGTTTATACAGATTTCATTAGCTTGAACGGTGTGGGATAAGATAAACACAGGTTAGCTAATCATGCATCGAGTATCAAGTATTTATATTACAATATCAGAAAAGGGCGTTCATAGTGTAAACAAGAGCGTTAGCGGAGAAATAACTATTTTCCGCTGGTGCAGGTATATTCACTTTTTGCAAACAAAACGATTCAAATTCGATTGTTACGTTATATATGAACGGTGAAAAGAAATGCCAACAGTCAAGGGAGGGCTCGCAGCAGTAAACACAGCAGTAGCTGATTATAAGCGCAGCGGAAAACGCAGTTCCAATGCGAAGTACTGAGACATAACAGGTATTATAATACGTCGAAGTTAGCGTTAACGCCTAGGTGTGTTAAAACTCGGTGATGCGATTGGAAAGTCAGTGGATTATACCTGTATTTCCAAAGATACATTGAGCTTCGGCTTTATCCTCACTAAACGTATCTATTGCTTTCTATACAAAGAAACGTTTATTTCAGGTGTTGCACCAAAAAACACAAGCAGGAGTATCGTTGTCCCAAATGATGCTGTATATATGCGCCTTTCTGGTAGCAACGGAGATAAGTGGGTTGTAAGCGGAAAGATGCATAGAGGGTGGTTATAAAGAACTTGCAAAGATATTAGGTGCAGGCAGAAGTATGATTATGGGTGTATTAGACATAACAAACTCTGATGCTTGTCATAATGGAGGGTAGTTCGTACCGAGGGCGTTTGTCACCCTGTTGGGTTTAGCTGGACCGAAGCAACGATGTTGTCGGTTGCCTGTAATTATTGGCGGTATAGTGGGTCGTGAAGATTCTGGCATATTAAATAAAGGCAAATTCTAAATTAGAAGTGCAAATGTTATGTGTAGTCCATATAGTTATGGGTTCAGGCTTAACTTCCGCCAATGGCTCGCTTACTTGGTATCGCTGGGTATAATGAGCTTTTAGATGCCAGCAACAGAGAGAAGACCGAAATTTTGGTCGGAGGAAGAATCCACAAACAGGACTATGGGCCGTTTTGAAAGCGTTTGCGCAGCGTGAAAATGTAAGATTGCGAATGCTGTTAACATAGTGGACCAATGTTGTATCGGGTCAAAAGTTTCGCAGAGCACAGTAATTTTACAAGTCACAAGGGTTGGCGTGCTGTATCAGTATATTCTGCCACTATGATTTTTTGAGAAATTACCAATAAAGCAAGCAATCAAGGCGTATAAAGAGGTAAGACCGACAAGAATGTTAGCGCTGTGATGATTTGTTCTCTAAGAACGTAAAGGAGACGGTCAAGGCATTCTATGCAATCTCAAGCGGTCAGAATGGCTCAGCTCTTCGCTCAAAGGTTACAATGGTTAGTTGTGATAATCTGACAAGGTTACGTACCAAATCCAACAAAAGCTGGAAGTACGATGTAGCAGGCGCAGTTGAAACTCTATCAAGAGAAAGCGAGTGGCCAAAGAGTGGTGTCGGGCGGAGTCTGTCGAGGTTCTCAAAGTTTCGCCTTACTTGAGTTTGTGTATGTGTAGTAGGACCCGCTACGCAGAGAGTTTCTTTTCGCTTGCGCGGCGTGCAGCGTCTGAAGGTGTGTGTCGCAGGTATGACAGAATACTTGCATCACACGGTTTCGAGTATGAAAGATGGGATTGCTGCTATCAATGTTGCCGGATGAAAGATGCTTGCGCGTGGCGATAAAGATTTTCCGTGCTTGTAGAGGGTGCTAACGTGGCTCAACGTGTCCAAAGCCTGTGTAATGTATGAGTATGAGGGGCGCAGAGAAATGACGTGACTGCTTTTTGTCACGTAGAAGGACGTTGTAGTGTTTAGAGATACTGGCGTACATGCCGTTCAGTGGAGGAACAAGTTTCTCTACCGTCTGCACTAAACCTATATGCGAAATGCTGTACACAGTTAGAAATCTATCTTTAAAAGCCTGACAGGACTGGAGAACGCAACAAGAAACTTTACCAGGCATTTCGAGCGTGCATTATGCCGTTCGTGTTGTTGTAACAAACTTCTTCAAGTTAATGACAACGAGTTTAGCGGTTCGGAATACAACGAGTTTGTAAAGGCTGACGGAGTGAAACTTACGAAAACCATCAAATATGACAAGGGAGGTTCTTATTATGATTGATGATTTGTGGACTTTCCTCTTACATGGTGGTAGGAGCGAGTTTGGAGCGGGGTTACTCTATTGAAGTTCCTCTGTCGCAGGTTCGCACCAAAATCAGTATAGCACGAGCAAACTGATGTTAATGTGGAGTACGCCTATGTAGCTGCACGATGTTAGTGTTCAAGGTTTGGTTATTTATAATATAAATATGGAAGAACTGATTTTTGATTTTAACGCCTTTACTGAGGCTGAGCAGTGATAATAATATGAGCGAAATTCTTTAAAATGTACAGGCGAAAGACATAATGACGGTTGTTACGGCTATCCGATGACCACTACGTGTTGTTCTATGGTTTGATAAGGACAATGACAGCGACGAAAGTGGCTACTGCTGGCAGCCAGGGATCTATGGTCTGCCAGCCTACAGAGTCAGAGCTTGAAAAGAGGGCCGATTGTGCTACATGTCAACAAACTGACCGATGCGAGGCCTACTGGGAGGCTTGCCTACGAGTAGCTGTGTGTATCTATCATCAGCGAATCAGTCTACAGTACAAAAGCTGCTTTTGACTTGTGTATGCTTACGGATGGAGTAACCTGCCTGTAGCGTTCAAGTTCCGGACAGGAGAACGTACCCTAAACGTATCGTCAAGTTTAGCACAGAGAGATGAGCTAGAAAGATATTTATCTGCCATTTTCGTTTGTCACCAATACGCTTGCAGAGGGTGGGCAGAAAAGGATATGATTTATCAAAAAGGATATGCAGTGCATGGTTTGCTAATCATTTTATCGGTAGTGTTTTTCAGTTGCAGTGACAATAGTGGCAGCTAAAGAAAGCAAAGGATTACCAGATAGTGTGAGTAATTTCAGCTATTATGTGAAAGTGACGTTCGCTTCTCGTTTTGGGCAACAATGACGGCAGCATCTTGTTATTCTCTTCTCTTCATTCTTTACCGCCTAAGCTACTGTATATTGCAGGAATGATGAGTGTAGAAGCTTATTGATGGTAGCTGCTTCACGACCTGTATGGGACAGAAACAAAGTGCTACACTATAGGAGGTTATCTCTTTGGATTAGCAAGTCAGATTGCTAGTAGCTTTGCTCATACCACTAGTTACTCATAGTTTGTGGGTGTTGTCTCACACTTGTATTCATTCGTAATAGCTGGAAAGAGAATGCTACATTTTATTGCAGAAGGGATATGTTACATCACTTTAGTAGGGCAGCCTCATATCTATCTTTTACTATCGTAATTACAAACATAAACCTTTCAATCGTCCTATATTATTTTTGTAGAAATTTATTGTAAAAACAAGATGAAGAAAATAATTAAATGGCTTAAAGAAAGTCAGGTACAAACACCTTATTGGTGGTGTACTTATCAGTGCTAGTGCTAATAGCTTGTATTGCGCAGCGTATGCATGGTATAGGGAGTATGCAACCGCGCCGAACTTAAAGATAGAATGTGGGGCGGAAGAGGCAGACATCATCGATTGAGGACTAACAGTCGGTGGTGTGACAATAGGCTTCGGAGTAAGAACGTTGGTAAAACTTCTATAATATGGCAGTGGATAAAGGCATAAGAAATGCGATGATAGGTGTTATTGGGTCAATCATTGTAGCCGTTGCAGGCTCATGGGTACAGCTTAATCAACGCATATCAATACTCGAGTGCAAGTTATGAACGACCACCAGTTATTCGTAGGCTCTCAAGAGGATATGAGAAGAAATAAAGTCCGATGCTTGGTGAGATAAACATTAAAGTATCGCACCTTAATGACATCAAGGCAGACCGACCTAATATGGATAGTCATATAACACAGAAAGGAGGCGAATAATGAAGCATCATTTAAAAGTATTATAAGCGGGTGGAGAGCGACAACACCAAAGTTCTTTAAGAATATTGTCGTGTAGGCTCCAGGTGTCAGTATTGTTGCTGTTGCTATTCATACCGCTATGACAGCAGCAGCGCACACCTCCAGAATGGTGGATAAAGATTTATCCATACCTCGTAGAGGGCAGCAGCAGCGCATGCAGCTGCTGCAAAATTAACAAGGAGAAATAATATGAGAAATATAAATACATTGCGGTGCACTGCACCTGCAAGCCCATCAATCTATGACGATTGAAGGCTTAAAACAGGAGTTCAGGCGTAAAGGCTGGATTAATCCAGGTTATCATTACGTGGTGTCGCCAGACGTGCAAGATTACCCAACTTCTTGATGAAGACAAAGTAAGCAATGGCGTTAAGGGCTTCAATGCTGTTTCTATCAATGTTGCGTATATAGGCGGTATTGATACCAATGGCAAACCCACTGACAACCGCACAGACGAGCAGAAAGCAAGTCTTCGCTTACTCTTGAAGATGCTACATAAAGAAGTGCCTGTAGCGGTTATTCAAAGGTCATCGTGATTTCTCCAGACTTGAATAAGGATGGAAGATAACCTAACGAATGGATGAAAGCTTGTCCGTGTTTTAATGCGAAAGAAGAGTATGCTAATCTTTAGCAAAAGATAAAACGATTAGATACTTTGTATAGATTAAATTTGTGCAAACCATTTTGAACTGATATGAAGAAGTTTTTGTGGGGTATTATACCCGTAATCATTCTTGCGTGTGTTGCGTTTTTCCTGGCAGAACACAACGCACAGGGGAAAAGCCTTTGCACGAGACTATTACAGACACGGTGCGCTATGTTGATACTATTAAGTACCATAAGCCTGCACCAGTATTTGTGAAGTCTAATGGGACTACAAAGGTATCTATTAGCGTAGCCACTTAAAGAGACTTTGAGAAATGCTATGCTCGATACCTTACCACGCATTAGACAGATGCTTTAGAACAGATAGTATTATGTGGAAAGACCAAGATGGTGTACAAATAGAATTACCCATGCTGCAATCCGTATATAAGGATAAAGACTATACGGCATATATCAGTGGTGTAAATGCTCGACTTGACAGCATTTTCGTCTACCCAAAGCGTGAGGTAATAACAATAAGGAAGCCTCCTAAGCATTGGCATATAGGTATATCCAGCGGATATGGGACAACAGCACAAGGATTTAAGCCCTATATTGGAATTGGAATTACATACTCTCTAATCTCTTTCTGATGGAAACGATAACCATAAATATTTCACAGAGCGATGTGTACAATGAAGTTGCAAAAGCAACGGACTACACAGGCTCAAAACTAATAGACGGAGATGAGAATGCGAGAAATCGCATTCTTGCCGTTGATGATGATTTCAAGGAATTGGGTCGATTCTGGGATGAGAGCGTAACAGCCGTGAATGAGGACTTAAAAGAAATGCTTATGAGCGGTGCGACAGATGTAGATAAGAACTACAAGGCAGAATTACAAGTAAGCAAATCGTGGGACAAGACATTGCAGGAAAGTGTTCAGAGTTCACTGCGTAGTTTCTTTATAGCATCCATTACGGCACAATGGTTTCGATTTGCCAACAAAGGAGAAGCTAAGGAATACTTTTCAACTGCTGGTGAAATCATGCTTAATGTAGAACGACTACTTTATGCTCGCAAGCGTCCTATGTTACCAACAGATTAACAATTTCAAAAACAAAGATATGCCAACCCTCAACATTAGGTGCAAAAGAAACCTGTAAGAGCAACTATCAAAATATCGTGGTTGCTTTACGACATTATGAACGAGACCTTTCTTCGTGGTCGTACCATTCAGAACAAAGAGAACCACAAGGAGGTAGCCTCGATGTTTGCAAGTGAGGACGAGGAGAACCGTGAGAAGATACTCCGAAGTATCAAGAAAGGCTTTGCAGAGGTGAAAACCGAGACTCGCAGAGTATCTTGATGAAGACGGAACAACCACCGATAATAGTCACTTTGATGGTAGTCACAATCTGGAACTTAACCTTACCATGCCGAGTAACTTCAATGAAGCGCAACGGCGGGATGGTGAAGCTGTGCATGACTATCTGAGAACACAGCTATTGCTGAGTGGTATCTTGTTACGAACAAAGCAGATGCAGAGCAGTATATAGCTCTTGCAACTCGTAGCATGGCTTCTATTCAACAGTCTGTGAGCAAACGCAGCAGACCAAAGACACCGACAGATTAAATATAAGTTTATGCAGGCAGACGAAAGCAATATCCTAGGCTGTTACACAGATAAGAACGGCAATATAGAGGCAGTGCTTGGTTTTAAGCGTAGCCAGTTGTTGTATGACATCGAAAACTACTCCTATATCGAAGGTCATATTATGCAGACAGACAACCTACACGCCAAGCATACAGTGCAAGATGTTGGCGAAGAGGGTAATGTGAACAGGGTTACACGATTACTTGATTTGACAGTAGACTCAATAAGAGTTGCTATATCCGTACACAAAGAATGAGATTAGCAACCATGAGACGATAATGTCTTGAAAAGAGCAGCCTACCTACGGCATTGTCCTTAGTCTTCCTGCCGACTTCTCTCCAGACCAACACTCAACTTGTTATCAGCTTATCCATGAGTATATCGTTTGTTATACAGTGGCAGACTGGATGAGTATTGCAATCCTGCTAAGGCTGAAACTTGAGGCGGTCAAGGCAGAAGATATGGAAAGACAGATACGAGTGGCATTGCATAGCAGAGTAAATAAGTACGTCGTCGATTGTCAGTATTCTAATAGAGAAACATAGATAATTGAACAAGAGGCAGACCCTGCATCACGCAGAACTGCCCTTTTATTATGGACATATAAAAGAAGTTATCTTATTTGATTTATAAGTCGTGGAGTATAGGAAACAGACGCACAAACTAATGTTTTCACCAATAGAAAGGTCGGTTATTACGACAATCGGAAAATACTTGTAAGGCGTACCACGAAAGCCTCTTAGATAATGTTCCGTAGCAGAATGTACGAGATGCCAGTTGATATTGTCTCGTGACCCGTACAGAACGACCTGTACTTTTCCCTTTGTTAAACAGTCCACGGAGAGACACTGTATCGAGACGTTTTTAAGCATTGAAGCGACATCCAACTTTATAGGTCGAGTTACAAGCAATCCTTTCTGATGTGTTTCAGCAGAACGTGATAAGTCCACAAGGCAGTTGTTTGTCACTCCTGTTTACCATCACTCCCAACAGTCTTTATCTTTGCCATAGCATAGGCATTGGGATAAGAGTTTATTGCAGAGGCGAGCGATGAGGCAACGATACCCCATAGCTTGGACTTCATGGAGAACACATAAGCATAGTCCTTGTTTGCATTGAAGACAACAATGCGCTGGTTTACATAGTCGTAAGCCATGCGGCACTCCTTACGAGTATTCTGAAAAGGTACAATCCACCTGTGGTATGCCATTTGGATAGAGTTTTGCTAATCCTGGTAAACGGTCAAGCGAAAAGAAATCGTTACCATTAATAATATCGGTCAGACATTGCGTCTGTGAGACCAGATATTTCCATTATACCCCTATCAGTAGCGAAAAGTACGGCAGTATCAATCTGCGTGATACTGTCTGAAGATATGCACACGTCACGTGTGATAGGTTGTTTGGCAGAGTAGCCACCTGACGAGTTTACCTCCAATGCCCACACACCCTCATCTGTGAAAGCATATAGTGGGAACTGTCCGAACTGGCCTTGTGAAAGAGCTTTTGCAGCAGTCGATATACCCAAAATCTTACCTGTCCCAACAGTGTTTATGCCTGTAACAGGAAAATAGAAAGGATTATTTACTTCGGAGTGTATATCTTATTAGGAATTTCAATCGTCCGTTCTGCATCGCTGGAAGTGGTTGGTGAATTATATGTTCCTTCTCTAAATCATTCCAACCGCCATAGTAAAAAGCGCCATTAAGAAAGGCATGCCGTTCAAGTGGTACTTCATAGAATGTTTCAGAGTAGTCCCATGCTGTTACAATTGCTTTGTATGCATTTCCATTTGGATAGTAAAAGGAATAGAACTGGGTTCCCATAACCAAAGACACCAGCTTCACCATGCACGATTATATCTCCTCCATCCTGTTTTATAAATACATAAACAGAGATATTGATTGTCTTGTCTAAAATGGTATGAGAAGTATCAGACCAGTGTTTCACGTATCCATCTGTGAAAAGCAACATTGCTCCAGCATTAAATCCATCAAAAAGTTTCTTTCTGATATTAGCAAGATTAACTCGAGCATTATAACCAAAAGCATACTTTGGTATAATTTTGTCGTAGCTGTCATAATCATCGGTCATAACCTCTCTATTGACCAGAGATTGCAAATAGTCTTCTTCTATATTAAGAAGCGTGCGTGTTGTTGTAAGCTGTTCTATCTTAATACTCTCGAGAAAGTAGAAGTTTGAACAGTTACGAACATCTTCCTTTACCGTCGAAGAAGTCTTTGCGAGGAAGTCCAAGTATACCACCTGGACGTGTACCGAGATTATCTTTATCAAATGTCATCTGATAAAGATAACCCATATCTTTCTTTTGATAGCGCAAAGGATATTTGGTTCTTATCTGCAGCTTGGTTAGTATGTTTGCAAATACTATATCCCCACGCCTCATTGCCATACTCGTCGTAATTGAAGAATTTATCACACTCTCCATTTTGGTCGTAGGTGTATATTGGCTTTGATACAAATATATCAACAGATTTAACAATATCAGTCCAGTCTTTCAGTAAGTCTATATCACTCTGTTTAATGACAGCATAATCCAAAAGTGTAACATTCCAACAACACGAACATCCGCCCTGTTCAAACCGTTCTTGCCATATATATGCCGCCACAAGACAATAGGAGCGCAGCTCGTGGAACATACCATGAGGACTGGAGCAGAGTGCCTGATGAGGTTACCGTCATACAGGCGATAAGCGTATCTCACAAGAAAAGGAAAGATGAATTTACCTTTATTAGTTGACCTGTCAGCTATGAATTTGTTTACTTTAGCCAACACTTGTGATGTTATTTTTTTCTTGTTTTTCATCGGTGAACTCATTGTAGCTAACATAACTACTTCCACCTTCCTTTGTCTTTGTTTCCCAGCTAAGGTTATCAAACTCAAGAGTAAACTCGTCAGTACGCTGCATCTCCCCCTGCAAGCCAAAAGAAATAGGCAATTCTGGAATATCATTTCAAGGAATAGATGCCCAGAGTGTCACCTTTCAAAGAAGTAGAACATACCTTCATTGGTAGAAATGTATAAGCGTATTACCTACCCCCGCTATTTGATACAACTCTTTGTCACCTACACTATACAAGTCAGTGAAATTGCTACCGTCTATAGTCCACAGCAGTTTTTTATTAACAGTATCAATGATGATATAATGCGTATAGGTCGTAGCCTTATGTACATATATAACACTGTGGTTTTCTCCAAGATTGAATACCACCTTAGGCGCAAACAGTGAGTTTGTATACTCATCTTCATTGATGAGGTTGTATGCCTGTGTGAGTTCTCCGTCTGAACATTCATAATCAGACTGGAACAGCTGTATAACCATAAAGCGTATATCCTTTTCCATTTCTTTCCAATTCTTGCAAGATTTTAAAGTATTTGCAAATATAGTTATCGTATAAGGTTGTTCGATTTTATCTTTTGGTGGTTGAGGCTACCAATCAAATTTGCTCCATGCAAACCTTTTTACGGTGTTGTAAGTAATTCAAGTCATCTTGGTATGTATAAGCCTCAACTTCAAATGAGATATTACGATATGCCTTATGCCAGTTGCAGAAATAGAGCAACGCAAATAGGAACTCAAGTATATATAACAGATAGAAGCCGACAAACCACAGGCTCCCTTTTCTTGTGCATAATGTATGCACTCGTGATTATAATCTTCTACATGAGTATTCTTTAGCATCCTCCTGACGATTATCCATTTCAACAAGGTGATTGCTTTGTAGCCCTTAAAGGAAAGCATTTGTGTATATTATCTTCATTCTACTTTATCTTTTTAATTCTTCAATAAGAGCATCTGCGCAAGCAACTGCATATTGAGATATGGTTTTGGTATTATGAATCTCGTTTTCTTCATAATGAGTTTCTGATGAGGCAAAGTCACATTGAGTTTGATTGCTCAAAATTCCATTCACTAGCTTCCTTTGCTATTTCGTAGCGTCGTTGTTCCCAATCAATAGTTTTTCGCTATCAGGTATTATCTCGATATCACCCCTACTCAATGACATTAGACGTACAATCCCGTCATTCCCATAACATTGAATAGTCATGTTCTGTCGAAATAGCGATGATTGTTACTATTTCTCCTGTTTGTATAATTTTTGCTTTCATATCTTATTCTCCTATTTCTTCGTGGTATTGTCATAAGGCTTCTCGTATACGCCTTGCAGCTTCAACAGTTTGCTCCTCAGTGTGAAAATAGTTGAGGCATTCCAAAGTCCGTTATCGCAATTATCTCCACTTTCAATCAATTGTGCACTCTCCATGAAACTATTAATAGTGTGATATTCTTCACCTTTCTTCGCTCTCCACCTAATCTTCTCTACTCGTTTCTCTTCTGCATTCCACCGCAAGCATTGCTCTTTCATCTTATCAAAGAGTAGTTGCTTTTCTTCTTCGGTAGCGTGGCGAAAGGACTCGCTATTCAATGTTGATTACCCGAACCTTTATTGTTATAGTGAGAAAGAGAAGTAACCTCTGGCGCATTTGCTTACATCTTTGAAAATCAACACCGTATTATCATAGATGCTACAAAGCACATCCCTTCCTTGAAATCCTGTGCTTCTCTTTTTCTTCTCTCTCAAAGACAATCACATCATCCTTGATAACCGCCTTGCAGCCTTGTGGGATATTAAGGCTATCCCCAGCCTTTAACTTTACTGCCATAATTACTTTATTTTACTTTTTACGTTTCTTTTTCCTTTTACTTGCGTAGGGTGTTGACCCTGCACGTGATTTACTCTGACAAGTACGATACTATTTTCTTTTCTCATTTAGAGCATCTCAATATCACTTGCCGTATCATTTAGCTTTTCCATACATTCAATAATTTAACTATCATTTTTGATACCATTTTTGACAAAATCACATTCTTAGTATTCTTATGCCAATCAAAGAATGATTGTGCGAGATTCTCGATTTCATCAAGTGTTTGTCTTTTATGACGAAAGGATAACTTTACATCATCGCCATTCAAAAACAGCTTGAAAACGTATGTATGTTGAAAAATCCTCATTAAAACAATGTACCTTTTTCTAACATCATCAACAGCAAACTGATTGCGTAATTTCCACACTGGGTTGCTCAAATACTTTAAAATATGCAATATCACTGCCAACAAATGTATCCTCATATCTACACAATCTTGATACTCTATAACCCCTCTTTCTGAGGTTATAGTCAAGTTTTTGTATTCTTCCTCTGTCATATTATTCTAATTTAATATGTTTAATCCCCTTTCTCTTTTAAAGATTCTGCTAATATCATCTTTGCTAAACCGTAATACTTTCGATTCTGAAAAGCAATATTAGAGCGTCTTCTGCATCGTTATGATATTCTTGAACATAATTTGTGATTGCTTCTTCGAACGCATCGCAGTCAACGCCTTCGTAGTAGTCGCTGAAATCAATAATTGATGTCAATTCACAGCATTCTTCATGCCCTTTAAACGACCACACTTCACCGCTATCACCTCGGATAAACTGTCTACGGTATCTTTTGCCCTTTGCAGATATTGCGACTACATGAGTCACAAACATAATCGCTTACGTGCGATAGGCTTAGATTCATCTATTAATTCCATACGCTAATCTACTAATTTTACCGTTGCATCATACTCATCCCATGGACTAAGCATGGGCATTAGGATAATGCATATGTCATCGTTCAAAACAAATTCATTAGCTGCTCTATTAGGGTTATGTGTTAACTTAACAGAGGTTATTCCAAGAAAATCCAGTGCAAACTTTAGTTTACTAATAACCCTTGCCCTAAAGCAAGCGTTGCCAATATTTATAACGGCATCTTCATCTGTAATCTGCTTTCCTGTCTTCTTGGTTCTTTCAGGTTCAATTTCTCCAGTACCATCACATACTGGGCAATCAGATTCATGTTCGTGTGTATGTCCGTGAATGTCCATATACTCCCAAGTAACATAGCCACTTCCGTTGCAATCTTCACATTCAACTGCATCTTTAATAACAATTTCTTCATCAATTTTAGGACACTCATTCAATGCTTGACTTACAGCCTCTAAAGTGATTTTCTTATTGCAAGGGCTCTCTAACTTTGGAAAACCTAACTTCTTTTTGGGATATTCATTAGTAAGAGCTTTTGGATTTATCCGAATCAGGACAACTCCATCAGAACTCCAAACCTCATTGTAGTTCGTGTTGAAAAAAGGTTCAGTAAGTATCTCTTTTTATGTGGGTTTTTATCACAGAACTTATTTAGCAGTTCCGCTTCATTCTTTATTTTCATTTTCATAATTCATTTACTTTAACTAATTCAAAACTATACACAAACACCCAAGGGTTGCTCTCCCATGTACCTTTGCCACTCACCATGTCAATTAGGGTAAGCAAATGCTTCACGTGCACTTAGAAAAAGCTACATCAGGGCATATCCTATACTTTTGGAAACATAAAACAAGTTCTTTTTGGTCATAAAATTGCCAAACACCCTCAGCATAATATCATCGTCTGATATATCTTGCAATCGCTCTACCTTCACATTTGTAATTCTGATGTGGTGGAGCATCAAGCCTGCTTTTACGAACATTTTATTCGTCCAGCCTGCTTTGTACTCCTTACGTGGAATACCCACTTCATCAAGTATAGTGTCGCTGTACATCGGTAGACATTCAATAATATCCTTATAAGGCTGTGCAATCGCAACTATATCACCGACCTTATAAGGCGGGTGCTGCCGTTTCCTCCCAATTACCAAGTGGCACGTTGCCTCTCAGTACTCGCCTTGTCATTGTCTTTTATTCACTAAGCACCGCCTGTATGGCAGAACTTATCTGAAAACATTATCTTTTTCATACGCTTTATTTTATAAGTTCTGGGTTGTCTATTACGTTGCCCAATACTTCTATGTCGCTTTTCCAATAGGTTAGACCTATGTAGCTACTTGCGCCAATCTGCTTTGCACATAATCCAGCATCCTCCACATTGTTATATATTTAATATTTGGGTCTCCAATGAAATTATATCCCCCTCAAAGATTTTCTTTCCGTTCTTATCTTTGAAACCTGTGTACTGTCCGATGGTGTCAGGGATGACCTCGTAACATGAGATATCTGTGTGTTACTTTTTAATGGATGAGGAGGAACAATTGCTATAAAACTCCTCTTTTATTTCTTATCAGATTCGTATAACCAACCTTTACCTTGGTTAGAAAGTCCTCTAAATAAGATTTCTCTTTTCATAATTCCAATGCTTTTTAATTTTAACGTTTTATACTCTTTTGCCCGAGTGGGTACAACCTCATACATCCAAGGTGTGCTACTTTTAACCTTTCTTCTAAGAATAGTTTACGACTTCTGGGGTTGCTTGAATAAGAAAAAGCAGGATGTATGCTTCGTCCTTCTTCGTTATATACTTTCCATCATCCGTGAAACCAAATACAGAGTATGGCTTATCATTAAATGTTACACCCTTGCAATGTTCGTTGTTATATTCAATACATTCTTTCAGAATTGACTTTGGAACGAAGTAGCCAAATCGGAAAACACGCTCATCTGTGTCGTGGTAGTTGTCTTTTTTGAAGTCTGCCTTAAAGTCCTCAAAAGAACGCTTAATTTCCACTTCTGTGAGGTATCCATTCTTATCTATGCTTATAAGGTCTGCTTCATGGTTAAGAAATCCCCATGACAGGTTTGGAACTATAATATTTGTTCTGACGCCGCCTAAGTATGCAACAATGATACGTTCTATCTCTTTAACTGATAGCTTTGTTTCAATCATAGTCCTAATGCTAATTTAATTTTTAGCTTGTAGTGTTCGTTAGCTGCCAGCTTAGCTTCTTCTAAAGAACTACCAGTAGAGAGTGGAATTTCCTTTCCGTTAAAGCGTAATAACCATATTCCGAAATTGTCAATGTTATATCTACCAATAGGGGTAGCTGCATGTATGAAAGGCGCATACCCTTTCCACTCCAACTCAGACGCATCTTCCACCACGCTCTCACGCCCTGCGTTGAAAGCTGCCTTGATGTCGTCAAAGGTAAAGCACCTATTGTCTTCAAAAATAAGGTCATTTTCCCCATTCACACGTGCATACTCTTTGAGTGCGTACACCAGAGATAAGTCTTTCTTTTTCTTTCATATTGATTTGCTTTTTATTATGTAAATAAATCAAGCTGCTTTACAATTTTTCGCTATTAGTCTTGTACTCTCCAAGACACTCCTTCTTAAATCTTTCCTCCATAGCATCGAAATAACCTTTGTCTATTTCGCAGCCATAAAAGTCAAAATCTAATCTATATGCAGCTATTCTACTGCTTCCACTACCTACATGAGTGTCAAGAATCTTGTCACCAGCTATTGCAAAAGTGTTTAGCAAATAAGCGTATAACTCTATTGGTTTTTGTGTTGGATGAATTTTATCACCAGTCCTATTATCGAATCTGAATAGTTTTGATGGTAAATTAAAAGACGTCCATGCGAATTCAACTTGCGAAAAGTTTCCCCATGGTTGAATTTTGTCCCAACATATAAAACACCTTGTTGGGCAGATCAAAATAGTTACCTCCCCAGATTATTTGATTCTTGCTTACTCTAAATAACTCTTTAAAGTAATCTTTCCCTGGCGCAATATCCCAATTGTCTATACGACATTTATTAAAGATTCTGCTTTTTAGTTTACCACTTCCATAGGAACTGTTCTTAGGCAATCCATATGGAGGGTCTACAATTGCCAAATCAAAGAATCTATCTGGTATAGATCTTAAATATTCAACACAATCGATATTATAGACTTTACTAACACTCATTAATCTAAACTTACAAAGTGAATACATGTTCAGTTTCCTCTCGATACTCAACAGGCACCCACCACAGCGGAGCATCTGGAGGGTCGGGCAAGTATCTCTTGCACTGGTTACGGAGTTTACAAGCCCACACGAAAACAATAGGCGTAATCTGAGTTGACATTGTCAGTTCGCATATTTCTTTTTATTTGTTATCTGCAGCTAACACCGCCCATAGGAATAATATTGTAGGTCTTAAATCTGTCTACTAATCTGCCGAAGCCATCGTTACGTTCGAAACGCTTGCGCAAAGCTTTGTCATCAAGGTTGGTGGTAAGATGAGGCGCATTTGCCATACTGTGTCCAAATCTCATTGCGAGCATGGAGAAACTCGTCGGTAAGTAACCCAGTGTCCATACCAAAGAAAGTCTTGTCTTGTATACCCTATATCGTTGAGGCAGATGTTTACAGGTGTACATTGGAAACCTCTGTTTTCCTCCTCATTAAAAAGTGAAGCGGTCAAGGTTATTATGCAAGGTGTAGTAATTAACCATCTGCGTTACTGACAGATTATAGAAGAAGTGAGGTGAACGTATACGCATAAGGTATTCTGAAAATATTTGCATGAGCAAAGTCTTGCCAACTCCAACACCACCTTGTAGCATAACATTCTTGTGAAGTTTGTAACCACGCCCAGGGAATACTTCTTCTGCAAGAGAACAACCATTAAAATAATAAAGTAGAAAGCGTATGATGTCACGATTGTAGTCATCAATAACGAACTGCCGACGTTGCCGTGCAAGCACGATGTTGTTTGCGATGTAGAGCAGCAGATTTGCATGTGCCTTATAAGCTTCTTCGTCCTGTAAGTCATAAGAAGCGATCTGTACTTTTTCAATGTCTTTACGTACCTTCACTGCCACATCATGAAGGGTCAGCCAAGTGGAAGCAGATTTTTCCTTACTCTTGCATGCAGCAAGGACCGCTTGATCCCACTCAACGTTACCCGTTGGTTGTTTGCGATACATAGCAAGTGCATCAATTAAGGTTTTTGGATATTCGTTCATAGTTATTTCTATTATTAATTGTACATCCTGTCCTCCGAAACCACCTGTAAAGGTGTAGTCTGGAACAACTTCTTCTGATTCTGTTTTTAGGGTGGATATTTCTTGTTCATCCACGATATGAAATGCCTGTGTGCATCACCGATACTGTCATGTCCCACACCATCCATAGTACATTTTATGTGGGTTGAGAACTCAGTAATGCGCTGCTTAAATTCTTCGCTGTTAATTTTTAGCTGCATACATACAGGCTCATTCCACTGTTTGTTCTCAGCATTTCCTTTATCTCATCGTCATAGGTCATCTGCTTAGTATTCACTTTGCTTACACTTCGCTTTGACGCAGAGATATTGCCACCTTTCCTGCCATTCTTATATCGTGTAAGGCTGACATCTATATTAGGCTTCATTAGAATGAATATCCCCTCGGCTGTTGGCGACAAATCAGGAACGTTACCAGTAAAACCGTATTCCATGATTGCATTATACACCTCGCACTGCACATCCTTATCCATGAGTTTTAATCCCTCCCAATAGGGAGCGATAGACAATGAAACTGTCTCTTTTTATTTCCTCCATGCTAAACCTCTTTTATACGTATGCCATGCACAGAAAGCATGAGTTTACGTTTGATGATGTACTCTTTTGTCCTCATTCCTTTTGTATCTTCGACTATTGTCTGTCCTGTACTGCAATCAATATAGACGAAGTCTGCGATGTATGAACAGGCACGTTCAAGGAGTACACGAGTAGTTCGTCCTTTGAAATCTTTTCCACATTCACCATACTGGGCAGGTATAAGTTCATACTTTACCTGCTCTCGCAGGTTTGCAATAATACCAGCACGCTGCATCATCTGCAAGGTAGCAGAGCGGTAATGCTCTTTTTTCGAAGCATGTTTACCGACACGCTTTGCACCGTATTTATTGCAAGCCCCACGAAAGAGTTTCTTATATTCGTCAATCTTCATTGCCAGCGTTCAAATCATGTCGGAACACATCTAAGACCTTCGTTTCATCAAAGGGTGGCGATGCTATAGTCAATCATTGTTCCTACGAAGAAAACATCAATAGCATTCTTAGCATCTGCGATAGTATCAGCATTGACGAAATAATAGTTTGGAGTTTTCTTCTCCTTATCTGTTTTCATCAAGGGTGATATAATTCACTTGCCTTAAACCACTTTTCCTTGCTGCCATCTCCGATTAGCTCTGTACAGCGTGACCGCTTGATAGTTACTATATCGGTGATAGTACCATAAACAGAAACTTCTTTTGTTGTACTTGCCTCAGCCTCTGTGAAAGATAAGGCATCAACAACAAACTGTTCGAGGACTTTTGCCTGAGCACCATTTTCTAAAGTGCGCTCCATGCGCACGCCTACTTCAAATAACATCATAGTGTACCTCCTTTCTTTACTTGTTTAATTTTGTAACGGTTTCCTTACTTGGTTTGAAGCGCACAGATTTGTGTGCAGGAACGGTGATAGGCTTTCCTGTCTTAATGTCGTTCACTTTACGTTCCGACTTGTTCACGACAACGAAAGAGCCGAAGCCACGAAGTTGTACACTTTCGCCCTGGGCGAGTTTCTCAGCAATGACACGTAGTACACCGTCTACGGTCTTGAATGCTGTTGATAGCGTAACCTTTTCAGATACTGCTACCTCTTTTGCTAACATATTCTTGTTCATGTCAATTTTGATTTAATAAGGAGTTTTATTGAACTCTATTTCCATTCCTTTATGTGCAGCAATTACGTTCTTACCAGTCGCAGCCTTTATCCCTTTCACAAATTCAGTCTCATTACTATTAGCATCGGAGAGATGAATAAGAATAATGTTATTCACTTGTGATAGGTCGTTAGCTTGCAAAGTCTCTAAACACGTGTTATAACTCATGTGTGATTTGATGGTTCTTTCACGACGTACTGGAGAGATATATCCTGCATCTGTGTTATGGTTAAGAATTCCCAAACTATAGTTACATTCTATCAGTACATTGTTTAGACCAGAGAACCTGTATTTAAGATAATATGTATCTGTTGCAAACAAGACAACCCCACATTCCTCGTGTCTGATAAAAGATAACCCAAAGGTTCTTCTGCATCATGTTGAACATCGAAAGGTATATATCAAATCCGCCTAATCTGGATCGAGAGGCAGACTCACACTTCAATGGTAAGAATCCTGCATAATCACCTGGGACAGTTTGTGCATCGTTCCTTCTGACATCCTTACAGGTATTCTTGCTTCGAGAAATTGCAAAACATACTTTGCGTGATCTCCGTGTTCATGAGTGATGCAACACCCAACAATAGAAGATAAATTAAAGTTTAATGCTTTCTTTACCTCCTGTAGATTAATACCAGCTTCAAGTAGTAGCACCTCCCCAGTCTTTTCAGACTGGAGGAGGTAGCAGTTACCTTTGGAAGATGAACCTAAGATGTGCAGTTTCATAACTTAGTAGGCAGGAGCTTGTTCTTCTTGAGTGGCGGAAGTAGCCGTCTCATTTGGATTCTCAGGAAGTATCTCACCAGTGTTAGGGTCAACGCCTTCATGAGCAGGCTCTGATATGGATTCACCTTGTTCATTCTCAAATGAGAGTGGCGTGCGATTGGCTGCTGATAACTTTTCAGCCTCTACCTGAGTCTGTTACATCTTCAGCTGTATCTGTGATGTCAATGAAATCCTGTACTTCCTCAACAGTACGCATACCCATGGATAGCTCTGGTGCATAAACAGACGTCCAGAATGAAGCTGCTCGGTACATAAGCATCTGACGTGGCATTGTACGCCACTTAGAGCCATTCTTAGTGTACCACCCTTCCTCAATAGCCATTCGCAGAGAAATAGGAGACCCCTTTAATATGTCTTTTTCCACCTTTAGTGGTGGTATAAACAATACATTCAATGTTCTCAATATTTGTGCCGTCGAACTCCTTTGTAACAGCCTCGGTTTTGATAGGACTTACCGTTAGGATTGTTTACCCATTTCTTCTCATACTCAACGTAATTGAATTTATCCAGATTACCTTTCTCAACGAAATCGAATTTCAGTGGTTCGAAGCGACCGCAGGTGTTAACCGTTGAAATAAGGAATTTGGAAGACCAAGATGGGCGACCGTAGATGATAACGAGATTCTGCATAACCATAAGGGTGACGCACTGTCGCGTAGCGATGTCAAGCCTGTGCACTGGTTGCTACTGCTTGTTCTTTTCCTACCTTGCTAATCTGATAATTGTCAGGAACGAGTGCAGAAGATGCGAAAAGTGAACTCATGCGCTGTACTACAGCGAACTGCTGAGGATCAAAGAGATTTACGGCAGAGGTCTGTGGTGTAGCCTGCACTACCATTAAGTTTTTGTTTTCTGTCATAATAATTTAAATTTATATGAAACTATTTAATTACTAATTGTTTATCTTGTGTTACCTGTAATAATATCATTTGAGATTGAATGCTCATGTAGTGATTTACGCTCTCTGCACCATCGATAAATACAGGTGCGTAAATATTGTAGAACTGACATAAGGTATTGATTATATCAAGACCTGCGTTTACTGTCCTGCTGTAGTTAGTTACACCGTACGGAGTTCCATTTACAATTGGAATGCAAACTTCAAACTCGTTTCCTTCTTGTGTATAATCAAACAGCTGGAATCTGACAGACTTAAACATGGCATTAATGCGCTGTTCGCAGTCTTCTATTCTCTTCTTAATAAAACTAACAGCTGTGTACTCTGCTTCTCAAGTTCTGCAATCTGCTGTGCTAATTCACGTCCTCTGTTTTCAAGAGCCGCAATTTCACCCATTGCCTTATCGATGGTAGACCGATGACTCATACGTGTTTTAAGATTCGTCAGAGAATCGTATAAAAAGCATCTCGTTCTTTCTCTATTTGAACGACAGGGTTTTCTCCTACTTCGGCTTTATTCAAAAGTTCTCTCAACTCTTTTACCTTTAAATCAAGGTCTTTCATTTCGTTTGTTGGGACTTCTAATGACGTAGGAGCCTGTACAAGAGGGTGGGTGTCAAGCTGTTGATATAGGCTCTGATATGTTCTGTTCTATCCCCTTAACAGTTTCTGCAAACTTCTCATCAGCCTCAATAGTAGACAACTCTTCTGTTAATAGATCACGTTGTGCGACAAGCGACTTACCTTCGTTGTTGTTTGCACGGAGTTGCTCAGCCTTGTTTTGCGCAAAGATATTGTGAGCCTCCGTAATCTTATTTTCAGGAAGACGCTGACCGCAACAAGAACAAATATCTGAACCATTATATTCTGAAGCATTAATTGTTCTCCACTTCTCACGTAGGCTGTTTAATTTAACTTCTATGTCAGTCACCTGCTGCTTAAGATGCGTACGACGTGTTTCTGCCTGCTTGCGTTCAATAGAAACTTGTGTAAGACGTTCGTGAGCCTCCTTAATCTTTCGTTCTAGTTGTCTACGCTCTTCATTTGCAGTGTCAGCCTCGTTTCGCATACGGCTAAGCTCGTCTTGCTCCAGCTTTATACGCTGCATCTCCAAGTCGTGAATATCTTTTTGCTGTCTGTTTGTCTTTCTCAGTTCAGCCTCGTTTCGCTTCTCGATACTTGTAACCTGTTCCGTGAGTGCAGCAATATCTTTTTCAGCCTTATCAATCTCTGATTGCAAAAGCATTCAATCCTCGGCTGCTGGCATCATCTTTTGTGTCTGGTCTGTGCGAGGTTGGATTTCTGACAGGCTCAGCCTTCAAGCGTTTTTGTAGACGATATTTCTTTGCGGAAGTCTGACAGACTCTTTCCATTGAGTTCGTCAAGTAGTTTCTTGAAGTCTTCGTTGTCAGATGCTATTTCCTCGTCTGACTTTACGCCAGCAATCTGCAGCAGTTGCTCACGCTGAAGCTGCCATTTCATCTTCTCAGTGAAATAACGAGGATTAGTAATCATCTTGAATACTGTTTCGTCAATGATGTTCTCAGATACACGTGTTTTAAATTCACTTACCTTAATAGGCACACCATTCCAGATGCATTCTGTGACATTGCCAGAGAATACTTCTTCCACTTGACCACGAGGTTTAACCCACTGTTCTTTGTATTCGCGTTTGAGAGTTAATTCCTCTCCATCAATAATCAATATAGCCTCTACAGAGCACTCACAGCGATGAAGAACGTTGTGCTGCTCGTCATAAGAGCGGAGCTCAAAATCCTTTCTATCTTGAGAGTCCTTACCAAAGAGAAGCCAACAGAAAGCATCGAAGTGTCGAGACTTTCCAAGACCAGTATCTCCACGGATACTCGTAGGGAGTATCCAGGTTGAATCTTATGGTTCTGCCTTTTCTCCTCTCCAGTTACAGAGAGTAATTTCCTTAATTTTAATTTGTCTCATAGTTTATTGTTAGAATGATTTTTATTTATTTTATAAATAGTCCTGTTCTGTTCGCTGGAGCAACCGTAGTTGGGCTGTTTCTCTTCCATCTTTCCAGGGCGCATCGTATGGCTGTATCTTTTCCAGGCTCTACGTGAGCGTTCACATTCTTTCGTCCGAACATCTTGTATGCTTGTCTTGTTGACATAAAATCAGGGTCGTCCTTATCTTCATACAGCATCTTAACAATGTTTGCTGATAGGGTCTCGCAGAAATGTGTGGTAGCTGACTGTTTTGTCTGTGAAGTCAATACGCATGTCACTCTTCGTTTGCAAAATCTCTCAGTTCGTTTATCTTATTATGACTGTTCAATATTTACCAAGACGGAAAGTGAGATAACCCAATAAGAAACCAGCTATTTTGGTGAAACAATAGAAAAATATTGTCACAGTCAGAGGCTACAAGAGTTGTTATTATCATAGCCAATACTACTAGAGACATTTATACGCTAATTAAGGTGGACTTTGAAAAACTTATTCATAGTTATTGTTTTTGTTTATACAGATTGGTGATTGCATATATTCAACATATTTCTTGAACATATTGCAGTAACGTCCATTGATGCCGTTATAGGCATCAGTGCAACTTTTACATTGATTAGGCATTGTCTATTCCTTGAAACTTATTCACAAAAATAAACCTGCCCTTTACCAGTAACTTTTACAGTCTTACTTATGATAGCAGAGCCGTCTGGCTTCTGAATGACCGTCTTTTAATTTCAAACAGCCCCAACTCCATTGAGTATTGAGTGGGCTCGTTGAAGCATTCGCCAGTTTTCTTGCACAGATATCCATTACCACGAAGCCACTTGAATAGCCTGCGCTGTCCTGTATCCACTCCGCTCTGCTTGATGAGGCTCTGCAAAGCTCACCTACCAAGAATGAGTCGGAACTTGCGGTGACAGCATCAGCAAAGATGACTTGTGGACGAGTTTCTTGGATTTTTCTTTTCCGCTACCAGCCTCTTCTGCTTTTTCATTCTTAAGGCTCTGTTGCTAACTGAATAAGAAAGTCTGGATTCTGAATAGCTTTCTGTAGTGCATCGTCTGTCATGTACGCACCGTGCTTACGGATAGTTGGCAGAACCTCGCTTGTTATCCACTTACGGAATTGTCTTTGCTTCTGTCTTGCGACTGTCAAGGATGACATCATATAAGCCATCTTCGTTTACGAACAAAGAGCTGCTGTGTTCCTCCTGCTGTTTCAAGGGGTAATTTGAAATTACATCCTTTGTCAGTCGCTGATTAACACCCTTTGCCGATAAACCTAATGCTTTGCATACGTCTGCAAGACAGAACTGCGGATTGCTTCTGTTCCAGCAACACGGATGTTACCAAATGCTGGGTTGTTGAATGTGAATTGACTGCATACGTTAGAACTGTTTGATGAAACCTAATTCTTTTGCTTTCTGACGAACTAAATTCTGACGTCAGAGTCGCATTTCAGTGCATAGCATTGTACACTGTAAAAGACTCCACTTACTCTAAAGGATTTTCAGCAAGCCTTTTTGCATCCTTTCTTTAATTTGATTGGCTTTCTGCTTGACATATCATTAATAATTTGTATATTTGCAGACTTACTATTAAATATCGTTGTGATATTACTTAGTTATCTAAACTATTACGATGCAAAGATATATCAAAACGATTTACTATCCAAGTAAATAGAAATCAAAATGATTTATTTTAACATAAATTATACGTACCATTATGACTGATATTGGAAACAAACTTAAGGAGTACTTTGATAATAAGGGTATTACCCAATCGGAGATAGCAGAAAAGTTAGGTGTGTCAAAAGCTTATGTAAATGCTCTTTTCACAGGAAAGAGAGCCTTTGGTAAGAAACAGGCAGAAGCGTGGGTAAATCTGTTTGGTTTATCAGCGTCGTGGCTGTTAACAGGAGAAGGTGATATGTTAAAATGGAGTGCAAGCGGGCAAACAATACAACCATCTACAGAATCTGATATTCACCTGATTCCTTTACTCCCTGTTTCTGCGCAGGGCGGTTCGCTTAACGACTTTGTTGTTTCAATCAAAGAGGTCAAGCTGTGAGAAGATTATCTCTCCTATTAAAGGGGCTGATTATGCGATGTCGGTATCAGGAGAGAGCATGGCACCTGAATATCCTTCGGGTTCACAAATTTTAATTAAGCGAATTGATGAAAAGGCTTTCATTGATTGGGGACGTATATATATGCTGACACTTGTAACGGTACGGTGATTAAAGACTTTTTCCCTTCTGAGACAGCTGACAAAAGTGCTATGTAAATCTATCAATCCAGGTTTCCTCCTTTCAGTGTCGCTGTCAGATGTTTATGCCGTCTATCGTGTGTTGATGTGCATGGCATTAAAGTAACTGAAAAATAGATAAAAAAGTAAACGATGTGAGTAAAGCTAATGGTATAGAGCTACTTATTTGTATTATATCTCACATTGCTATCAATTGATGATATGTTGGACTGGGTGTGGCATTTATCATATCCGAAATGGATGAATGTGATATACTCAGTATTCGTTTTTATCTTATGGCTTTTTGGGTTTGACATTTCCTTTACGAGGCAGAAAAAGCAATGAAAAACTAAAGAAAATAGAATGGGAAAGAGACAAGGAACTTGAAAAACTGAAACTTCTGATGCATGCCATTGGTTCTATGGATAATGCAGAACCTTTGGAATAGGAACAGGAACTGAGAGAGGGAGCGTGGTTAGTACTTCACAATGAACCTGGAAGCGACAGAGAGGAATGGAGACAAGAGCTTCTAAGCCAATATCCAACAGAAGTAGTTGACACTTTCGGAACAGATCCAGCACAGGCTTTTGCAGCTATGGATGACTGGTGGGAGAGTGAAACATACGAGGGATGAGAATACAGGGCTGTGCGAAAACCTATCAGGATGGTCACTCATTTTCGCAAATGAGAAATCCGTCATGGTGTTTGATGAACTTTCAAGGCTCGAAAGCAAATTAAGCCGTTTGGGGCTGTTAAAAATCTCAGATGATAAGTTGTGCGTAAAGTGAAATAAAAACGCAGTCAGCGCAAAATAAAGTGGCAAATAAGCCATTTTGCCATTGTGCTACGAGGTAACAAAATAAGGGTGAGAAATAAAAATCAGTTTGAAAATAGCGGCATACCAAGAAAGCTGAAAGAGCCTACCTGTTAGCTTAATCTCACGCAGCGGCACGGGCGGCAGTGGAAGAAATGAAGTAATTTCTTAGAAAATATGTGGGCGGTATACCATGTTTTACGTGGGTATTTTCGCCCTGGCTGTCTAGTTTTATAAACCTGTATCTAAAAGAGGTGAGTCTTTTACCTTTCGCTCTCACTTCTAATTTACTGAGTTCTTTACAGCAATCTTGCATACCAATATGCAATTTATCAAATCAGCGTTTATAGCACTTGCATTTGTTCTCACAAAGATGGGAGGAACGACTGCTTCTACAGTAAATGTCGGATATCCAGTCTGGAACGGTTTACATTTCATTTGCAGGGCCAAGCCAGAAAGTATCATTCAAGCCCAAATTGTCGTGGTCTTAATAGATGCTCTGGTAGTATAAAAAGCCTTTCTGTGAGTGCAGCAAAGTCAAGCTTTAGTCCATGCAGGATTTGTTATAGATAGTTTGTTTATAAACTATGTTTTCTAAAACACTGTAAAGAAGTATGTAATATGCGAGTCTTGAACACCTTTATAGTTAAGTGTAAAAGCAACGCTTTTTATATTCGTTCTATTATTTCATTGCTTCTTTTTACTATGAGTAGAAAGGTTCTTATTGCTTTCACTAAGGTTAATTTATGAATAGAATTATTTTTACTCGAGAAGAAATATTGATTTTGCTAAGATAAAAAGTTACTTTAATGTAAGAATTGGGCACGCCTAATGATTCTGTCTATAGGTTGTTCTTTGAGAAATAAAAATGTTGTTACCTCTTTTAGAAATGTAACAATATAACAATAGTATTTTTAATTTTATTTTGCTGTCACTTTTCAACACTTCATGTAAAACATGCTATAAGTCAGTGAGGTTATACGCTGTTCTTTTGTGACACAGTGACAGGAACTTTCATTTGGATGTTTCTTTTATTGTAGATAATCAGGGATATTGGAATGAATGTGAGAAATAGCGTATTCTGAGGCGGACTCGTTCTTGGCAGTAAGGAGTCTTGGGGTGTTTTTACAGTTATGATACATCTTATTTTTCTCCATAGTGGATGAGCCACAATAGCCCTTTTTATCATGTCATATCATCGAGCGGATACTTAGCACCAATGGTGCGGACGGTGAACACCAACAGTGCGGACGGTTATGACGTAGAATCACTAAGGATAATAAAACATGTTGGTCACGAATAAGCCTAAAGGAGAGCAGAGGTTAACGTCATAAAGATTTATAGTAGTATCACTTGAAATGTCCGATGAAACAAAAAGAGTGTGCCAGATGACACACTCCCTTTTTATATTAGTTTCTAAATACTAAGCCTTCACCGAAGCTGTCGATAATGACAGGCTTGTCACAGTTGACTGTACCTGCAAGCAATGACTTACTGAGGGTCGTTCAATACGTAACGCTGGATGGCTCTTTTGACGGGACGCGCACCCGAACTCTGGGTCGTAGCCAACATCTGAAAGATAGTTGATGGCTGGGTCAGTCCACTGAAGTTCAATACCCTGTGGCTCTAACATATCCTTAACTCTCTCAAGTTGCAGGCGAACGACATCACCAATCTGCTCTTTTGTCAATGGTAAGAACATGATAGTCTCGTCGATACGGTTGAGGAACTCAGGACGAATTGTCTTCTTCAACATATCCATTACTGCAACTTTTGCCTTGTCGATTACCTCCTCACGGTTAGTATCGTTAAGATGTTCAAACTGTTGCTGGATGTATTGTGAACCAAGATTAGACGTCATGATGATAATCGTATTCTTGAAGTTCACTGTTCGTCCCTTGTTATCTGTCAGATGACCATCGTCCAACACCTGCAGAAGGATGTTGAATACGTCTGGATGTGCCTTCTCAATCTCATCAAAGAGTACGACAGAGTAAGGCTTGCGGCGTACAGCCTCAGTCAACTGACCACCCTCATCATAGCCTACATATCCAGGAGGTGCACCGATGAGTCGAGTTACACTGAACTTCTCTTGATACTCACTCATATCAATTCGCGTCATCATAGACTCATCATTGAAGAGATAATCAGCCAATGCCTTTGCCAACTCAGTCTTACCGGTACCCGTTGTACCTAAGAAGATGAAGGAAGCAATAGGTTTCTTTGGGTCTTGCAAGCCCGCACGTGAACGACGAACAGCATCTGCCACGGCAGTGATAGCCTCGTCTTGTCCGATGACACGCTTGTGCAATTCATCCTCCAAGTGGAGCAGTTTATCCTTCTCACTCTGCTAACATTCGTGTGACAGGAATACCCGTCCAACGGCTCACAACCTCAGCGATATCATCTGCTGCAACCTCCTCGCGCACCATTGCCTTACCCATCTTGTGTTGCTTGCAACTGCTGTTGGATGTTCTTGATATCGTCTTCTAATTGCTTTAGTCGTGAGTATCTAATCTCGGCAACACGCTCATAATTACCCTCACGCTCGGCACGGTCAGCCTCATACTTAGGCTGTTCAATCTCTTGTTTGTCCTGCTGAATCTTATTCACCAGTCACGTTCGCCTTCCCACTTTGCACGGGACCCATGTTTCCTGCTCTTTGAGTTCAGCGATCTCCTTGTCGAGTTGTGCAATCTTCTCTGTGTCGTTCTCGCGCTTGATAGCCTCACGCTCAATCTCAAGCTGCTTCAATCTACGACTGATTTCATCCAACTCCTCTGGTACAGAGTCACGTTCCATACAGCAGTTTTGCAGCAGCCTCATCCATCAAGTCGATAGCTTTATCTGGCAAGAAACGGTCTGAAATATAACGCTCAGAAAGCTTAACAGCTGCGATACAAGCATCGTCCTGAATACGTACCTTGTGATGGTTCTCATAACGTTCCTTCAATCCACGAAGGATAGAGATAGCATCCAACTCGTCTGGTTCATCTACTAACACGGTCTGGAAACGACGCTCAAGAGCCTTATCTTTCTCAAAATACTTCTGATATTCATTCAGTGTTGTTGCACCGATAGCTCTCAATTCGCCACGTGCTAAGGCTGGTTTAAGGATGTTAGCAGCATCCATGGCACCTTCGCCACCACCTGCACCAACCAATGTGTGTATCTCGTCAATGAAGAGAATGATGTTACCATCAGCCTGCATCACTTCCTTAACAACACTCTTAAGACGCTCCTCGAACTCACCTTTATACTTAGCACCAGCCAACATCGCACCCATATCCAATGAGTAGAGTTGCTTGTCCTTTAAGTTTTCTGGTACATCACCACGAATGATTCTCTCTGCTAAGCCCTCAACGATAGCTGTCTTACCAGTACCTGGCTCACCAATGAGAATAGGGTTGTTCTTTGTACGACGAGATAGAATCTGTAATACTCTACGAATCTCCTCATCACGACCAATCACTGGGTCGAGTTTTCCTGCACGTGCATCCTCGATAAGGTTGCGTGCATATTTCTGTAATGACTGATAGTTCTCGTCACCACTTTGCGACTGTACCTTCTGACCTTGTCTAAGATCATTGATAGCAGCTGTCATTTCCTTCTCTGTACAACCCGCATCTTTCAATATACGGCTTGCGGTTGAGTTCACAGCAAGTAGGGCGAGCAGCATCGGTTCGATACTAACGAATTCGTCACCCATCTTCTGGGAGGTCTCTAATGTACGCTGCATCACCTGATTGGTTTCAGAAGAGAGGTAAGGTTCACCACCAGATACTTTTGGTAAGTGGCTCATCTCATTCTGAATGGCACTCTCCACAGCTTGTGCATTGACGCCAATTTTCTGGAAGACGTAATTTATTACGTCCTTTCCTTTATCCATTACACCAGCTAATATGTGTACTGGCTCAATGGTCTGCTGTCCATTTCGCTGTGCAATGTTTATCGCACTCTGAACAGCTTCTTGTGCTTTGATTGTAAATTTCTCAAATGTCATATTTAAATCTCCTTCCTATAGCTTCTGCACCTTTATAATAAGCTTAGAAC
>BNJU01002229.1_pt1 | contig 43922 bp, 53 predicted proteins | sample 8539281 | NCBI WGS metagenome assembly BNJU01 (sample SAMD00202456, study PRJDB9452) | human saliva metagenome | isolation source: human saliva | place: Japan
GTGGATGCCTCCATCGTGGCGGACCCGGCTGCGAAGGAGCCCACGGCCACCGTCGAGAAGGTCGCCGAGACGGCCACGGGGGCGGGCGAGGCCTGATCAGGACCCGAATCCTGACTGAGTGAGGGCTGGCAACCCGAGTGAATCGGGCTGCCAGCCCCACTCGTACGTCTAGTCACCAGAATTTCTGATGAGCATCGAAATACATCGCCAGAGACAGCGCGGCAGAAAATTAACCGCACCGGTTAAAGTCGCTTTGTCGATCGCCCGCCGAGGGTCTGGAGTATCAGATGTTCCGCTGCGTCACCGTTTTTATGATGAGTGGCGTGCTACTATCTCCCGTGGAAACTCGGCCCCGATGCTCCTTTTGGTTGAATGATCCGAGTGTCTTAGGGTAGGCTGTCACTACTGTGCGGCAGCACGCAGCTTCCGCTGAAACACTCCGGATTCCCCTCTTGCGGACGAGCCTCAGTGACGAGGTCCATCCGTTAGCTCATTCGGCTCGCTCCAACGAAGGAGATCCCTGTGACGCTGTCGGCGCAAGCCCGATCCGCGTGGGCCAAGTTCGGCTACGACCCTGAGAGCCGTCACTGGCTTCCACTCTGGCTGCATCTGCTCGACGCCGCGGCGGTGGCTGAGCATCTCGCTAGACGCTGGTTGGCGCCTACCGTCTGCGAACTCATCGAGCGCGAGTTCGTGGACTCCGACTCAGGACTGATCCCGGTGGAACAGTTCTGCCTGCTCGCCCTCTTGGATCGCAGGCGTCCACGACATCGGCAAGTGCACCCCGGCCTTCTCCGTCCAGGCCCCGGGCCTCGACGACCGCATGAAGGAGACAGGGCTGATCCACGAACCGGTGGATCCTCTTGAGCGGCGCAAGGTTCCGCATGCCCTGGCGGGGCACTTGATCTTGGAGAAATGGCTCATGGACGGGCATGGTTGGGACCTTGAACTGCCGAGGCCCCTCGCCTCGTCGTCGGCGCGCATCACGGTATCCCGCCCACGACGGCGGCTCTCACCACGGACTACTACGGGCATGAGCACCTCCTCGGCGAGGATGAGGCGTGAGCGTGACCCGCTGCGAGCTCCTCAAACTCGTCACACGACGCACCGGTGCTGCGGCTCTTCTTCCTCGCTGGGCGCATCACCGATGGTCCCAGCCCTTCCTCGTGGAGCCTCGACTGCTCATCGTCTCGGACTGATCGCCTCGACCGAAGCCTATTTCCCGCTGCTGCCCCTCGAGGACGACGGTGCGCGCATGCTCGCGCCCGACGCCCATGCCCTTCGTGCGGCCACCGGCCCGTCGCGTCTGGAGATCCCCGCCCCGTGGCGTCCCCGCGACGAGGGCGCAGCCCCGACCGCCTGCTTACCAGTCGTTTCAACCTGCCCGATGGCGCTCGCGCCTCCGACGTCCAGGCCCGCACACTTCAGGCCGCCCGCACCATGGACCTGCCGGGCATGCTTATCGTCCAGGAGTCCACGGGAGGAGGGAAGACTGAGGCGGCTCATGGCCGCCGAGGTGCTCGCCGCCCGCACACGCCGCTCCGGAATCCTCTTCGCCCTCCCCACCCAGGCGACCACGGACGCCATGTTCTCTCGCGAGCTTGACTGGCTGGAGAACATTGAGGAGGCTCTACGCCGGGCAGGGGCGCCGTCGGAGTTCGCCGCTCAGCTCCTGCACGGACGGTCTCGACTCAACAAGGAGGCGCAGCTTCTGCGACGCCGCGGTTACGAGATCCGTGACCGGCTCCTTGGATCGCTTGACGACTCGACCGGTGAGAGCCCACGCCCTATCGGGATTGGATGGGATGAGGAAGAGGCTCGAACGGGCCGTGCCGCAGACTCCGAGGACGGCCGTAGAGCCGATCTGGCGATCCTGGCCTGGTTCAGCGGGCGCAAGAAATCGATGCTGTCGGACTTCGTCGTCACCACCGTGGACCACCTGCTGTTCGGGGCAATGCGTTCCCCACACCTGGCCATGCGACACCTGGGACTGTCCCGCAAGGTCGTCATTGTCGACGAGGTGCACTCCTACTCCACGTACATGAACGTCTACCTGGACCGGGTCCTGACCTGGCTCGCAGCCTACAGGGGTGCCGGTCGTGCCCTGTCTGCCACACCGTCCGAGGCCCGTTGCTCCGCCATGGTCGATGCCTACCGACGGGCCTGCGCCTGGCAGCGGGAAAGGCGTCCGCCGGCGTCCCGCCCCTGAGAACGTGCACACCCTTCCCCTGCCTGGTCACTGCTAGTGAGGAGCGCACTGAGGTCGTCCTGACCGCGTCGGGACGACGCAGCACAGTCCGGCTCAGACGGCTTACGAAGGATGCTCTGATCCCGCTCTTGGAGGAGGCCCTCGTCGACGGCGGCTGCGCGCTGGTGGTACGCAACACGGTGCGGCGCGCCCAGGAGACCTATGAGCGGCTGCGCGAGCACTTTGGTGAGGACGTCAGTCTCAACCACGCCCGGTTCACGATCGGCGACCGGCTCGCCAAGGACAAGGATCTTCTTAACCGCTTTGGTCCTCCGCGCAAGGCTGGAAAGCGCCCGCGCAGAGCCATCGTCGTCGCCACCCAGGTCGTCGAGCAGTCCCTCGACGTCGACTTCGACCTGCTCGTCACTGACCTCGCTCCCATCGACCTGGTCCTCCAGCGCATGGGACGCCTGCACCGTCACCAGCGGCGGCGGCCGCCCCGACTTGCCGAGCCCGCCTGCTACATCGACTGGCTGCCATCGATGTCGTCCCTCGAGCCCTCGTTGGAACCGGGGGCAAAAAGGCGATCTATGGCGAGCAGGACATGCTCATGAGCGCGGCCGCACTGGACCGGGTGATCGACGGCTCCGGCATCGTCACGGTTCCCGATGATGTCCACGACCTCATCGAGGCCGTCTACGGTCCCGATGCCCCAGTACCGCCGTCGTGGAAGGAAGCCATCGACCGAGCTCGAGAGAAGTACGCGACGAGTAACCGTGCGAAGCATGAGGCTGCTCAGGGATTCCTTCTGAATGAGCCCGAGCGGAGAGGGAAGGGTACCTCCCTGATCGGCTGGCTGCACGGACGGCCTCCGACAACGAGGAGAGGGGACGCGCCCAGGTCCGCGACGGCGAGGACTCCCTGGAGGTCATCCTCCTGGACCTGCGCCGGGTAGGCGGCCAGGAGGAGCTACGCACCCTACCATCCGCACCGGAGGCTCCAGGAGCCATGATCCCCACAGACCGTGCCCCGGACAAGAAGATCGCTCGCGCCATGGCCCTGTCCGCCGTGAGGCTGCCCCCGCGTCTGAGCAACCCGAGCAGGATCGACCAGGTCATTGATGAGCTGGAAATACGTGTCGTACCCGCCTGGCAGGATGATCCGCAGCTCCGCGGACAGCTGTTCCTTCTCCTGGATAAGGGCCGGGCGCAACTGGCCGACACGGTACTCGAGTACTCCCCATCCACCGGGCTCAAGGAGGTCCAATCAGAATGACGCAGCGTTTCAATCTTCTTGACGAGCCCTGGATTCGGGTGACCCGGCTCGACGGCGCTCCCGACGAGGTCTCTCTCCTCGCCTTGTTCCAGGAGGCGACGGACATCGCCGGGATCCACGGCGAGATCGCCAGCCAGGATGTGGCCATCCTGCGCTTGCTGCTGGCCATCTGCCACCGCACCATGGATGGGCCGGAGGACCTGGACACCTGGAAGGAGTACTGGGAGGAGCCCGAGCGCTTGGGACGGGACGCCAGTACCTACCTGGAGCGCTACCGGGAGCGCTTCGACCTGCGCGACCCGGATCGCCCCTTTTTCCAGGTCGCGAATATACAGGGAAAAGTATCTCCCGTATCAAAAATGATCATTGATACTCCTAAAGATCTTAAAAGGCCTTTATTTACAACCAGAATTGGTGATGGATTGGAGTCTCTTTCTTGGTCTGAGGCGGCGCGGTGGTTAATTCATGTTCACGCCTTCGACCCGGCGGGACTTCGAAGTGGGGCTCTGTGTGATCCGAGAAGGAATCCGAACGGTACGACTCCGCCGAATGGTCCTGGATGGGCTGGGCAGCTCGGGACTACATATGTCACGTCGAACAGTCTACTGAAGACTATGCTATTGAATGTGGTTCCCGCGTCCTTTCTGCCCGCTTCGATTGTAGATGCTGAAACAGATGTGGCGCCCTGGGAATTGACTGCTCCGACTTCGCAGTGCAGCGAAACTTCGAGCAGCCCAACTGGGCCGGTTTATTGCTTGACCTGGCAGTCGCGCCGGGTGCTTCTGATTGGTGATGACGTTCATGTTACGGGTCTATTTCTTGGGAATGGGACAAAAACATCTCCGCAAAACCTTCAAACTGTCGAAACGATGAGCTCGTGGAGAAGGTCGGCTGCGCAAGAGAAAAGCTTCGCCTTCCCTCGGTGTTTATGCCCGTGGGACATGAAAGTGATGTGGCATTCTGGAGGAGTCTTCCGTCCCTGATTCCGCAACTCAATGATTCGGATATAATTCCTCCTGCGATCATTGTGTTTTATCGGGAGCTTATGCGGCGTCGGTTAGTTCCTAGGGCCGGCATAATTCCCGTTCATGCAGTAGGTATTTCGTATGATCCTCCTGACAAGAAAACGAACGTAGTCGAACTCATCGATGATGTCCTCTCCTGCCCGCCGGCCTATTCAACCCCGAGAACACGCGACTGCTCGCCGTTGTGCACGACGCCATGGAGGAGACGGAGCATGTCGCCTCCGCACTGCGGAACCTGGCTGGGAACCTGGACCGCGCTCGCGGTGGGAGCCCGGATACGGCATCGGCTGCGCGCGAGCATGCCAGTGCCGCCTTCTACCAGGTCATCGATGAGCGTTTCCCCCGATGGCTCGCCTCTCTGGACGAAGCGGACCCGGTCAGTGCTCACGACCTGTGGCGCAGTCTGCTGCGCTCCGAGGCATGGGGACAGCAGGAAGCGCTGGCATCCGCCGTGCCGGACACCGCCTTCGCCGGGCGTGGAGAGGGGAAAGGACGGATGGACGTCGGCAAGGCGTTGTTCTTCTTCCGCCGTGCTCTGAACGTGGCCGTACCAGCACCTGCGCAGCAAGACAGCACCGCTGAGAACAATATGAATGAAGAAAGGACACCGGCATGACTGTGTCGGATACCGGTACACACGCCAACCCCGCGGATGCAGTACCGCCCTGGAGCGAGCCAGCGGGCCCCTACCGTCGGCGGCTGGAGGAGAATGCCGGCCGCCTCGTCGACCAGCGCATTGGCGGAACGAAGAGGCAGGAGGGCCTGCAAGCCCGCTATCGGCGCAATGAGGCTCGAGCACGCGGTGAGCTGGCCGCTCTGCGCAAGGGTGCGAACAGGCCACCCGGTGAGCTCCCCGAGATCTGGGAGCTCACCAGCGTCCACGTTTCCGACTACGCGGGAGACGCCCCCACGTGGGAGGAGACTGCGGTCCATACCGCCATGACGCTCTATGCCGTGCACCAGCAGTCACGGACCGAACCCATGTTCGTGCCCGGAAGAGGGCTCGGCCATGCCGCCCGCAGCCTGATCGGTCCACCGGACGACGAGAACCCTTCGGCCCGGGCGCGCTTCAACGCTCTGGTCACCTCGACGACCGTCACCGAGCTGCGCCACCACCTGCGGGGCTTCGTCTCGCTGCTCCGAGCCCGGAGCATCACCTTGGATCACGCCATGCTCGCAGACGACATCCTTCACTTCCAGCAACCGGGCGGAGCCAGAAAGGTTCGCCTGATCTGGTCACGGGAGTACCAGTTCCTGTCTGCCGATTCCTTAGCCTCTTCCGACGATGCCACCCCGGCATCTGCAACCAACTCAACGATAACCGAGCCAACCCCGGAGAACTGACAATGAGCACCTACATCGATATTCACATCATCCAGAACCTTCCGCCTCCTGCGTCAACCGAGACGACTCGGGCTCACCCAAATCTGCTGTATACGGCGGCGTCCGCCGTCTGCGGGTCTCCAGCCAGTCCTGGAAACGAGCAACGCGTCTGTACTTCAATGATCGGCTGGACGCCGATGACGTCGGCGTACGCACAAGCGAGTCGTCGAGGTGTTGGCCGAGGCAATTGCGAAGGATGCACCTGAGCTCGCGGAGAACGCCGCTGTGCTCGCCGAGGAGTGTTCAAGGCGTCTAAGATCAAGGTCTCACCTCCGCGCGGTAAGAAAGACGGGGCCCTGAATCCGGATACCTCTTGTTCCTGTCCACCAGCCAGATCGCGCGCCTGGCCGAGTTGGCTATCGCCTCGGCCCGCAGCGGTGAGGCACTCGATGCCAAGATGGTCAAGAAGATCTTCAAGGAGGAGCACGCCGTCGACATCGCGCTCTTCGGACGCTTGGTTGCTGAAGACACCGATCTCAATGTCGACGCCGCCTGCCAGGTGGCCCACGCTATCTCCACACACGCCGCCGAGAACGAGTACGACTTCTTCACCGCCGTCGACGATGAGAAGAACCGATCAGAGGAGGAGGACGCCGGCGCCGGCATGATGGGCACGGTGGAGTTCTCCTCGGCCACCATGTACCGCTACGCCACCGTTAATCTCGACATGCTGGTTGAGAACCTCGGGGACGGTGAGGCGGCACTGCGAGCGCTTGAGGTCTTCATCAGGGCTTCTGCCTGTCGATGCCCACAGGGAAGCAGAACACGTTCGCCAACCGGACCCTCCCGGAAGCTATCGTTGTTTCTATCCGTGACGACCAACCCGTTTCCCTCGTTGGTGCTTTTCGAGGAACCGGTGCCGGAGGCCTCCAGCACCGGTTACGTCGACCGTTCAGTGAGGGCGCTCGCTCAGTACACTGAGACGATCGAGAAGAACTACGGGGTGACGCCACTGAGCAGTTTCGTCGTTGCCCTCAAGGATTCAGACGCCGTCTCCTCGCTCGGTGAGCGTGTGTCCTTCGTCAACCTGCCCGACCGGGTCCGTCAGGTAGTGGATTCCCGAGTGAGCCATGAGGAGCGATCCTGATGACCGTCCTCCTCCTGCGACTCGCAGGACCCTATGCAGGCCTGGGGGTGAAATCTCGTTTCACCGTCCGCTCCACTGAGCTTGAGCCGTCCAAGAGCGGCATCATTGGCATGTTGGCTGCCGCTGTCGGCCGACGCCGGACGGACCCGATCGAGGATCTCCTGTCCCTGCGGTTCGGGGTGCGCAAGGACCAGCCCGGTCGAGTCATCAGGGACTTCCACACGGCACGCACCCTCGACGGCAAGGACTCCATGCCCTGTCGGACCGGTACTACCTCGCCGACGCCGTCTTCCTCGCAGGTATCGAAGGTGATCGTCCCCTCCTGGAGGGCATTGACGAGGCGCTTCACCATCCGGCTTTCCCGCTATACCTCGGGAGGCGCTCCTGCCCGCCGACGCCTCCCGTGTCCCTGGGCCTCGGGAGGCGTCGCTGCTCGATGTGCTTCGGACCGAGCCCTGGCTCGCTTCACCGTGGTTCCAGAAACGGCATCGCAGCCGTGTCTTTGACGCGGAGCTGCTGATCGACCAGGAGGCCGTACCCGTAGGGGAGCGGGGCTCGGCCCGCGGCAGTCGTGATGTACCGGTTTCCTTCGATCCGCGACGCCGCGACTATGACTTCCGCCAGGTTGAACGGCTCATGGTGCAGGTTGGTGCCTCAAGCGGACGCACATGATCCCATGCTTGCGTTGGAGGAGGCGAACCAGTGTTCTAACAAAGATCGAGCTGGCCCCGGAGCGCCGCCTTGCACGCAAGTTTCTGGGGTCGTCTCAGGCCATGCACGCCGTCGTCATGAGTGCCACCGGAGGTCATGACGGGAACGGACCCGGACGCGTCCTGTGGCGGGTCGACCGAGGCGAAACAACGGCGCTGTACGTACTCTCACCGTTGGAGCCTGACTGCTCTCAGCTCGTCGCGGAGGCGGGGCGGTCGGCACCCAGCCGCGGACCCTGGACTACTCGCCGTTCCTCGCCTCGTTGGATACAGGGCAGCTGTGGGCCTTCCGTCTTGCGGCGAACCCGTCCTACTCGGCCTCGAAGGGACCGGGAGTGCGCGGACAGCGGTATGGGCACGTCACCGTTGAACAGCAGCGGCAGTGGCTTATTGAACGCACCCCACGATTCGGCTTCGAGCTTATGCCCGTGGACCCTGATGATGGTGGGGGACTGAGGAGGCCGTCTTGGTCACGCATCGGGAGCGCCCTGTTTTTCAGTCGGCGACGACCAGGGGGTGAGGGGTACGACCGCGTGACTATCAACCGCACCGTCTACGAAGGTGTTCTGCGTGTCACCGATCCCGAGTCTCTGCGCCGTGCGCTCGTCACCGGGATCGGCCGGTCCAAGGCCTACGGCTGCGGGCTCATGACGCTCGCCCGGGTGCGGAAGGCCTGATTATGGTCAGGATGCTGCCGGTTCCGGTGACGGCGCTTCCCCGTGTCCAGGACCGGATGTCCTTCCTCTACCTTGAGCACTGCGTGGTGCATCGGAGGATGGTGCCCTGACCGCACGCAACGACCAGGGCACCATCCGCGTTCCCGCTGCCTCGCTGGTCGCCGTCCTCCTCGGCCCGGGAACGTCGGTCAGTCACCAGGCGATGAGCCTGCTCGGCGAGTGGGACGACGGCGGTCTGGGTTGGTGAACGTGGTGTGCGCTACTATGCGCACGGCCGCTCCCTGGCTACCTCCACCCGACTGTTGGTGGAGCAAGCGGCCAGGGTCTCCTCTCCCCAGAAGCGACTTCGGGTGGCGCGCGAGATGTACTGCATGCGTTTCAGCGGTGAAAACGTCGAGGGGCTCACTATGCAGCAGCTCAGAGGCCGGGAAGGCGCTCGGGTTCGTGAGGTGTATCGAGACAACCCAGACGTACCGGGGTCCCCTGGACTCGACGCGACTACCGTCCCGATGACTTTGAAGCGTCGGATCCGATCAACCAGGCGCTCTCAGCCGCGCACGCTGCCCTGTACGGCGTCGTCCACGGGGTGATCGTCTCCTGGCTGTCCCTCCGGGGCTCGGCTTCGTCCACACCGGGCATGAGCGGTCTTTCGTGTACGACGTCGCCGATCTGTACAAGGCGGAGACGACGATCCCCATCGCCTTCGATGTCGTCTCCGAGGGGATGGATGACCTTACTGGGACCACTCGCAGGCGAGTTCGGGACAAGGTCTTCGAGCTCAAGATCATCGAACGGACGGTCAAAGATATCTACCGCTTGCTTGAGGTTGATGATCTGGAGGACATGAGCATCAACGTCGTCTCCCTGTGGGACTATCAGCAGCGTGTTGTAGGCGGGTGGGGCGAACTACGCCGGAGAGGACGCAGGGGATGGTAGTTCTGGTTCTTCCGCTGCCCCTGCCTCGTTGCGGGGCTCCATGACCCGCTGGTTGTTAGAGGTCTCTCCTGGGGTCTTCGTCGGGCATCTCTCCGCTCGAGTGCGAGAGCAGTTGTGGGAACTGGTGCGCGCGTACATCGGGGAGGGGCGGGCTCTACTGATCTGGTCGGTGCGATCCGAGCAGCGGTTCGAGATCGCCTCCTGGCGCACGAGCGTGAACCGGTCGATATCGAAGGGTGCCTTGTCATGCGCACCCCGTACCGGCAGATCGAGGGATCGCAGGCGATCCCCGGCGCCGTCAAGCCTCCGAAGGAGTCCTGGTCGATCGCTGCGAGACGACGACGCTATCGGAACTCTGCGGAGCGAGCGCTAGGTCGGCAGTGAAGGCAAACGAGGTCTGGTAGTGTGGCTCGTCGTTGGGATTCCAAGGATCCGCAAGTAAACCCCGCGCGAGCGGGGATGATCCCTCTCGCCTGTCGGTGACCCAGCCGTAGGTGTTGTAAACCCCGCGCGAGCGGGGATGATCCCTACGGTCAGCGGTCACATGTCACCGCCCTGCTGTAAACCCCGCGCGAGCGGGGATGATCCCCAGTTCAGACCAACCGGTCGCATTTCCGCCGTAAACCCCGCGCGAGCGGGGATGATCCGGCCCGTCGGCGGCCCTCGTCGCCCTCGGTCTCGTAAACCCCGCGCGAGCGGGGATGATCCCCGAGGGTGCACCCGAACACCCAGTGGGGCAGTAAACCCCGCGCGAGCGGGGATGATCCCCAGCCTGGCCGGCCCCGCCGCCACCTCACCGGGTAAACCCCGCGCGAGCGGGGATGATCCGTGTGCGGATGTCAGCGCCGTCCTCTAGCTGGTGTAAACCCCGCGCGAGCGGGGATGATCCCGCCTTGAAGCGGGCGATCGGCCGCGTGACCGTGTAAACCCCGCGCGAGCGGGGATGATCCGAGTCGTCGCAACGCCCAGGGCGAAGCCGACGAGTAAACCCCGCGCGAGCGGGGATGATCCTCCCGGGCGCCCGGCGGATATGCCCGGGTTTGAGTAAACCCCGCGCGAGCGGGGATGATCCCGTGGATCCGGTGCTGGCGCCGGACAAGGTGAAGTAAACCCCGCGCGAGCGGGGATGATCCTACCGCCCCTGTAAGCCTTGCGAATATCGTCGTGTAAACCCCGCGCGAGCGGGGATGATCCCAAGTCGTCGGGGAGCGCCAAGAGCACGTCGTCGTAAACCCCGCGCGAGCGGGGATGATCCCAAGTCGTCGGGGAGCGCCAAGAGCACGTCGTCGTAAACCCCGCGCGAGCGGGGATGATCCCAAGTCGTCGGGGAGCGCCAAGAGCACGTCGTCGTAAACCCCGCGCGAGCGGGGATGATCCCTAAAGTCGTCGGGGAGCGCCAAGAGCACGTCGTCGTAAAACCCCGCGCGAGCGGGATGATCCGGGGCCAGTCGCTGACCACGTGTGGCACTGCTCGTAAACCCCGCGCGAGCGGGGATGATCCTCACGCCGGCCTTTGGCCTGGTTCACGTCGATGGTAAACCCCGCGCGAGCGGGGATGATCCGGCGACATTCTGGCTTGACTGGGAGGCGAACGCGTAAACCCCGCGCGAGCGGGGATGATCCGTTGTGCCAGTGGCCGTGGACCAGGATTCTCGCGTAAACCCCGCGCGAGCGGGGATGATCCCCAGGTTCAGACTGACCGTGCGCATTTCCCTCCGTAAACCCCGCGCGAGCGGGGATGATCCCTCGGTTCGTAGGACGAGACCTGTCGTGATTTGGTAAACCCCGCGCGAGCGGGGATGATCCTGCATTCCCGAACGCGAAGTTTTACGCTATTCCGTAAACCCCGCGCGAGCGGGGATGATCCTGAGCATCTTTCCGCCATTAAACCGTGTGGAGAGTAAACCCCGCGCGAGCGGGGATGATCCCGCGTCTCCACCGGTTGCACCAGAGACGGAAGGGTAAACCCCGCGCGAGCGGGGATGATCCCGTCGACCGCACTCAGGGAAAGCACGAGGCCCGGTAAACCCCGCGCGAGCGGGGATGATCCTGCGCGCCCCGACGGCGACGGGCCCAGCCAGGGGTAAACCCCGCGCGAGCGGGGATGATCCGCCTGGAGGGACGGCATGGTGACCTCCGAAGGGGTAAACCCCGCGCGAGCGGGGATGATCCGACAGGGCCGGAGAAAGCCTGGTATGCCTTGCCGTAAACCCCGCGCGAGCGGGGATGATCCCAGGGGAGGATCACGATAGCAGGAGCCGACTGTGTAAACCCCGCGCGAGCGGGGATGATCCCCGGTCTTCGAGACAAGCTTGCCCGTAGCAGGGGTAAACCCCGCGCGAGCGGGGATGATCCGGCGACCTGACCGCGTCTCGTGCCGGTGTCACCGTAAACCCCGCGCGAGCGGGGATGATCCCAGGGGAGGATCACGATAGCAGGAGCCGACTGTGTAAACCCCGCGCGAGCGGGATGATCCGCCCGCGGCGCGGAGCCCTGTCGACCAGGTCGCCGTAAACCCCGCGCGAGCGGGGATGATCCGATGAAGCGGTTCTCGGCCTTGTCGGCCTTCGCGTAAACCCCGCGCGAGCGGGATGATCCAAGAGCACTGCCCGAGGAGGGGAAGGGTCCTGTGAACCCTGTGCGAGCGGGAGAACGGCCTGTGTGCTTGAGGTGGAGTGACCGGCTCATGAGTCCGGGGGGTGCTTGGGCTGGTGCCCACTTGGACCTCATCGAGCGGGAGGTCGGCTGCGTGGATGCCTCCGTTGTGGCGGACCCGGCTGTGAAGGAGCCCACGGCCACCGTCGAGAAGGTCGTCGAGACGGCCACGGGGGCGGGCGAGGCCTGACTCAACACGCTCAGTCGATTAACTTTACAAATACATCTGGTGTGATGCAGGATAAAGCCGTTGCTCGACCACCAGGGTCTGGTCGGGCAACGGCGTGCTCCTGTTCCCCCAGGACCGCCTCTGTCATCTCCCCTAGCCGGTACTCATCAGGCCGCCGACACGGCGGTCTGAGGGCGTGCGCGTGTCCCCTCCCTGGGTGGGGCTGCCGGCACTCTCATTAAGAGGTATTGACAATGAGTGTCAAAGGTGCCGCAGAGGTCATTTTCTCCCCGCCGGTTCAGAACTGGTTGAAGCGGGCGATCTACCGTCATAACTGTCGGATGTCCCCGGATCACTACCGCTCTGCGCTCAAGCACTGGTACTGGCTGTTCAAGTGCCGTCCCTGCCACGTGGAGGAGCCGCACACCATGACGGAGAAGATCCACTGGCTCAAGCTCTACGACTCCACGCCGGTCAAAGGGCGCCTGGCGGACAAGTTCTTGGTGCGTCAGTGGGTTGCCGGCAAGGTGGGGGAGAGGTACCTCGTACCTCTGCTGGGTGTGTGGGACTCGCCCGATGAGATCGACTTCGAGTCCCTCCCGGACAGCTTCGTTCTCAAGGCCACGCATGGCTCTGGCTGGAACATCCTCGTGCCTGACAAGAGTGCACTCGATGTGGCAAGGACTCGTCAACGCCTGCGGGAGTGGCTTGGCCTGCGCCAGGCGATGAAGGGCGGCTTCGAGCTGCACTACGAGTACTGCGAGCCTCGCATCGTGTGCGAGCCCTTCCTGCGTGACGCCTCAGGAGGGCTACGAGACTACAAGTTCATGGTGTTCGACGGGGTCGTCCAGTTCATCTTCACTGTGGATCGGACTCAGGGACGTGCGCTGCGGGGCACCTACCTACCTGACTGGACCCGAGCACCTTTTTGAGTACACCCTGTGAAGCCGACCGGGCCTCGGACATCCCGGCACCCGCAGGCCTGGAGACCATGCTCCGTCTGGCTGGCGAGCTCGGAAAGGGGTTCGCCTGCGCGCGCATCGACTTCTACGAGGTTGATGGAGACGTCTACTTCGGCGAGATCACCTTCACGGATGCTGATGGGCTGTCGGACTTCACTCCCTCACGCTATGATCGCGTGTTCGGAGACCGGATCGTCCTGCCGGAGAAGAAGTGCTTCAAGGGTGTCATGCTGTGACGGGACAAGCGGGCAGGGAAGGTAGTTCGTAGACTTCCTACGAAACGAGTCCGCTTCATTGGGAAGAAATGTTCAAGAGCTCATCGATGTTATGAGTGCTTCCTCATTAAATCGACCGGACGCTTGCGTGTCGTGACCTCAGGTGTGTTACTGTCTTGGTCGTAAATAATGGCGCTCTTTCATTGGTGTTTCGCATTGATTGGCGCCTCTGCTCTGTCAGCCCTGATATTATCCGGTGGTGCGTAGATGACACTAGAGGACCTTCTTCACCTGACCCGTCGACGTATTGGATCCCTGGTTTTGGCGCTAGTTAGTGCGTACTGGCCTCGATGCTGTTCGCTTTCGTCTCGCCAAGCACCTATACGGCGACTTCCCAAGCCTATTTGCGCGTGAAAGTGGCGGGAGATCCGGCGCAGAGCACGCTGTCTCAATACAATGCGGCACAGCTCGCCGCAATGAAGGCCGACGCCGTGGTCCCCGTCTTCACCTCGGCTGCGGTCGCTCAGCGAGTCGTGGACTCGCTCAAGCTGGATGAGACGGCGGAGGAGTTCGCCTCCTCGGTCTCTGCGACCAGGGTCCCTGAGACGGTGTCGGTGCAGGTCTCTGTCACTGCCTCCTCGTCGCACCGCGCTCAGGTCCTGGCTGACGAGGTCGTTCGTCAGGCCTCCGTCGAGATCAAGGACCTGGAGGGGAGGACTCTCCCGTGGAGATCGTCCTGCTGTCCTCTGCCGAGCTGGTCAGCGCGACTCGTTCGCCGGCCCTGGCGACCTGTGTGGCGGTGGGGCTGCTGGCCGGGCTGGTCCTGGGCTATGTCTGGATCCTCGTTCAGGAGCTGCTCGACAAGAGTCTCAAGGGGCCCGAGGAGGTTCGCGAGGCGCTGTCGGTGCCGTTGCTCGGTGCCCCGCCGCGGGTTCCGTCGCTGCGGTGGCTGAGTCGAGGGGCGGAGCTCAAGATGGAGGAGCAGCTGCGTGTGGCCCGCACCAACGTGCTTCATGCGTTGTCTCAGGGCGGCCGGCGAGTCATGGTCGTCACCTCGGCCGGTCCGCAGGAGGGGACGTCGGTGACCGCCGCCAGCCCTGGCGCGGGTTCTGGCTCTGTCTGGGCACCGGGTTGTCCTGGTCGGAGGAGATTTGCGTGCGCCCAGCAGCACAACCGAGCTACAGGGCAGTCCTGGGCTCGCAGACGTGCTGACGGGCTCGGCGTACCTCGGTGAGGTTCTGATCAAGGGGGCGGTGGAGGGCCTGGAGCTTCTGCCCGCAGGCCGAATGCCGGCGAATCCCTCCGAGCTGCTGGGGGCCCCTATGATGCGCGATCTGCTGCGTGAGCTGGCAGCAGACCGGCTGGTCATCATTGATGCTCCGCCAGTCCTCCGATTCACTGACGGAGTGGTCCTGGCTGCCCATTCCGGAGGCGTCATTCTCGTGGCGCGTGCTGGTCGCACCAGCGCGGAGGACTTGCGTGAGGCGGCCCTGGCGGTCGAGCAAGGGGGTGGGCGCATGCTCGGAGTGGTGCTCAACAACGTGTCGGAGCCCGGAGGAAAGCGCAAGGGCGTGCGGGGCAGCGCCGTTCCTGCCGAGAGTGTGCCGCCTAGGCTCCTGACATGCGTCATGATCGGCACGTGGAGGCTTTGGGACTTGTGAGGCAATCGCTGCTGGCCCCGAAGCGTCTTCGGTAGGCATGCTCCGTCTCTCGCAGTGGGTGTGGTGTCGCGCTACGTTCTTTCGTGCGCGAGGTACGTGCTGAACGCCCACTGTCGCTGTCAAGATGTTTATGAAATTGTTATTTAATCGCAGTGTAGACATCTGTCAGTTATGTGTAATTAGTCGCCTTGGTATTGTTGTTTCAAACAGTTAGCGAGTGTTGGTTGGTGAGTTCATATCATCAACTGGCGTTGTTTCTGTCAAGAAACGATGATTGCAAGTGAATCACGTCAGAATCTTCCAATCGGTGGCATCTGATGCTAGATTGATGCAGAGCCGTAAAAACGGCAAGTACTCGTGTTGGCTGAATGTGGTTCAGCTGCCATGTTGTTGATCTGTTGTTGCCTGCTTCGGTGATTGCAGTCGTATTCTCCAGTCCGTCCAGCGAATCAGCTAATGCTGTTCGCCCATCCGCAGATTGAAACCCTGATGACATTTGAATTCTGTCGCTTCTGCCAGTGCGACTCGCTTGATCAGAGTTCCTCGCTCACAGGCCGTACGTCCTTTACCTATCGGCCGGCACAGTGGAGTGTGACGACCCATGGCTGAGCCGCGTCAGTGCTCCTCCGATGCGACAAGCCGTCTCGACGGGAGTGCCGGGAGCCGCGAGACGGATTCGAAGCCGCTGTCGTCACGCGCATCCGAGGGGCATGAGGCGTTGGCCCTCTCCAGCGCCTCTTCGCCGATCGGATCCGCGCCCATGCAGCAGCCTGCTCGTGGACCGGCGTGGGTGAACCTGCCCGTGTGCCGGATTGAGCCCATCGCCCTGATGGTTGTCGACGTCCTGGCCACCTACCTGGCCCTGTACTGTGCGGCGTGGGGGACCACGAAGTGGGCGACGGCGACGGGGGCAACCGGTGGCCTACTGGCCGTGGGCGTCCTCGCGGTTGTCAACGTCGGGGTCTTCGCCGCCTTCAAGATGTACAACAGCCTGTGGCGCTACGCCTCGATGACCGAGGCGCTGCGGATCCTCTACGCGACCGTCGTCGGCTCGGTGTGCGGGATCTGCTGTTCTCCTTGGCTTTCGACGGCGGGCTGTCGGTGCGCTCCTACGTCATGGCCTGGGCACTGCTCGCCATCATGACCGCCGGGACTCGTCTCGCCGTGCGGGCCCTGTGGAGCAGCCAGGTGCAACGCAGCGCCCGAGCGGGAGCGCACGAGGCCCGGCCCCGCACACTCATCGTCGGCGCGGGACAGACTGGTTCGCTGACCATTAAGCGCATGCATCTGTGCGATGAGGACATGCGCGGCGAGCCGGTGGCCCTGGTGGACGATGACGTGACCAAGCACGGTCGCCACGTCCACGGTGTCAAGGTCTACGGCTCGTGTGAGGACATCCCCGCATTGCCCAGGAGTGCCAGGCTGAGCAGATCGTGCTCGCCTGCCCCTCGGCTCTGGCCTCGAGCGCCAGCGCATCCTGGCCATCTGCCTGAAGACGGGGCTGAGAATACTGACCCTCCCGAACGTACGGGACCTGGCCCAGCAGGACGATGGCAGGATCGCACTGCGGGAGGTGGAGATCTCCGAGCTGCTCAGCCGCGATGAGGTCGCCTTCGACACCATGAGCATGAGCTACGTACGCGGAGAGGTCGTCCTGGTGACCGGCGGCGGCGGTTCCATCGGCTCCGAGCTCGTCCGCCAGCTCATCGAGGCCCAACCTCGCCAGATCGTCATCTTCGACGTCTACGAGAACACAGCCTACGAGCTGTTCCACGAGATGCAGTCCAAGGCCGCTGAGCGAGGGGTGTCCCTGTCGGTCGTCATCGGCTCGGTGACCAATGAGCGGATTGTCCGAGACTGCTTCGAGCGTTACCGGCCCAAGGTCGTCTTCCACGCGGCGGCGCACAAGCACGTCCCCCTCATGGAGGACAACGCCCGTGAGGCGGTGGAGAACAATGTGCTGGGCACCTGGATGGTGTGCCGTCTGTCTGAGGAGCTCGGCTGCAGCCACTTCATCCTGGTCTCCACGGACAAGGCCGTGAACCCGACCAATGTGATGGGGGCGACCAAGAGGCTGTGTGAGCTGGAGGTTCAGGCCCTGGCCAGCACCAGTCGTACCACCGTCTTCGCCGCCGTGCGCTTCGGCAACGTCCTCGGCAGCCATGGCTCCGTCATCCCGCTGTTCAAGCGGCAGCTGCGATCAGGCGGGCCGCTGACCGTCACCCACCCTGACATCGCCCGCTACTTCATGACGATCCCTGAAGCGGCCCAGCTGGTCATCACCGCAGGCTCGATGTCTCGGGCCGGAGAGATCTTCATCCTGGAGATGGGGCAGCCCGTGCGGATCTATGACCTTGCCGTCAACCTCATCAAGCTCTCGGGCCTGCGGGTCGGACGTGACATCGAGGTGGTGTTCACCGGGCTGCGGCCGGGCGAGAAGCTCTACGAGGAGCTGCGGATGGACGGAGAGGACCTGCACCCCACTGAGAACAAGTCCATCCTCGTCTCCACGGCGTCGCCGCCCACCATGCAGGAGGTGGAGGACACGATCGCTCGGCTGAAGCGATGCCTTCCCGAGGGGAATGACGAGATCAAGCGGGAGCTCGCTCGCGCGGTACCCACCTACCAACCGCGCTTTGACCACGATTCAGCTACGTCGCCGACGATGAGGAGAGCAGGCTGATGCGCGTCGATTTCTCACCCCCAGACATCACCGACGCCGAGTGCCAGGAAATGGTGGGTGCGCTGCGATCGGGCTGGATCACCACGGGGCCGCGCACCAAGAACCTGGAGAAACAGGTGGCGCAGCGCTGCGGAACCGCCCGGGCTGCCTGCCTGAACTCCGCAACGGCCTCGTTGGAGCTGACCCTTCGAGTCCTTGGCATCGGTCCCGGAGACGAGGTCATTGTCCCGGCCTACACCTACACGGCCTCGGCCTCCCCGATCGTGCACGTGGGCGCCACCCCGGTGATCGTCGATGCCGGTGACGCCGACGGCGGTTACGGGCTGGACCCCCGGGTCCTGGAGTCCGCCATCACCTCGCGGACCAAGGCCGTCATCCCGGTCGACGTCGGTGGACGTATGTGTGACTACCCGGCCCTGCGCGCGGTCGTCGACAGCCACAGCCACCTCTTCACCCCGGCAGGGCCGGTCCAGGAGGCACTGGGCCGCGTCGCCCTTGTCGCCGACGGCGCCCACAGCTTCGGTGCCCGGCGCGACGGCACGCCCTCAGGCAGTGCCGCCGACTTCACCACCTTCAGCTTCCACGCCGTGAAGAACCTGACCACCGCCGAAGGCGGGGCCGTCACGTGGAGGCCGGAGCTGGACCTGGACGAGGAGCTCTACCGCCAGTACATGCTGCTGTCCCTGCACGGGCAGAGCAAGGACGCCCTGTCCAAGACCCGCCTGGGGGCCTGGGAGTACGACGTCGTCAGCCCCGCCTACAAGTGCAACATGACCGACGTGTGCGCCGCGATCGGCCTGGCGCAGATGACCCGCTACGACTCGATGCTCGAGCGTCGGCGCCAGATCATCACCCGCTACGACCAGGCCCTGGCGCCGGCGGGCGTGACATCGCTACGGCACTACGAGGAGGGGAGCGTCTCCTCCGGGCACCTCTACCTGGCGAACCTGCTGGCCTGGGGAGGAGGCGCAACGAGTTCATCGAGCGCATGGCGAGTGCGGACGTGGCCTGCAACGTCCACTACAAGCCGCCGCCCCTGCTGAGCGCCTACCGGAACCCTCGGCTTCACCATTGAGGACTTCCCACGGGCCTACGCCCTCTACGCCAACGAAGTGAGCCTGCCTCTGCACACCTCATTGGCCGACGAGCAGGTCGACTACGTCATCAGCTGCGCGCTCGAGACGCTCGCGGCAATGGACCGATCATGAGGATGCCGCCCTGGGAGGACCTGCCGGACGCTCTGCGGACCGAGGAGGTCCGCCCTTACTACGAGGTGCTGTCCCGGCGCGGACTCCAGCTGCGGCTCAAGCGTCTGCTCGACGTCGTCGGAGCGACGATCCTGATAGTGCTGCTCGGGTGGCTGTTCATCATCCTGGCGACCCTCATCAAGCTGGACTCGCCCGGGCCGGTGTTCTTCCGCCAACGGCGGGTCACCCAGTTCGGACGCGAGTTCCGGATCGTCAAGTTCCGCACCATGACGCACCGGCCGGCAGACCCCGGCGACCAGATCACCCGGGGCAACGACCCCCGGGTCACGAAGGTCGGTGCGGTACTGCGCCGGTACCGGCTCGATGAGATCAGTCAGCTCATCGACATCCTGCGCGGCACGATGAGCTTCGTGGGGACCAGGCCGGAGGTGCCCGAGTACGTCAGGCAGTACACCCCACAGATGCGGGCCACCTTGCTGCTACCGGCCGGGGTCACCTCCACGGCCTCCATCGAGTTCAAGGACGAGGCCGAGATCCTGGCCGCCGCCCCGCCGAGCCAGGACGCCTACCTCACCCAGGTCCTGCCGGCCAAGATGCGCCTCAACCCTGCGCGACGTGCAGAACTTCAGTATCGGGCGGGAACTGTCGATCGCACTGAGGACCGTCCTGGCGGTGGCCACATGAGACGCGCAACGACGATACCTAAGGAGTAAGCATGACAGCAGGCACCGAGCACAATCGCGAACCGGATTCCGACCTGGTCTCCATCATCATGCCGACCTACAACTGCGGCGCCTTCATTGCCGAGACCATCGCCACCGTCCAGGCCCAGACCCACCCCTCGCTGGGAGCTGCTCGTCGTCGACGACTGCTCCACCGACGACACCGCCGACGTGGTCGGGGCCCTGGCCAAGGACGACCCGCGGATCCGGTACGTGCGCCTGGAGACCAACAGCGGCGCCGCCATGGCCCGCAACCGGGCGATGGAGCTGGCCCAGGGGCGCTACATGGCCTTCCTGGACTCCGACGACCTGTGGCACCCCGACAAGCTCAGGCGCCAGATCAACTTCATGACCTCGCACGGCGTGGCCATGTCCCGCACCGCCTACGCCCAGATCGACGAGCAGGGCGTGCCCACCGGCAGGATCGTGCGCAGCCCGACCAGGATCAGCTACAACCGCCTGCTCCTGGACTGCCCGGTGGGCAACTCCACCGTCATGTACGACGTGGCGCGCCTGGGCAAGTTCGAGGTGCCCAACATCCGCAAGCGCAACGACGACGCCCCTATGGCTGCGCATGCTCCGCACCGAGCCCTACATCTGGGGGATGCCGGTCGTGCTCGCGAGGTACCGGCTGCGCTCAGGATCGGTGTCGGCCAACAAGCGGAGCCTGGTCAAGTACCACTGGACGCTCTACCGCGACATCGAGCATCTCAGCGTCCCCCGCTCCGTCTTCCACATCGGCGTGTGGGTCCTCATTAAGACCCTCAAGATGAAATGAGGACGGGCGTTAGCAGGACGAGCAGTTCCCCGGACCGGCCCGGGGCCGACGGAGGGAGGCCGGCAATGAGTCAGGAACAGTCATCGACCCCGCAGGACTTTGGGGGCGGACCTCTAAGGGTCTTGCAGATCAACTCATCAATCTCCCAACGTTCCGGTGTCATGAGCATGCTCATGAACTACCTCAGGCACATGGACCGTTCGCAGGTGGTGCTCGACTTCTTCTGTTACGCCACACCCGACGAGACCCACCGTGAGGAGATCGAGTCGCTGGGCGGACGCTGCTATGTCATCGATGCCGGGAACCGCATCGGGCGCATCCGTTCATCCCTGGGGCAGCTGCTGGAGCAGCATGCGGGGCAGTACCCCGTAGTGCACCTCCATGACCCCATCCTCTCGCGCTTCCTCTATCCGGTGGCTCATCGCCGCGGGGTGCGTGCCTTCGCCGTCCACTCCCACTCGACCGCCTACTCCGACTCCCGTCTCAAGAGCGTGCGCAACTGGATCGTGTGCCGCAATATTGGTGCCTACTCGGATGCGCGCCTGGCCTGTTCCCGGGCGGCCGGTGAGTTCATGTTCCGCCGTAGCCGTTTCGAGGTGCTTCCTAACGCCATCGACGTGGGTACCTACCGTTTCGATCGCCAGGCCCGTGTCAAGGCTCGGCGTGCGCTCGGTCTGGGGAACGGCCCGGTAGTGGGGCACGTGGGACGCTTCAGTGAGGAGAAGAACCACCGGTTCCTTCTTGACGTCTTCGGCGAGCTGCTCCGCCTCAGACCTGGGGCGCGCCTCGTGCTTGTCGGAGACGGGGCCCTGCGCCCGGGGATCGAGGAGCGTGCGGCCGACGGAGGACTGGCCGACCACGTCCTGTTCCTGGGGGACCGTAAGGATGTTCCTGAGCTCTACCAGGCCATGGATGCGTTGGTCCTGCCTCGCTCTTCGAGGGGCTGCCCATGGTGGGAGTCGAGGCTCAGTGCGCGGGCTGCCCATGGTCTGCTCGGACCGTGTGCCCGACGAGGTTGCGATCGGGCACTGCGAGTTCCTACCGTTGGAGGTTCCGCCGGGCCGGTGGGCCACCCGGGTGGCGCAGGCGATCGACCTGGGCGGGACCTGGGGCGCAGGGGCCAGGGCGCAAGCCCTGACGCGCACCGCAGGCTTTGATATCACGCGTGAGGCCGGCCGGCTCGCTCACCGGTACCGGGACCCTGGCCGGGCGGTGAGACAGCAGTATGTGGATCCACTTCGCACTGTTCGCCACTCTGCTCCTTCCCGCGGCTCTGCTGGGACTGCGAGGCAATGCGGGGCGCCGCGGTTCTCCGATCCTCCTGGGTATCACTTTCGTTGCTTTCACGGCCTTCTCCACCTTCAGAGCCGTCAGCGTCGGCAACGACACGGTCGAGTACCACCGCGTCTTCAAGGCGATCGCCGCCACGGACAGCTTCCAGGAGGCCCTGAGCGTCAGCCGCTTCGAGTACGGCTACGTCCTGGTCAACTACCTGGTCAGCCGCCCTCACGCAGGATTTCAACATCCTGCTGCTCATCACCTCGGTGTTCGTCTACGGCTCAGTGGTCCTGTTCATCAAGCGGTATGCCGCCAGCTACTCCCTGGCAGTTCTCTTCGCCTTCGGTATGTCCGTCTTCTACGACCTCATGCTCGCTGTGCGTCAGGGCATCGCGGTGGCGATCTTCCTGCTGGCCGTCCCCGCGCTCATGGAGCGCAAGCTGGTGCGTTACGTGCTTCTCGTTGTTCTCGCCTCGCAGTTCCATGTCAGTGTGCTGCTGCTGCTCGTCGTCTACCTCATTCCGTATATGAGGCTGAGTACCTTCGGGGACTGGTTCAAGTGGGGTGCCCTCATCGGCATCGTCATGTTCTCGCTGAGCTGGCTCCTGACCTGGCTGCTGATCTCCTCGGCCTACTACGGTCACTACCTGCACAGCGACTACGCAGACGGAGGTGTCCGCTCGGCCACGGTCCTGCTGATCATCACCCGCATCATCCTCCTGCTCCTGGCAGCGACCTGCGGCTGGAACGCCTCGGTGGAGGCCGACCCTCCGGGCGCACCCGCATCCTCCTGGCCCCTGGCGGTAGCGGACGTCGCCATGGTCGTGATCGCACTCGGATTCAACCTCCTGGACCGCCTCGAGATGTACCTGACCCTGCCCCTTCGCCGTCGGACTGGCCAACCTCGCGGCGCACGGCGAGCGGCCCGAGAGCTCCTACGTCAGTGCCCTGCTCGTCGTCATCGCCTTTGCGGCCACCACGATCTTCTTCCTGTACCGCCCCGAGTGGTACCACCTGTTCCCCTACCGCACGTTCCTCGAGGAAGGGCTCCGCAATGGATCCTGTCTACGTCTCATACTCGGCCGCTCGGTGGCTCTCGCGCCATCATCTTGCGCCCGCCGCATACCTCATCCGCGGAGCTATGCGCGCGGTGTTCGCCTGCGACGTTCCGTATGCTGCCCGCATCGGTGAGAACACAGACTTCCCGCACCATGCCCTGGGCGTCGTGATCCACCCTCGGGCCGTGATCGGTACGGGCTGTCACATCGGGCACGGGGTGACCATCGGTGGTCGCAAGGGCATCGAGACAGTTCCCGTGTTAGGCAAGGATGTCGTCGTGGGCTGTGGAGCGACGATTCTCGGGCCGATCACCGTCGGGGACGGCGCGATAATCGGGCGGGTGCCGTTGTGATCCACGATGTCCCTTGCTGGCGCGACGGTCACGGGAGTTCCGGCCAGGATCATCAGGGAGAAGGCCGCATGACATGGGCTCTGCAGCGGGGTGCCTCTATCGGTTCACCCAACATGGGTGATGAGCCCATCGGTATCGAGGCCTGGAAGGTGCAGTTCGGTGTCGGCAAGCAGTAAGGGGCGCATCGCGTTCTTGCTGGGCAATACCTTGGTGTTTGCCTTGGGGGGTTTGGCGGTCAAGGCGGTCTCGCTGGTGCTCATGCCCCTGTACACGACTGCGCTGACGGCTGGTGAGTACGGGACGGCCGAGCTGCTCAACAGTGCGATCGAGATCGTGCTGCCGTTGCTCTCGCTCGGTGTGGTGGAGGCTCTTTACCGGTTCTCCATCGACGACGACGTTCCCAAGGATGAGCTCTTCGCCGGCTCCCTGGTGGTCCTGGGTGGCGGCGTCGTCTGCACCGGGGTGCTGTGCGCTCTGGGTAGTGCTGTGTGGGGTATGGAGCACGCGGGGTCCTTCTTCGTCCTGTTCTGCTCGGTGTGCGTCTTCAAGGCCACGACTCAGCTCGCCCGCGGTCTGGGGCACGTGCGCCGCTTCGTGGTCTATGGGCTGATCAATGCGCTGGCCATGGTGGTGTCCACCTACCTGCTCCTGTTTCGTGCGCACTTGGGTGTGGAGGGCTACCTGTGGTCCTTCACGATCGGCTACCTGGTGGGTGGTCTTGTCGCGTTCCTGGGGTCGGCCGAGTACCGGCTCTTGGCGCCTTTCCGAGTCGATCGGGCGCTGCTGCGGCGGATGCTCGTCTACAGCCTGCCGCTGGTGCCCAATCTGCTGTCGTGGTGGCTGGTCAGCGTCTCCGGGCGGTACGTGGTCCTGTGGGGCAGCGGGGTCGTGGCTGCGGGGCTCTTCACCGCAGCGAGCAAGATGCCCTGCGCTGGTCAACATTGTGGCCTCCGTGTTCCAGCAGGCCTGGCAGTACTCCACTGCCCGTGAGATCGACTCGCCCGACCGCGGGGCCTTCTTCGGTTCTGTTCTGCGGGGCTACTCGCTGGCCACTCTGACGACCGCGGGCCTGGTCATTGCCCTGAACCGGCCGATCTCCAGGGTGATGCTCCAGGCCGAGTTCTCCGAGGGGTGGCGCTACGTCCCCCTGCTCATGCTGGTCGCATCCTTCGGGGTCATCAGCATCTTCTTCGAGAGCTTCTACCAGGCCTTGAAGAACAGCGGCGTTCTCATGGCCTCCACGGCGATGGGGGCGGTGGTCAACGTGATCCTCGGGGTGGCTCTCGTGCCGTTCATGGGGCCGTGGGGCGCCGGCCTGGCCGGAGCGGTGGCCTACGCGCTCATCCTGGTGGTGCGGGCATACGATCTCGGGCGCCGCATCGACCTGCCCATAGACCGCCCGCGCCTCACCTACCAGCTCGCACTGCTCATCGGTATCACCGCGTGCATGTCCTTCGACAGTGGCTCATGGCTGACTGCCGTGGCCTGGGTCTGCCTGGGGCTGCTGGCAACCAGCGACATGACGGTTCTCACCAGCAGCGCTCGAGCCGTGACGGAGTCCCTGGAGCACAGGAACGGGGGAGTACTGCGCAGGCTCTGACATGGAGTCCCGGCGCAGAATGTGAGCAGCGGAACGATCCCTGTGTGCCAAGAGACGATTTAGTGCTCTGCTTGTGAAATTGCTTTTTGTATCCACCAGTGTGTTTTTGTCTTAACTGTACAGCGTAGCGACCCCTGTTGCCTTTCCGTGACGTTCTGCGAAGGCGAATCCGTGAATACAGCGTATCCTTGTCGAGCCGATCTGGATGGTTGAGCTGAGGCGTCTTGCTGATGTAGTAAGGGAAGATTATGAAGCGTGTTCTTCTTTTGGATACATCTGTTGGTTCTCTCAATATGGGGATGAGATCATTGGGCGATCCATTGAGATGAACTGGCGCGAGCTGTTCTCCTCGAACTATGTCATGCGCCTGGCCACCCACACCCCGATGTACACTCCTGCGCAGTATCTTCTGTCCAGGCGCAAGCTCAGTATCTTCAAAGGCGCTGACATCAAGCTTCTGTGCGGCACCAACGCTCTGTACACGAATATGCTGCGGCCTCTGCCGACGTGGAACATCAACTACCTCAACTGCGGAATGGCCGCAGGCACGGTGTGTTTGGGTGTGGGTGCGGGGGCCAACTCCTCGTCGGTCAACTTCTACACGCGGGCCCTCTACCGCAAGGTGCTGTCCCACGACGTCGTGCACTCAGTGCGCGACGAGCGCACCAAGCATCTCCTAGAGCGGGTGGGGCTGCGGGCCTGGAATACCGGCTGCCCCACCCTGTGGGGACTGACCCCCGAGCACTGCGAGACCATTGCCCACACCAAGGGCGATGAGGTGGTCTTCACGCTCACCTCCTACCACCCGAACCCGCGCAAGGATCGGGCAATGGTCGACGTGCTGCGCAGGAGCTACTCGCGATTGCACTTCTGGCCCCAGACCATCGACGACCTGGGCTACCTGCAGTCTCTGGGGGCGGCCGACGGCGTCGAAATCGTCACGCCGAGCCTGGCGGGTTTCCGGGAGGTGCTCGACCGGGGCGTCGACTACGTGGGGAACCGTCTGCACGGGGGCATCTTCGCCCTGCAGCGCAAGCAGCGCGCCATCATCGTGGCCATCGACTACCGCGCGCGGGAGATGGCGAAGGACTACTCCCTGCCGCTGGTGGAACGCGACTCCATCGAGACCGATCTGGCCGACTTGATCGAGTCCTCCTGGCCAACCAAGATCCACGGCCTGGACGTCGACCTCATCGAGAAGTGGAAGGCCCAGTTCGATGTCGACAAGTCATAAGGGGCGCATGAGGCTCCTGCTGGGTAACACTCTGGTCTTTGCCTTGGGGGGTTTGGCGGTCAAGGCGGTCTCGCTGGTGCTCATGCCCCTGTACACGACTGCGCTGACGGCTGGTGAGTACGGGACGGCTGAGCTGCTCAACAGTGCGATCGAGATCGTGCTGCCGTTGCTCTCACGCTCGGTGTGGTGGAGGCTCTGTATCGCTTCTCTATTGATGACGACGTTCGCAAGGATGAGCTCTTCGCCGGTTCCCTGGTGGTCCTGGGTGGCGGCGTCGTCTGCACCGGGGTGCTGTGCGCTCTGGGTAGTGCTGTGTGGGGTATGGATCATGCGGGTCCTTCTTCGTCCTGTTCTGCTCCGTCTGCCTGTTCAAGGCCACGACTCAGCTCGCCCGCGGTCTGGGGCACGTGCGCCGCTTCGTGGTCTATGGGCTCATCAATGCGCTGGCCATGGTGGTGTCCACCTACCTGCTCCTGGTCCGAGCGCACGCGGGTATCGAGGGCTACCTGTGGTCCTTCACGATCGGCTACCTGGTGGGTGGTCTTGTCGCGTTCCTGGGGTCGGCCGAGTACCGGCTGCTGGCGCCTTTCCGGGTCGATCGGGCGCTGCTGCGGCGGATGCTCGTCTACAGCCTGCCGCTGGTGCCCAATCTGCTGTCGTGGTGGCTGGTCAGCGTCTCGGGACGGTACGTGGTCCTGTGGGGCAGCGGCCTGGTGGCCGCCGGGCTCTTCACCGCAGCGAGCAAGATGCCTGCGCTGGTCAACATTGTGGCCTCCGTGTTCCAGCAGGCCTGGCAGTACTCCACCGCCCGTGAGATCGACTCGCCCGACCGCGGGGCCTTCTTCGGCTCCGTCCTGCGGGGCTACTCCCTGGCCACTCTGACGACCGCGGGCCTGGTCATTGCCCTGAACCGGCCGATCTCCAGGGTGATGCTCCAGGCCGAGTTCTCCGAGGGATGGCGCTACGTCCCCCTGCTCATGCTGGCGGCGACTTTCGGGGTCATGACCATCTTCTTCGGCACCTTCTACCAGGCGCTTATGAACAGTCGCATGCTCATGGTCTCCACCATGATGGGGGCGGTGGTCAACGTGATCCTCGGGTGGCTCTCGTACCGTTCTATGGGGCCGTGGGGCGCCGGCCTGGCCGGAGCGGTGGCCTACGCCCTCGTGCTGGTGGTGCGGGCATACGATCTCGGGCGCCGCATCGACCCTGCCCATAGACCGCCCGCGCCTCACCTACCAGCTCGCACTGCTCAGCATTATGGCCGTGCACGTCCTTCGACGGCGGCTTATGGCTGAGCGCGACAGTCTGGGCCTGCCTGATCCTCCTGGCGACCAGCGACACGGCAGTGCTGGTCGCCTGCGCTCGCGCAGTGGTCGCACCGCTGATGCACAGACTTGGGCGGCGCTGAGCCTGCGCCGTCCAAGCCGCTCACCGCCGTCCGATGCCGCGGTAGCTCCAACCGGCCGCCTTCCAGGCCTGCGCGTCCAGGCAGTTGCGTCCGTCAATGACGTAACAGGTGCGCACCAGGCCAGCCGCCCTGGGCGGGGTCGAGATCCCGGTACTCGCGCCACTCCGTGCCGATGATGACCAGATCAGTCCCTCCAGGGCGGACTGCGCGGAGGCAGCGACTCGTAGGGGCGGTTCGTCCTCTTAGCGAGGATCGGGCCGGCGGCCGGATCGTGCACGACGACCCGCTCGACCATGCCCGACAGTTCCACGGCGAGATCCAGGGCGGGAGAGTTACGCATGTCGTCGCTGTCCGGGTTTGAAAGCCGCCCCGAGGACCGTCACCGTGGCGGCGGAGGTGTGCTCGCCGAGGAGCTCTCGAACTGTGCGGATGACACCGGCGCGCATGGTGTCGTTGACCCGATCGACCTCCGCGAGGAAGGCCAGGGCGTCGCCGACGCCGAGCTCGCCGGCGCGGGCCTGGAAGGCGCGGATGTCCTTGGGCAGGCAGCCCCCACCGAAGCCGATACCGGCGCGCAGGAACCGGCGCCCAATACGGTCATCCATGCCGATCGCCTCAGCGAGGGCCGTCACGTTGGCCCCCGCGGCGTCGCAGACCTGGGACATGGCGTTGATGAAGGAGATCTTCGTGGCCAGGAAGGCGTTCGCACTGATCTTGACCAGCTCGGCGGTGGCGTAGTCCATGACCAGGCGCGGAGTGCCGGCAGCCAGGATCTGTGCGTAGACCGCATCCATCGTCTCCTGGGCGCCGGCGGCGGCGTCGGGATTCTCCGGCACGCCGTAGACCATCCGGTCCGGACGCAGCGTGTCCTGAACAGCGAAGCCCTCCCGCAGGAACTCCGGGTTCCACAACAGCAGCGCCCCGGTCGGCCCGATCAGCCGAGACAGGCGCGAGGCGGTGCCAACGGGAACCGTGGACTTGCCGGCGACCACCTCGAGGCCGCTGGTGCAGTGCCCCAGGTGAGGGAGCATGGAGGTCACGGCCGCGTCGACGTAAGTCATGTCCGCTGCCCCCGACTCGGACTGCGGTGTGCCCACGCCGATGAAATGGACCTGGGCTCCCTCAATGGCGGAGAAGTCCTGAGCGAAGGTCAGGCGCCCGGCCTCCACGTTACGGGTCAGAAGCCTTCCAACTCGGGCTCGAAGAACGGCGCCCTGCCGTTGCTCAGAAGATTTATCTTGTGAGCGTCGACGTCCACGCCCACCACATCATGCCCAAGCTCCGCCATTGATGCAGCGTGAACAGCACCGAGATATCCGCAACCAATCACTGATAAACGCATGGAGGAAGCCTAGGCAGGTATGTGGGGGGTATGTCTACCCCTATACCCGCAGGGCCCCCTGGTGAATTCCTCAAATATTTCACCGAGAATTTGGATGTATTCACTGAGTATTCATGCGGCAATCATGGTAGTCGTATTGTCTGAGTCATCTCGGATGTGCTTGTGTCTCGAAAAAGATTTAAGAAGAAATCGTTGCGCGGGCCTGGGTCTTGCCGTGAGAGACGTGCGCTCACGTGATTCTTCTGTCAGCCATCGTGGCGGGGAGTGGCCGGGAGTCTTCGGGGCCTCGGCTAGATTAGGGCTGGGCGGGAGCGCTTGAGAGAGCCTCTGCCCAACCCGCCACGTCGAGTAAAGGATGGCACAGTGCCCGTAGACGACGACTCCAAGCAGGTCAGGCCCGGCGCCGCCTTCGGCATCCCCGAGGGTGCCACGGGGAGGAGGTTGTCGACGCCGTCTTCGGCCAGGCCGGTATCGACCCCGAGCCCTGCCCCTACCTGGAGGCTGCAGGCGCCCCCGCTCTGGCTGAGGGCGAGGGCCAGACCGTCTCCGTCTGTGAGCTTCAGCAGGCCGGCGCCCAGCGGCAGGCCGACGCCGAGGCCCAGGACCGCGAGGATCTCGAGGCTCTGCGCGAGCTCGTCGCCGCCAACATGATCCCCGGCGGTGACACTGACCGCCTCGAGGAGCCCTCGCCGAGGTGGACGCCGATGACCTGACGACTGGGACTCCTGGGAGCCCCAGCTCCCCGACGACCTCGAGGGCGAGCACCTGCGCGACCCTGCGAGCCGCCGCCCGCGGTGTCGAGATCTCTGCCCGCATGCGCCAGGTCGAGGCCGAGATCCTCGCGCGCGCTCCCGAGCACCAGGTCCAGCCCTCCCTGGAGCGCGTCGAGGCCGTCCTCGACCTCCTGGGCAACCCTGAGCGCTCCTACCGCACCGTTCACATCACCGGCACCAACGGCAAGACCTCCACCGCTCGCATGACCGAGCGCCTTCTGGCTGCCGGCGGCATGCGCACCGGCCGCTTCACCTCCCCGCACCTGGCCACCATCCGCGAGCGCATCAGCCTTGACGGTGAACCGATCAGTGAGGAGGGCTTCATCGCCGCCTGGGAGGACGTGGCCCTTACATCGCTATGGTCGACGAGCGCTCCCAGGCTGCCGGTGGCCCCCGCCTGTCCTTCTTCGAGGTGCTGGCCGTCATGGCTCTGGCTGCTTTCGCCGACTATCCCGTCGACGTGGCCGTCATCGAGGTGGGCATGGGCGGGCGGTGGGATGCCACGAACGTCATCGGCTCCGACGTCGCCGTCATCACCCTGATCGGGCGGGACCATGAGCGCTGGCTGGGCCTCGTCGATCACCGAGATCGCTCACGAGAAGGCCGGCATCATCAGGACGGCTCCACCGTCATCGTCGCCCACCAGGGTTCCCGACGCCGCTGGCGAGATCGAGCAGGCCGCAGCCTCTCATCGGGCCATCGTGCGTCGGGAGCGGGACCCGCAGGAGGACCCCACCTCGCCGGAGTGCCGGTGTCCTGCAGGTTCTCGACCGCCAGCTCGCCGTCGGTGGCCAGATGGTCACCTTCGCCACGGCAGCGGCCGTCTACGAGACGTCTTCGTTCCGTTGCACGGGGAGTATCAGGCCCACAACGCCCTGCTGGCTCTGGCTGCCGCCGAGGCGGTCCATGGCGGGCGCCGGCTGCCCGCGCGCATTGTCGAGGACGGTTTCGCCTCCGTCACCAGCCCGGGCCGCCTGGAGGTGCTGCGCTCCTCGCCCACGGTCCTGGTCGACGCCGGACACAACCCCCACGGCATTGAGGCCCTCACCGGAGCCATCGAGGAGGCCTTCGGCTTCCAGCACCTCGTGGCGGTCCTGGGGGTCATGGCGGACAAGGACGCCGAGGGCATCCTGGCTGGCCTGGAGCCAGTGACCGACGCCGTCGTGTGCGTCCCCATCGACTCGCCCCGGGCCATGGATGTCGACGACCTCAGCGAGATCGCCCGGGAGGTCTACGGTGCCGACCGCGTCGTCGTGAGCCAGCAGCTCGGCGAGGGCGTGGAGCAGGCGGTCGCCCTGTCCGAGGGGTATGACGCCCCGCTGACCGCCCTCGGGAATCCTCATTGTCGGCTCCGTGGTCCTGGCCGCAGAAGCCCGCGCCCTGTTCGGCAGGGCCCTGAATCGCCCGGGCGTTCTAGCCGGTCACCGGATTTCCCTGGGAGTCGTAGACCGTGACATTCGACTTGTCGAACGAGTTCCCGTTCCAGGTCAGGTCGGCGCTGCCCGTCCCCGAGCCGGCGTGTATCCCGCTGGTGTCCGTCGGGAGCCTCTCGTTGCGCCACTCCACGTGCAGGATGACGCCACGGGAATCCAGCGAGGTGACGAGCGGTTCGTAGGATTCTGCGCCACTGATCCTGGACAGGTCATAGGAGGCCGCGAGGCTCAGGTCGTTGTCGTAGAAGGCCAGGGAGGGAAGGCGGCCGAGCCGCCGCCGTTGCAGGTTAGTGCCACCACTGTGGTGGCGGTGCCGTTGAGCCTGTAGGGTGGCGGAGGCGTCCTCGATTCGGGCGAAGCCGCGGCTCAGGGAAGCCTGTCCGCCGGAGAAGGATACGGGCCCGCTGTCCGTGCATGTTGGGGGCAGTGGCAGTGAGGCGTTGAGGAGAGCGTCGCGCCCCGGGGCGGCGTCAGTCGGCGTCGGGGTGGGGCCTGGGTGGTCGGGGTCGGCTCAGACGGTGATGCTGAGGTGGTTTGCGGCGGTGCCGCTGATGACTTCTGTCCGTCTCCCAGGCGTAGAGGGGGCTGCTGAGTGTGGGGCTGGAGGCCTCCTGGGCGGTGGGTGAGGCGTCAGTGGATGTGGTCCCGCTCATGCCGCATGAGCTCAGTGCCAGGGCGCACAGAAGCGGAAGGGTGCTGCACAGAACCGCGCGAGAGTGGGGCTGGGAGACGGGGGAGACGGTGGGCCAGTGGGCTTGCGTCTGCTCACGAGAGGGCATCTTTCTTGTGGAGAGGGCGGGCGCGCTATCGGGTGGCGGTCAGGCTGCACGTGGGACGGGTGTCCAGCCGCTCGTGATACCGCTTACAAGATTCGATCATATGATTTATAGCACATAACTCCGAGTCGACAACTTGTGCACACAAGTGCATACTTGTGCACAAGTTGCCCAGAGGGTGGGTCCTTCGGTTCCATCCTGCTTCCCACAGGAGTCCCGCATGTCATTGACGGACAGCGTCGTTCACCAGATTTATCCCAAGTCCTTCCGTGACTCCACCGGTGACGGTGTAGGCGACCCTGCGCGGCATCATCGAGAAGGTCGACCACATCGCCTCGCTGGGGGTGGATCATGTCTGGTTCAACCCCTTCTTCCCCTCGCCGGGCCGGGACAACGGCTACGACATCTCCGACTACTGCGCCATCGACCCAGCCATGGGAACCATGGAGGACTTCGAGGATCTTGTCGCCGCCCTGGGCGAGCGCGGCATCGGTGTCATGCTGGACATGGTTCTCAACCACGTCTCCACCGATCATGAGTGGTTCCAGCGGGCCCTGGCTGGAGACCCCGAGTACCAGGACTATTTCTACCTGCTGCCGCCCAAGGAGGACGGCTCGCTGCCCACCAACTGGGTCTCCAAGTTCGGCGGCCCCGCCTGGGCGCCTTTCGGCGACACCGGCCTGTACTACCTGTGCCTCTACGACCGCACCCAGGCCGACCTCAACTGGCACAACCCCGCTGTGCGCGCCCAGGCCGCGAGGGTCGTCAACTTCTGGCGCTCCAAGGGCGTCAAGGACTTCCGCTTCGACGTCATCAACGTCATCGGCAAGACCCTGCCGCTTGAGGATGCGCCCGCTGGTACCGATGACCGCTACATGTACACCGACGGTCCCCTCGTCCATGACTACCTGCGTGAGCTCTCCGCCGCCAGCTTCGGCCAGGACCCCGATGCGATGACAGTCGGAGAGATGTCCTCAACCACCGTCGAGGCCTGTGTCGGCTACTCCAACCCGGCCAATGGTGAGCTGAGCATGGTCTTCAGCTTCCACCACCTCAAAGTCGACTACGCCAACGGCGCCAAGTGGACCCGCGTCCCCTACGACTTCGCCGCTCTCAAGCGCATCCTCAACGAGTGGGCCCTGGGCATGCAGTCCGGCGGCGGCTGGAACGCCCTGTTCTGGAACAACCATGACCAGCCCCGCGCCATCGACCGCTTCGCCGATCCCGTGAACTACCACGTCGAGTCCGCGACCATGCTGGCCACTGTCATCCACCTGCTGCGCGGAACGCCTTACGTCTACATGGGTGAGGAGATCGGCATGACCGACCCTGCCTACCGGTCCATCGAGGACTATGTCGACATCGAGGCCCGCAACGCCTACAAGGAGCTGACAGCCGGCGGCATGGAGCCCCAGGAGGCCTTTCGCCGTCGTCCACTCCAAGGCCCGCGACAACGCACGTACCCCCATGCAGTGGAACGCTGAGGGTCCCCGGCGCCGGATTCACCACCGGCACGCCCTGGCTACGGCCCACCAACCAGGGGGCCATCAATGTCGAGCGCGAGGAGGCGCAGGGGCGGATCCTGCCCTACTACCGCCGCCTCATCGCCCTGCGTCAGGAGCTTCCCGTCATCTCCCGCGGCGCCTACGCCCCCTACCTCCTGGAGCACGAGGACGTCCTGGCCTATATCCGTGAGCACGAGGGCAGCCGCCTGCTGGTGCTGTGCAACTTCAGTGCCCATGATGCCGAGGTCCCTGTCCCCGAAGACTTCATCGCCGCCCGCATCCTCATCGGCAACTATGACGGCAACGACTCCTCACGCAGCCCCGGTGAGTTGCCCGCCGCCGACCGCCTTGAGGAGGGGGCGCTTCGCCTGCGGCCCTACGAAGCCATCGCCCTGCTCGCCTGAGCCCCCTGCCCACTGTCCTGCCTCTGTCCTCTGCCCGCCCCGGAGAGCAGCCGAGCCGCCCTCCCCGATACCGCACTCCTCCGCGCCCCGAAAGGAACCCTCCATGTCCGAACCAGATCACGGCCCCGTGGTCCCCATCTCCGCCCCGATGACGGGGACGGTCATCGACCTCACCGACGTCCCCGATCCCGTCTTCTCCTCCAAGGCCGTGGGAGACGGGCTCGGATCGAGCCCGCCGACGACGGCGCGATCGTCTCCCCGGTGGACGCCACCGTCACCATGGTCGCAGGCACCGGTCACGCCATCGGCTTCAAGAGCGAGTCAGGCCTGGAGATCCTGCTGCACCTCGGTGTCGACACCGTCGAGCTCGAGGGCGCCCCTTCGACCCTGAGCGTCAAGGTCGGCGACACGGTCAAGGCCGGACAAGCCCTGGGCACCATGGATCTTGAGGCCGTCCGTGCCACGGGCAAGGCGACCACCGCCATCGTGGTCCTGACCAACACGATCACTCACCTGGCCCACCTGGACGTCACCACAGGGGCCGCGGACGCGGGCACCTCCATCGCCACCGCCACGCTCAAGGTCGAGGGTGAGGCTGCGGCTTCTCCAGAGGCCACGAGCACCGAGGTCGAAGCCAGTACCACCGACGGCGCACGCACTGACGGCCTTACCGGCTTCGACGCCACCGCAGCCGACATCATCACCGGCATCGGCGGCCCCGACAACGTCCGCTCCGTCCTGCACTGCATCACCCGCGTGCGCTTTCACCTCAAGGACGAGTCCCTGGCCGACGACGAGGCTGTGGCGGACCTCGACGGCGTCATTGACGTCGTCAAGTCAGGCGGCCAGTACCAGGTGGTCATCGGCCCCGACGTCGTCGACGTCTACGACGCCGTCGTCGCCCAGCTGCCGAACGTGGGGGCCGGCGAGCAGACCGCCGACGTCGAGGTCGTCGAGAGGCCCACAACCCTGTGGGGATGGGTCAAGCTCGGCTTCTCCTCCCTCATCGGTGTCATCACCGGATCGATGATCCCCGTGGTGGGTATGTTGGCGGCCTCCGGAATCCTCAAGGGGCTCCTGGCACTGCTCGTCCAGTTCAAGGTCGTCACCGAGGCCTCCAACACCTTCCACTTCATCGACGCCATGAGCTCGTCGATGTTCTTCTTCCTGCCGATCATCGTCGGCTTCACCGCGGCCAAGCGCCTGGGCGCCGACCCCATCGTCGTGGCCATCATCGGTGGAGTGCTGTGCTACCCCTCCGTGGTGGACATGTCCAAGAACACCGACGACGTCATCACCGTGGGGCGCACTGTTTTCAATGCCGACTTCTTCGGAATCCCGGTCTCTCTGCCCGCAGGCAACGCCTACGCCTACTCAATCTTCCCCATCATCGTGGGGGCCTGGCTCGCCTCCAAGATCGAGCCCTGGCTCAAGAAGGTGCTGCCGGCCGTCATCCGACCGATCTTCGGGCCGCTCATCGAGATCTTCGTGGTGTCCGCCCTCATCCTGCTGGTCTTCGGTCCCGTCGTCATGCTCGTCTCAGGTGGGATCGCCACCGTCATCAACGCGGTGCTGGGCTTTAACTACACGCTCGCGGGTCTGCTCATCGGCGGCTTCTACCAGTGCCTGGTCATCTTCGGCCTGCACTGGGCGGTCATCCCGATCATCTCCTCCGAGCTCGCCAGCCCCGGATACTCCCACCTCAACGCCATCGTCTCGGCCACGATGATCGCCCAGGGCGGTGGTGCCCTGGCCGTCTGGCTCAAGGTGCGTGACGCTCGCATCAAGCGCATGGCTGCCCCGGCCACGATCTCCGCCTTCTGCGGGGTGACCGAGCCGGCCATGTACGGCCTCAACCTCAAGTACGGTCGCATCTTCGTCACCGCCTCGATCGGCGGCGCCGTCGGCGGGCTGCTCACCGGGCTGCTCAACGTCAATATGTGGGGCTTCACCGGAGGCTTCGTCGGATTCCCATCCTTCGTCAACCCCAAGGGGATGGACGCCTCCTTCACCGGCTTCTGGATCGCCGGGAGCGCGGCTCTCCTGGTCTCCTTCCTGTGCACCTACTTCTTCGGCTTCAAGCAGGCCGACTTCGACAAGGAGCGCACGGTCAAGAAGGTCCGCCTCGGCAACCGCGAGCCTGTCGCCAAGTAGGACGGTGGCCTACTGACACGGACGTGCTCAACGAGCCTGTCCCGCTGTCATCAGTAGGTCGGTGGCCCGGAAGCATCCTGAGATGCAGCCGGGCCACCGACCTGTGTCTGTGGACATTCGCGCAGCGCTCGGAGCGCGCGACTCTGTCCGGGGCAGTGCTCGGCTCAGCGCTCGGCCGGCAGCCGGTGCGCGGTGTCCTGGAAGGCGAAACCCACGGGGAGTGGCGCGAGCGCGTGTACTCGAAGAGAACCCCGGCCGAGTCGAAGGTCACCGAGGAGACGACGACGACACAGTCCATCCCGTCCAGGTGGATGAGCCGGCGATCCTCGTCCGTGGCCCGCTCCACCGTGATCCGCCGAGTCGCGCTGGCCACCCGCACCCCAAGGACCTCCTCCAGGTAGGCGTAGATCGAGGACTCGACGATCTGCTGCGTCAGATGAGGAACCATCGAGGTCAGGAAGTAGCTGGTGTCCACGATGAGGGGACATCGTCCAACAGACGCAGCCGCTTGACTGCGATGATCTCAGCGCCCTCGGTCATACCGGAGGCCATAGCCATCTCGGCGTCGACCACACCCTCCTCCAAGGAGATCATGTGGGTGCTCAGAGGCATCCGGTTGCGTGCGGCGGCCTCCTGGAGCGACTCGATCCCCCCGACCAGGAAGGTGGAGGTTGCGCGTGGTCGGGAGATCACCTGGACGCCTCGCCCCTGCATCGTCTGGACATAGCCCTGGGCCACGAGCAGAGCGAGCGCCTTGCGCACTGTGTTGCGGGTGCACGCGAACTCCTCGGCCAGCGTGTTCTCCGAGGGGAGCATCTCGAGGAAGCCGTAGGCGCCTGACTCGATACGCCCGCGCAGGGTCTGGAAGATCTGGTTGTACTTGGCCTGGGCCACGGGGCGGCTCCTCTTCCTGAGGCTTGGTGACGGTCGGTGGACGAGTGGTACTGCACCTGAACCTGTGCATACAAGTATGACGTCGTCGGCCTCCTCCGCGCCACCTGCGGAGGGGGGGGATCGTTTGTGCTGGTCAAGCGCTACTTTCCGGTCCCAACGAGCGAGGTCATCCGGTGCGTGAGAGGATGGAAAACGAGCGGGCGATGAGCACCTCGTCGGCCTGCTCCGGCGCGTCCCACGAACGTTCCCGGATGCGTCGGGACCCATCGGGTCCGCGCAGGGCCCGATCACAGCCGCATGGTCGTCCTTCACCCTCGGGTGCATGGCGGTCAGGCCTGGAACCAACACCTGCCAAGACCCGAGAAGGAAACACCATGTCCTTGGATGCTGCCTGGGCCCTCGACTGGGCCCGTCGCGCCGCCCTGCTGGCCACCGAGAACCGCGCCGAGCTGACCGAGCTGGACCGAGCCATCGGAGACGCCGACCATGGCGACAACCTCGATCGCGGAATGAGGGCTGTGGTCACCAAGCTCAATGCCGCCCAGGAGGCAGGAAACCTTCCGGCTACTCCCGGGGGAGTCCTCAAGCTCATCGCCACCACCCTCATGGCCACCGTCGGCGGTGCCGGAGGCCCGCTGCTGGGCACCGCCTTCCTCAGGGCCGCCCGCTCCAGCGACGCCCCCGCCTGGGGGGCACAGGAACTGGCCCGGGCTCTGGAGGAGGCCACCTCGGGCCTGGAGGCCAGAGGACATGCCACCAGCGGGGACAAGACCATGGCCGACGCCTGGCGACCCGCGGCGATGGCCGCCAAGGAGGCCGCAGAGATCGGAGAGGATGAGATCGGAGTCCTTGCCGCGGCCGCGCAGGCCGCCGCCAAGGGGGCCCAGGACACGAGCTCCCTCCAGGCCCGCCGCGGCCGGGGCTCCCTTCCTGGGGAGCGCTCCTGCGGGCACCGCGACCCCGGCGCCCAGTCCTCGGCTCTCATTCTCCAGGCTGCCGCCGACGCCGCCCGCGACCGCTCCTCCGACCCGCTCCTGGTGGTTGAACAGGCCTGAGTCCGACACTGCCATGGCCTGAAGGGGGTCGGACCCGTTATGGTCCACTCGGTCCCTCACCAGCCAACCCAGCAAGGAGACTCCCATGGCCAGCACGTCCGGCACCGGCCGCATCCTCATCCTCATCAAGCCCGACGCCGTCGAGCGTCGCCTCACCGGTGAGATCCTGCGCCGTATCGAGGCCAAGGGATACGCCCTGACGGCCCTGAAGGTCCTCACCCCACCGAGAAGATCCTCGCCCAGCACTACGCCGAGCACGTGGACAAGCCCTTCTACCCCGGCGTCGTGGAGTACATGACCTCCGGCAACGTGGTGGCCGCAGTCGCCGAGGGCCAACGCGTCGTCGAGGGCGTGCGCAGCCCTCGCGGGCCCCACTCGACCCCACCACGGCCGCCCCCCGGCACCATCCGCGGAGACCTGGGACGCGACTGGGGCACGCCCGCCATCCTCAACCTCGTCCACGGCTCGGACAGCGACGAGTCCGCCGCCCGCGAGATCGCCATCTGGTTCCCCGAGCTGGCCGACTGACTCCCAGCCCCTCCCTCAGGGCGCCTGACGCCCGCCATGACATGAGATGACGATGGTGCGACTCCCCTCACGCGAGTCGCACCATCGTCATCGGGGCGTGGCCGGTGAAGGCCGGTGAGACCTCTCGCTCAGGCCCGCTCGGCCCTTCTGAGGACCTCCCTGAGAGGGACTCGGGCACCAGTGCGGGTCACGGCCCGGGTGTAGATCGCCGCCGCCACGTGCACCAGCAGTGGCAGGAAGACCAGCGCGATCGCCAGGGCGACCAGCTGCTCGGTCCAGGAGGAGACCCCCAACACCAGGCGCGCCGGCATCATGAAGGGAGCGAAGGGCGGCAGGTAGGACAGGACCCGGAAGGTCGTGCTGTTGCTGTCCCCGGTGGCCATCAAGAAGCTCAGGACATAGGGGACCATGGAGAGCATGACCAGGGGCATGCTCACCGAGCTGACGTCCTCCTGACGGCTCACGAGTGAGGCCGCAGCCCCGAAGGCGACCGCGAAGATCGCATAGCCCACGATCATCCACACGATCATCGCGACGAGCACGCCGTCCAGGTTGAGACTGATGTCCGGCATGACTCCCGTGGCCTTCGCGGTGGTGACCCCGACGACGGCGACGAGCCCGGTGGTCAGGACCGAGGCGATACCGATCCCCAGGATCTTGCCGGCCAGCAGCGAGCTGGGGCGCACGCACGCCAGGAGGATCTCCACGATCCGGCTCGACTTCTCCTCCACCACCCCCTGGGCGATGAACTGACCGCCGCCCATGATGGCGAACAGCAGCAGGACGTCGATCGTCGCGAGGATCGCGTAGCGCGAGCCGAAGTCGGCCGAATCCCGCTGAGGGGCGTTGAGCACCGTGACCTTGGGCTTGGCGGCGCTGAGCTGGGAGGCCACCTGGGCGGGGTCGCCTCCCAGCGACGCGATCTGCCGGCCCAGAGCCGACTGCTGAAGGAAGGCCGTGGCCCCTGAGACGACCGCGTCGTCGGCTGACTTGTCCACAGTGATGGTGGGGGCGGAGCCGGAGACGTCCAGGACCATGTCCACGTGCGGCGTGCCCTCGGGGAGTCCTCGGCCAGGACGTCCTTCGCCTGGTGGGCGGAGACGTCAACGAGCTCGATCGTCTTCCCGTTGGAGGCGGTCACCTTGTCCAACCCGGCGGCCTGGGTGGGGGTCACGCCCTTGAGCCCGACCCGGTAGGCCTGGTCCTGGCCCGAGGTGTAGAGCTTGACGCCGACGATGCCGCCGACGGCGGCGATGAGCAGCACCAGGGTCAGGATGATGGTCGACTTCTTCAGCAGGTGCGCCCGCAGCTCGCGGCCGGTGACCAGGGCGATCTCCTGACGACGAGTAATAGGGCTGGTCCGGTCGCTCATCAGTGCGTCTCCTTCGTCTCGTTGGTGTCTGCGGTTCCCTCGCGGGAGGATGTGGTCAGGACGTCCCGGAAGATCTCGGTGAGTCGGTGGTGCACCGGGCCGAGCTCGCGCACCGTCCCCAGGCGCTGGGCCGTGCTCAAAAGCTCCTGCTCATCGGCTCCCGCCGCGGTGATGACCAGGCGGCCGGCATCATCGACCTCGACCGTGGGGGCGGGCAGGTTCAAGGAGGCAGCCTGCACCGGCGCGCTGCCAGCGGCCCGCTCGACAACGACCCGCCAGCGGGGCGTCTCGGTGGCCTGCAGCTCGCGAATCGTCCCGTCGGCCACGAGCCGGCCCGAGCGGATGATGACCACCCGGTCGCACAGGCGCTCGACGACGTCGAGCTGGTGGGAGGAGAAGAGTGGGCACGCCTGCGGCCGCCCGCTCCAGGATGACCTGGCTCATGACGTCCACGGCCACCGGGTCCAGGCCGGAGAAGGGCTCATCGAGAATGAGCAGCTCGGGGCTGCTCACCAGTGCGGCGGCCAGCTGGACGCGCTGCTGGTTGCCCAGCGACAGGCTCTGCACCTCGTCGCCGCGGCGCTCCTCCAGGCCCAGGCGCTCGGTCCACTGGTTCGCAGCCGCCTTGGCGGCGGAGGCGGACAGTCCGTGGAGGCGGGCCAGGTAGATGAGCTGCTCGGCCACCTTCATCCGGGGATAGAGGCCGCGCTCCTCGGGCATGTAGCCGATACCGCGTCGGATGGCGGCGTCCACGGGGGCGCCCTTCCAGGTCACGGCGCCGGCGTCGGCGTCGAGCACCCCCATGACGATGCGCATCGTGGTGGACTTGCCCGCCCGTTCGCACCGACGAAGCCGACGATCTCACCGCGGTCCAGGGACAAGGAGAGATCGTCCAGGGCCTGCAGGCTCCCGAAGCGTTTGGACAGGCCGGACAGTTCAAGCATCATGGCTCCTTCGGGCTCGGGGACGAGGCGGATGGCGAGGCGGGTGCGCGCCGCGTGCCCGGTTCTCTTGATATGGAAAGTCTGCTTGTCTCATGCGGCCGTGTCAAGTTTTCTTTTGTCGTTTTAGTCCCCGTGAGAACCGTTCGCGCTGTTAGGGTGGCGCTCGTGCACCTCAAGACGTTGACGATCAAGGGATTCAAGTCCTTCGCCTCGTCGACCACCCTCCGCCTGGAGCCCGGCATCACCGCCGTGGTCGGCCCCAACGGGTCCGGCAAGTCCAATGTTGTCGACGCCCTGACCTGGGTCATGGGGGAGCAGGGCGCCAAGAACCTGCGCGGCGGCTCCATGGCCGACGTCATCTTCGCCGGCGCAGGCTCCCGCCCGGCCCTCGGGCGCGCTGAGGTCTCCTTGACCATTGACAACACCGACGGCGCCCTGCCGATCGACTACACCGAGGTCACCATCTCGCGCACCCTGTTCCGCGGTGGTGGGTCGGAGTACCGCATCAACGGCAGCCCCCTGCCGCCTCTCGACGTCCAGGAGCTCCTCAGCGACACGGGCCCGGGCGCCAGATGCACGTCATTGTCGGGCAGGGGCAGCTCGACGCCGTCCTGAGCGCCACGCCTGAGGACCGCCGCGGCTTTCATCGAAGAGGCCGCCGGCGTCCTCAAGCACCGCAAGCGCAAGGAGCGCGCCTTCGCAAGCTCGAGTCCATGGCCGCCGACCTCGCCCGCGTCGCCGACCCTCACCCAGGAGCTGCGCCGTCAGCTCGGCCCCTGGCCCGGCAGGCCGCCATCGCCCGGCGCGCCCGGAGCATCCAGGTCGAGGTTCGTGACGCCACCGCCCGGCTCCTGGCCGACGACGTCGTCCAGGCCCAGTCCCTCCTGGAGGCCGGGGACGAGGACAAGGAGGTTCTGGCGCGTGCCGCAGCGCCGTTGAGGAGGCCGAGCGCGTCGCCAGGGCTCGCCTGAGCGAGCTGGCCGCCATCGAGACCACCTCCGCCCAGCGCCTCGCCCGGGCCGGCAGCACCTGGGAGGAGCTCACTGGTGCGGCCCAGTCCCTCAGGGGCGCTCGCGGACGTGGCCGGCGAGCGGATTCGGCTCCTGGCCTCGCGCCCGCCCCGAGCCACGGCACCGATCCTGAGGAGCCTCGAGCGTCGGGCTGGAGGCCGCGGGCCGGGAGGAGGCCGAGCTCGCCGACACCCTCGAGGCCGCCCGCACCGCACTCAGCGACGCCACCCGGGTGCGCACGGACGCGGAGACTGCCGAGAAGGCGGCGGACCAGGAGCTCTCGGCCGCTCAGCGCCGCGTCTCAGAGCGACGAGACCATCGCCCGGGCCGGTGGGCGCGTCGCCTCGGCACGCAGCCGCCACGAGGCCAGCCTGGCCGCCCTCGAGCAGGCGCGCAGCGCGCTGCGCGCCGCTGAGGCTCGCGAGGACAGCGCTCGGGCCACCCTGGCAGAGGCCGGGGGACAAGCGGAACCGACAGAGCCAGCCAGTGGTGGCGCGCAGGAGGAAGCTGGTGCCCCAGGGCCCGCGTCCGCACAGGCAGGTGCGGCGGCCGACGCGGCGGTGCGGGCCGCCGCCGCGCACGACGAGGCCACGCGGCACCTGGCCCAGGCCCGCGAGGCCGTCGCGGCCGCGACGGACGCCCGCAGGGAGGCGGCCTCCGACCGAGCCACCTGGACCGCCAGGCGCGACACCCTGGCTCATGTCCCTGCGCGGCCAGGACGGAACGGCACGCGCTGCTGCAAGCCGGTATAGACGGTCTCCTCGGACCGCTTGCCGAGCACCTCAGTGTCGAGCGCGGCTGGGAGAACGCCGTCGCCGCCCTCCTGGGAGCGCTCGCCGAGGCCGGCCTGGCCGCCGATACCGAGGCGGCCCTGGCCGGACTGGCTCATGCCCGCAGCCAGGACATCGGGGCGGTGCGACTGGTGCTGGCCGACGACCCCTCACTGGGGGCCGCCGGCACCGATGACGAGGCAGAGCCGGCTCCCGTTGACGGAGCACTGGCGGCTCGCGGCCTCGTCAGTCCCGCGCAGCCGGGGCGCCTCGAACAGGTCCTGGACGGGCTGCTCAAGGACTCCTGGGCAGTGGAGGACCTCGAGGCCGCCAGCACCTGCGCGGCGAGCTGCCAGACGCCGTCGTGGCCACCCGCGGCGGTGACGTCCTGGCACCCGGCTGGGTCGCCGGGGCCGGTCGAGGGCCTCCTCGGTCCTCGAGGCTCACCGCCGCCCACGAGGAGGCCGACACTGAGGCCGCCGCCGCCGCGCAGGCCGAGACCGAGGCCGACGCGGCCCTGGAGGAGGCTCGGCGCCAGGAGGACGCTGCTCGCCAGGCGCTCAGCGAGGCACTGTCCGCCCCTGCGTCAGGCCGACGCCGAGGCCGCTCGCGCCGCCGAGGCGATGGCCCGCCTGACCTCCGCCGCCCACGCCGCTGCCGAGGAGACCGGGGCGTGCCCGCCGGGTCCTGGAGCGCGCCGAGGCCGAGTCGGTCCAGCGCGCCGCCGAGCTCGCCGCCGCCACTGCCGCGCTGGCCGAGGTGGAGGACGGGCGGGCGACGCCAAGGACGGTGACGGCGCCGGCCCTACCGGTGGGTCGGGAGCAGCGGGCGCCTCGGGGAAGGAGCGTCCCGACAGCCTCGAGCGTGCTCTGGAGGCCGCCCGCCAGGAGCGCGAGGCCGCTGCGGACGCCGCGCGCCGGGCCCGCGCCGTCGAGACAGACGCCAGGCTCGCCCTGCGGCACCGCAGAGGAGCGCGAGCGCTCCAGCCGCGGGCGCGCCGACTCGCTGCGGGCGGCCGCACGCCGTGAACGCGACCAGCGCGCCGCTACCGAGCGGGCCCAGCAGCGGCGCAGCGCCCAGCTGGCGGTCGCCACACACGTGCGGGACCAGGCGCGCGCCGCCGCCGAGACGGCGCGCATCAGTGTGCAGCAGGCGACCGATGAGCGTGCGGCCATCGAGGCCGAGCGCTCCCGTGCCCTGGCCGCCACCAACGAGGTTCGCGAGGAGATCGACCAGCTGACCAAGGAGCTGGGCAGCCTCACCGATGCCGCCCACCGCGAGGAGGTGGCCCGGGCCGAGCAGCGCATGCGTCTGGAGGGCCTGGCGGAGCGCGCCATGAACGAGCTCGGCCTGGAGCTGGACCCCCTCGTGGAGGAGTACGGACCGCACATGCTTGTTCCCGAGCTCATCGAGGACGCTGATGCTGCCTCCGTCTCTGACTCCCGGCTCCGCCGCGGACCAGGAGACTGCTCAGGGCATCGGTCGGCGGCGCAGGCCACCCGGGCCGTCCCTACGTGCGCTCCGAGCAGGAGAAGCGCCCTGGCCAGGCCTCGCGCGACCTTGCCCGACTCGGCAAGGTCAACCCGCTGGCCCTGGAGGAGCATGCTGCCCTGGAACAGCGTCATCAGTTCCTGGCCGAGCAGCTGGCTGACCTCAGCGCTCGCGAGACGACCTGCTGAGTATTGTTGAGGAGA
>BNJU01005028.1_pt1 | contig 43917 bp, 83 predicted proteins | sample 8539281 | NCBI WGS metagenome assembly BNJU01 (sample SAMD00202456, study PRJDB9452) | human saliva metagenome | isolation source: human saliva | place: Japan
CAGTCCGCAGATTGGGCCCTGTACTGAGCAGTGGCTTGAATCCGCTGGCCGATAAGATTGCAGATGCGGTACATATCGACTCTTACTGAGGTGCCGCATATGAAGACGGTAACGGCGGCAGGGCATGTTGGCCGTTTCGTCTGTGGTGAACTTGGTGGTCAGACCGTGCTTGCTATGCGGGGTCGTCTGCACGCTCTGGCGAGGGCTATACAGCCCAAGATGTAGCGTTCCCCATTTGGCTCATGCATCGGTTAGGCATTGAGACCGTTATCACAACTCAATGCAGCCGAACTGAATAAATCATTTTGCTCCGGGTGACTTCTGCGCGATAAGCGATCACATTAATTTTACGGGGCAACCCCATTGTTGGTATTGATCCATCTGAATTGGCAGAGCGCTGCTTTTCCGATGACGGCTGCGTATGATGCTACGTTGGGCGCGACGGCTCATACTGTTGCGAGTGAGAAAAGTATCACTCTTCATGAGGGCGTTTACCTGGGGTTTTGGCCCGAGTTTCGAAACACCGGCAGAGATTCGGATGTTTCGTTCGTGGGGTGCCGATACGGTTGCCATGAGTGTGGTTGAAGAAGTCATCGCTGCGCGCCATGTTGGCATGCGCGTGCTCGGCCTTTCCCTTATCACCAGTGTGCAGCTGGCCTCGGCGAAACAGATACCTGCGATGCCAATGCAGCAAAATGGTGAAGCGGTGCTTTGCGACTGCGTCGGCGTATCAAGATGATTTTTGCCGCGCTTGTTATTGGCATTCTTGAAAAGCTTTCCAAAACAGCGCACGTTATAGTAGTGTCTAGTCAACAGTAATGTGCAACTAAAACCATCTCGACAAGCTTGTCATCGGGTTATAGTAGTGCGCAGTTAATAATAGTGTGCAACTGATAGGAGCGTTCAGTTGGCGCGAGAGCCACGGGCTCACAGCCGACGCTTTTCGCACAGTAAACAGCATGAGGGGAACGGCATGGATCAGTGCAAGCAGGAATTCATTGAATTCATGGTTGAATCCGGTGTCTGAAATTCGGTTCATTTACGCTGCAAAGTGGTCGTGTTTCACCGTTTTTCGCATGAATGCTGGCGCCTGTGTGACGGGTGACCAACTTCATCGCTTGGGCTGCTATTATGCGCGCGCTATTCATGAGCGCTTTGGTGATGAATTCGACGTTGTTTTTGGCCCGGCCTATAAAGAGCATTCCTGGCTGTTGTCACAGCGATGGCTTACCACGAACTGTATGGTAAAGAAGTGCGCTATTGCAGCAATCGCAAGGGAAGCGAGGATCATGGTGAAGGGGCAACCTGCTTGGTGCCGCCCTTGTCGATGGTGACCGCGTGATTATGGTGGAAGACGTTACTACGTCAGGCAAAAGTATCGATGAGACCTATCCCTTATTACAGCAGCCGCAGATGTTGATGTGCGGGGCCTGATGGTGTCGCTGAATCGAATGGAAGTTGGTCGGGGTGGCGTCAAGGCTGCTATCGATGAAGTGTCAGAGCGCTACGGATTTCCTACTGCTGCCATTGTTTCGATGGCTGAGGTCACCGCCTGGTTGCATAATCGCCCTCTGTCAGGGACGGGTAGTCATTGACGACAAGATGAAAGCAGCTATTGACGCATATTACGACACGTATGGTGCCCGCGCGTAATACGTATAACCTGCGTGTATACGGTGTGATACATAAACGTATTCGGTGCCGTACACAGCGCGATATGTAAATATATGCGCACATGGCGTAGCGTATATAAGGATACGGCTGCCGCCAGCGCTATCGTGCATAACACTATCTTTATCAAATGCTATCGCACTACAATGTACGCAAGTGAATGCTCTGTGTGTGCTTTCGTTTGCTCTGTCGCGGCGCTTTGCTGAGGGTCTATACTGCACAAAAATTGAAGAGTGCATGCGTTGAAGAGGGATCAGTAAGGGCCATCCATCTTTTCAGCAAACAGGCGGTACTGCGAGCCTGTGGTGGACGTTCTGAAATCCCTTGGAGCAGTTCGATCGAACGCGCGACGACCGAGTAGGGATGACCTTTCTGCTCGGCGGGCGCCAGTAAGCCGAGCCGGTGGCAGCCGATAGTGTCGTCGAGGGATATCTATACCCTCGGTTTCCCTGATGTCTGAAACCCGCAGCGGCTTGCTCCGGGTTTTTCTTTGGCGCACCTCTTCGGCAAGTAAGGGAGAAGGAAGTGCCGATGAGAAGCGATGCGATTAAGAAGGGTCTCGCACGCGCCCCGCACTGCAGCCTGTTAAAGGCCGACGGCTTTACCGACGAAGAACTCGCTCGTCCGCTTATTGCGGTGGTATCTTCGCGCAACGAAATTATTCCTGGGCATTTGCGATCTGCAAACGATTGCTGATGCTGTTTCAGCTGGTATTCGCATGGCAGGGTGGGAACACCAGCTCAAGTCAATACGATTGGCATTTGCGATGGCATCGCGATGAACCATGAAGCGCATGCGCTATTCGCTTGCGAGTCGTGAAGCGATAGTCTGATTCAGTTGAATGTGGTGCGAGGGGCATCGCTTCGACGGCATGGTGCTGATATAGCTGCGATAAGGTGGTTCCTGGTATGTTGATAGCTGCTTGTCGCCTTAATATTCCCACCGTCGTGGTCACCGGAGGCCCTATGTTGGCTGGTCGTGATCAGGATGGCAGCGAGACTGATCTTAACACGTTGTTTGACGCAGTTGGTGCTGTGACAGCCGGGCACGATGAGTGAAGATAAGTGTAAGTGGTATGAGGATAGCGCTTGTCCCACCTGCGGAAGCTGCTCGGGCATGTTTACAGCTAACTCTATCGGTTGTTTGTGCGAGGCATTGGGTATCGCACTACCAGGTAATGGCACGATTCCTGCAGTATATAGCGAGCGGGTTCGCTTAGCCAAGCACGCCGGCATGAAAGTTATGGATCTTGTTGCCGACAATATATGCGCACTCGATATTATCATGAACATGCGCTGCACAATGGTATGGCGCTTGACGCGGCTTTTTGGCGGTTCAACAAATACGATGCTGCACTTAACGGCTATCTCCCATGCAGCCGGTTGCCCCGTTTCGATGGATGACTGGGATGCCATTTGTCAGCACACGCCGAATATCACGCGCATTGCACCAGCTGGTCCGCTGCACATCGAAGACCTTAATGCGCAGGGGTGTGTGGCGGCCATCATCGGTGAGCTGGGGCGCGCTGGCTTTGCTTGATGAGGCAGCACTGACCTGCCATGGTACGATGCGCGAATGGATGACGCCTCGTCCGACGCCTGATGGCGAGGTTATTCACACCATTGAAAACGCCTATAGCGCGCAGGGTGGTTTGCGCGTGCTGCGGCAATCTTGCCCTCATGCCTGTGTGGTTAAGCAAAGTGCTGTTTCTGCTGCCATGCGACAGCATGCTGGTCCTGCGCAGGTATTTGACAGTGAAGAAGCAGCCTGTGAGCGATATTTGCCGGCAAAATCGTTCCCGGTGCTGTTGTAGTTATTCGTTATGAAGGGCCATCAGGTGGTCCTGGTATGCGCGAAATGTTAACGCCGACCAGTGCGATTTTCGGTATGGGGCTGGCTGATTCAGTTGCGCTTATTACCGATGGGCGTTTTTCCGGTGCTGCAAAGGGACCGTGTATTGGCCATGTGAGTCCTGAAGCGGCAGCGGGGGGTCCGATTGCCTTTGTGCATGACGGCGATGTTATTCGGATCGATCTTGATGCCGGCACAATTGAGCTCGATGTGCCTGCCGATGAACTGGCACGTCGTCGGGCTTGGCAGGCTCCCAAACCGAAATACACCACGGAGTTCTTGCCCGTTATGCCAGGTTGGTTTCGAGTGCTGATAAGGGGGCGTATTTCGGATGAGTGGAACCGCTCAAAATTCTTGTCACGTTATAGAACGGCCAGGAAGCGCTAGCGAACATGAAGGCAGTTTATTAACCGGTGCCCAGGCTGTTATTGCTTCGCTTGAGGCTGAAGGCGTTGATGTTCTGTTTGGGTATCCCGGTGGCCAAGCTATTAAGATTTATGATGCCCTCTACGATTCAAAAGCGTCTTCATCATGTAACGCTCGTCATGAACAGGGCGCAAACACATATGGCTGATGGTTATGCGCGTGCAACTGGGCGCGTTGGCGTGGTGTTGGTGACCAGCGGTCCTGGTGCGACAAATACGGTTACCGGCATTGCAACAGCGTATATGGATAGCGTGCCGTTGGTGGTTATTTGTGCGCAGGTGCCCCGCACGATTATTGGTACCGATGCATTCCAAGAATCAGACATTGTTGGCATCACGATGCCCATTGTGAAACATAGCTATTTGCTTCAGCGGGCCGATGATTTACCGCAAACGTTTTTGCGATGCGTTTCATATTGCGGCAACCGGTCGTCCCGGACCTGTGCTGTATTGACATTCCGAGCGACCTGTTAGCAGCACAGATTGAATTTCATTATCCGCAGAGTAGCACTACCGTCCCTACAAGCCGCACTGCGAAGCCTAATGCTAAACAGGTGCGCCAAGCAGCAGATCTTATTGCGGGGGCATCACGGCCACTGTTGTATGCCGGTGGTGGTATCACTTCGTCAGGAGCCACCTCTGAACTGGTTGAACTTGCCGAATTAATGCGCATACCGGTGGTCACTACTCTTATCGGTAAAGACGCCTTCCCTAACGACCATCCACTCGACTTAGGTATGGTAGGTATGCATGGCTCGCGATTTGCCAACTATGCAATGACTCACTGCGACACGCTTGTGCTGTTGGTGCACGTTTTTCCGATCGCGTGACGGGAAAAATCAGGCGTTTGCGCCGCATGCGCAGGTGATTCATATTGATATCGACCCTGCTGAAATCGGTAAACGCCGTATGGCCGATATCCCTCTGGTAAGTGATGCAAAGCCGGCTTTGGCGGGTATTATTGCCACGTTGCGCAAGCGTCAAGCCACGGTGCAAAGCGATGCCTGGCTGAAAAAGATTGATGATTGCGCACGCGACATCCCCTATGCGCATCCAGGGCTTGCATCACCTTCGGGTTCCATTGTGCCAGAAGGTGCCATGGCAGCACTTTTCTGAGGTACTGATCGACAATCTTCAATTGTTCGTTACCGATGTTAGCCAGCATCAGATGTGGGCTGCTCAGTACATCGATCGTGATCGTCCGCGTACTTTTCTTTCAAGCGGTGGAGCCGGTACCATGGGCTACGGACTTCCTGCGGCCCTTGGGGCGCAGATAGGCAATGCGAGCGCGCAGGTAGTTTGCATTACGGGCGATGGAAGCTTCAGATGTGCATTCAGGAAATGGCGACAACCGCAGCTCAAGGGTTTGCTGTGAAGGTCATTAGTTGCGACAACGATGCTCTGGGAATGGTTCATCAGTGGCGAGATTTGTTCTACCATCGCCGATTTAGCAGCACGCTTCTTTCGTCTAATCCCGATTTTTGTAAAGGTCGCCGAAGCATATGGCTGGGCAGGGTGAGCGGGTGAGCGATCCTCGGCAGGTGGTTGCGGCGTATAAACGCTTGCTCGCTGCTCACGGTCCGGCGTTACTCGAGTGCGTATACCCAATCGACGAAAAAGGTATTCCCAATGGCTGCGCCCGGTGCTGCTATTGATGATGTTATTGGAGCCGTTTCACTGGTGATATTTCCCAGCAGATCGACGAAGATACTGATCGTGCTTCTGCTTCTGCTCGCACACAAAGTTCGTTGCGGGGTGAGGGAGGTCTTCTCATGAGTAGGGCATATCCTTTCTATTCTGGTTGAAAATAAACCGTGCTCAGTCGCGTAACGGGTCTTGCTTCGCGTCGCGGGTTCAATATTGAATCACTGGCGGTCGCGCCGACCGAAGACGTGAATATGTCTCGTCTGACGGCTGTTGTGTGTGCCGATGAAGTTTTGTTTGAGCAGGTTACCAAGCAGCTTCACAAACCAGTAAGCGTCTCACAAGATTAACGAAATAGCTGATGATGCCGCAATCGTCCGCGAACTTGTGCTTATTAAGGTTGTCGCCCCACCAGAAAAGCGCAGCGAAGTTATCGAGATCGCCAACGTGTTTCGCGCAAAGATTGTCGATGTTGCCAATCAGTCGCTTACCATCGAGGCAACGGGGGATGAAAGTAAGCTTTCGGGCCTTGAAAATCTCCTGCGTGCCTATGGCATTAAGGAAATCACCCGTACCGGGAAAATAGCTGTCTCGCGCGGGGAGCCAGGAAAATAGTCGTCTTTCGTAGGGAACCGAGAAAATAGCTGCCTTATGTGGGGAACCGAAGAAAATAGCCGCCCCGCGCGGAAAGCTCGATTAATCGTTTCATTCGTTTGATATCAGCCACGAGAAAAAGGAGTCTTACCATGGCTGTCACCATTTTGCACGAAGAGGATGCAAATCCAGCAATCATTCAAGGAAAGAAAATTGCCATTATTGGGTATGGTTCACAAGGGCATGCCCATGCGCTTAATTTGCATGATTCAGGTTGCGACGTACGTGTTGGCTTTGGTGCCGTGATTCATCTTCTTGGAAGACCGCAGAAGAAGCTGGTTTGAAAGTTATGACCACTGCTGAAGCGGCTCGCGAAAGCCAATGTGATTATGATTTTGACACCCTGATGAAAGTCGGCGTGCGGTGTACGCTCAGATATTGCCCCGCATCTGCAAACCAGGCGATACGCTTGCCTTTGCACATGGATTCAACATCCATTTTGATACATCGTGCCGCCCAAGGACGTTAACGTCATCATGGTGGCGCCGAGCGACCTGGTCATGCTGTGCGTCGCCAATTTACTGAAGGATCCGGCGTTCCTGATCTTATCTGCGTGCAGCAAAGACTTTACCGAGAATGCCCTGGGATATTGCCTTATCGTATGCGCGTGGGTACTCGGCGGCACGCGCGCGGGGGTTATTAAGAGTACCTTTAAAGACGAAACTGAAAGAGGATCTCTTTGGCGAACAGGCGGTGCTCTGCGGCGGGGTTACTCACCTGATCGAAGCAGGATACGAAGTGCTGACTGAGGCTGGCTATCCGGGAGTTGGCATATTTTGAGGTGTACCATGAAATGAAAAATGATTGTGGACCTCATGTACGAAAACGGTATGCATGGTATGCGGTAGCTCCATTTCCAATACAGCTGAATATGGTGACTATTACGCTGGCCCGCAGATTATTACCGAAGACACCAAGGCAGCGATGCGCAAACATTCTTGCTCGTATTCAAGATGGATCGTTTGCGAAAGAATTTATTGAAGATTGCGATCGTGGACATGAAGTGCTGCTGAGCAAAGCGTGCTGAATATGCGAACCACGAAATCGAACAAGTTGGCGAAGAAATTCGCAACATGTTTAGCTGGATCAAACGATAGCGTAGGAGATACGGTGACACGCAAGATAGACATTCTTGATACGACACTGCGTGATGGCGAACAATCGCCTGGCGCTTCTATGAATACGGAAGAAAAGCTTTCCGTTACTCGTCAACTCGTGCGCTTAAACGTTGATGCAATTGAGGCAGGATTTCCCGTTTCGTCGCCAGGAGACTTTGAAAGTGTTCAACGCATTGCTGAAGCGGTTGGCGATAGCGCGGTGGTTGTTGCTCTTACGCGCGCGGTTGAAAAAGACATTGATGCTGCTGCTGCCGCTCTTGCTACGGCAGCTCGCCCACGCATTCATACGGGTTGGGTGTATCGCCGAGTCACTTGCGTGATAAGCTGCGTATTTCCGAAGATGAATGTGTCGAGCGAGCTGTGCATTGCGTTCGCTGATGCACGCAATCTGTGCGATGACGTTCAATTTTATGCTGGAGGACGCGGGGCGTGCTGATTATGCGTTTCTCGCACGGGTGATTCAGGCCGTGATATTTCGCGGGTGCGACTCGTGGTGAACATTCCTGATACCACAGGTATTCGCCACCTGATGAATTCGGTCGGCGCATTCAGTACTTGAAAGAGCAGGTTGATGGCATTGATACCGTCAGCACTTTCGGTGCATTGCCACAACGATTTAGGCATGGCGACAGCGCTTTCTTTGGCAGGTGTTGCGGCTGGTGCAACGCAGGTTGAATGCACCATTAACGGTCTTGGTGAGCGTGCGGGTAATACGGCCATGGAAGAAGTGGTTATGGGAATCCGCATGCACGAAGACGAACTGGTGCGCATACCGATATCAACACCCGAGAATTCACGCGCGCTTCGCATTTGGTGTCATCTATCACGGGTATGGGCGTCACAGGCGAATAAAGGCTATCGTCGGTGCGAATGCATTTGCGCATTCATCGAGCATTCACCAAGATGGCGTTCTCAAAAGCGCGACACCTATGAAAATATTATCAGCCCGGAAGAAGTCGGTGCCGATAAAAAGCCAGATTGTGCTTTCAGCCCGCAGTGGGCATGCTGCTTTGAAGCATCGTCTTGAGCATTTAGGGTATACGTTTGATCCGCCGGCGCTTGATGCACTGTATGAGCGGTTTCTTGAGGTGGCCGATCGCAAGAAAGAAGTCTACGACGAAGATCTTGAGAGCCTTGTGGCCGATCAGGCGCGTGTTACTGATGCTATCTATACGCTTGAGGCAGTGCAGGTAAGCTGCGGTTTCCTCTCACATCAACAGCTACGTTGACATTGTGCGACGATCAGGGAGCCACACAGACAGTATGCGCTTTGGTACAGGTCCTATTGATGCGGCGTTTAAAAGCGGTCGATGAGATTATGAATGTGCAGGTGAGCTGCAGGAATTTAGTGTCAATGCGGTTACGCATGGTATTGACGCACTTGGCGAAGTGACAGTGCGGGTGCGCTGTGCTGAAGGAGATGTCTTTATCGGTCGTGCCTCAGATGGCGATATTATCGTATCATCCACCAAAGCCTCATCTACATGCCTTGAACCGCATGATATCTCGTGATCGGGCGCGTAAGGCAAAAGCGCGCCTGATTTTGATTTTTGGGAACGCATTCATGAAGGCCTGCTTAACGCGGGCCAGACAGTGTTAGAGTACCCGCCCTCGTTGCTGGCGGGTGATCTCTTCGGCAAGCGAGTCGTGGATGATGTTGTCGAATGCCCCTATCTCGGCAGCAAGCGGGTGGTGTGCCCTTCGCGCACGCGGCGGGTGAAATAGAGCAAGTGCGGCGCCGGTATGAAAAGTCGGCAAGAAAACGCTGATTGGCTTCCTTCAGATAGCGATTGCTCAGAATAAACTTGATATCGTCTAACAGGGCAGGGGAGTACAAATTAAACAGGTAGTTTGCAGTCCCGTCGGGGAGTTGTCGGCAAGCATACAAGCGTAGTAGCGTGCGCGGTGGCACAGACAGGCATCAAGCGCCTGAAAGAAGGGGCGTCCGTCTATGGTGCGGACGCCCGATTTGATACAGGTGTAATACGCAAGCGAATCAAAGCCCAGTGGGTCGTGACGCTTATAAACCAGGCAATCTTTCTCGACGTGCGTTTCTGACTGCTGGGCGATATCCCAGCGGGAATATCCAGGCGATAAGATGATTGCGGCTGGGAAAATGGTATGGGAACGTCTTACGTTTTCGCAAGCTGCCACAATGGCAGAGATCGGCACCTTGTCCGTGTTGTTTGTTCTCGACTAGGTTGATGAATGTTTCTGCGATGAGCAACTTCGTATCGAGTGTCGACATTGCATACTTCTTTCGGCTCGCCCATTCGGTTTGTTCAATGTACCAGTTTGTTTTTAATGCACTTGTTTGAACTCAGTAATGCGGCGCGATGCTGGGTATCTACGGTCATTTGAGCTGTGGTGTCTATCTTATCGCCTCTGGTAGCTTTGACTCTGTATATCTTTATCGTCTTCGGTAGTTCCGCATGAGGGCATAGTGCATCACGTGTCTTGTGCGATGCGTCCAGGTTGAACCATTCTATTCTCTGAATCTATCAATGATGCCCGATTGCATTCGCTTTTTCCCGCATGCACATCGCTGAACAGGTGTTTATAAATCATACGGACAGATTTAGAAAAATGACCATCCGGTAAGAACGGTGCCATCGTATTCTATGTCTATCGGCTGCTGAGCGTCTCGGGGGCGCTCCCCGTCAGATCGAGGAGGAAACATGGATTTCAATCTGACCGATGAGCAAGAACTTCTTCTAGAAAGTGTCGACGAATTCTGCGAACGCTATTTCACTGATGAAGCTATTGCTGAAATGTACGAGACGGGTACTATGCCCGATGAAATTGCTGAAGCGTATCGCGATGCTGGTTTTCGGGCTGATGGTATCCCGAAGAGTTCGGCGATTCCTGCCGACCGTCAGACGATCGGCTTGATGATCGAGCGTCTGTATGAAAAAAGCGGCTGCATGCACATTCTGTATCAGAATTCGCTTTCGATGTTTGACATCATGGAATTCGGCACCGATGAGCAGAAACAAATGTGCATGGATCATTACATGGAAACCGGTTGGCCCATTTCGTCGCTGCATTTCAGAGCCTGGTGCTGGTTCCGACAATCGTTCGATGACCTGTGTAACGAAGAAACAGGCCGACGGAACATACCTCTTGTCTGGTCAGAAGACCTGGGTGACCATGGGTGCGGTTTTGCCCCACACCATCGTTGTTGCCAAAGATGAAGATCCCAGCCACGACAACGGGGATATGAGCTTGTGGCTCGTCAAGATGGACACCCGGTGTTTCGACGGCGGCGCTACGTAAGATCGGGCAGCAGTGCATTCCCTTCTGCGAAGTGTACTTCGACGATGTGGTGCTGACTGAAGATATGCGTATGGGTGAGGCTGGCAAGGGCTTCATGATGCTGATGAAGAACTTCGAAGTCGAACGTGCTATATTGTTGCAGGAACAGCTGGGGTTGGCTCAAGCGGCACTGTCTGATGCGGCTCAGTATGCTAACCAGCGCATTGCTTTTTGGAAAGCCGATCTTCAGCAGGAAATGATTCAAGAGCTGTTAACCGACATGGAAAATCAAGGTTCGAGACCACTCGCCAGTTCCTGTATAAGGTGCTGTGGATGATGGATAACGGTGAACCAGTTCAGCTTGAGAGTGCTCTTCTGAAGCGCCTACGGCTGCAAAGGGTGCTTTGAAGTAACGGATATGGCACTGCAGATATATGCGGGTCTCGGGTATACCACCGAGGTGCGTATTGGACGCCTGTGGGCTGACACGCGTGGCAACATGTTTGGTGGCGGCACGCACGAGATTATGGCCTATATCGGCGGACGCCAAGTGGCGAAAAAGTACGCTCTGTAGGTTTGTGTGAGGGTGCGTTCTGACATTGATCTGCGCGTTGCTGAGCTGTCAGGATGCCCCGCGAGCACCGCTGTGTGATAGGCAGTGCACTGCGATGACGGTATCTGGGGCAAATTTGAAAACTGCCGCTTTAGTTATTTAAAGGGGCACCGTATTGTGAAAGTGCGTTATTCACCTGGAAATACCTCGTTTTCTCAAGGTGTTTGGCGCAATGGCAAACGACATACTGCGGCTGGAGCGCGCATAGTGCTTACCGTTTGGTGGATGAATGAATTGAATGTTCGAGAAAGGATCCTCTATGAACATCCTCGTGGCATGCAAGATTGTTCCCGATGACCAGGACGTCAAGACCGGTTCGGACGGATCACTGACTTTTCCCGCGCGCATCAGGTTGTCTCTACCTACGACCTGAATGCAATTGAAGCGGCAGCGCTTCTGGCCGAAGCAAATCCAGGTTCTACCGTGAAAGCTATTTCGGTTGGATCTGCAAAGGCGGATGACTCCAAGACCAGAGAAAAATATTTTGGCTCGCGGTGTCGATGAGCTGTTCCTTTGTTGCCGACGATGCTGTTGCTGGCCTGGATGCATTTGGTACGGCAGCCGAACTTGCATGTCTTGCTGGGCAGGCAGGCGACTGGGACGTCGTATCACCGGCGATGGATCGGCTGACTTGTACGCCAAGCAAAACCGGCGCGCAGCTTGCTGCAGCCCTTAATGTTCCCTTTGTTTCGGGGGTCGTTTCCGCTGAATTAGCTAGTAACACCCTTTCCGCAAAGCGTCTTCACGAAAACCGAAATGGAATCGGTTGAAATTCCGCTGCCAGCTGTTATATCAGTTGCCCTGAGTTTGCTGAACCACGCATTGCGGGCATGAAAAGACATTCTGGCAGCCGGCAAGAAGCCGATGAATGTCGAAGGGCTGCAGCGGCGTCTCGCGGCCGTAGTCGAAGAAGTTTCGGTGGCTGCCCCTGCCGGTTGATCGCAGCGGAAATTTTCACCGACGTTGATGAATTCATCGCCGCCGTCAAGGCTGCGCATGTAAGAAGGGTAGGGAAAGAGAACATGCCTAAGGCATTTGTTATTGCTGAAACGAAAGCAGCTGCTGCTGAGTTAACGTGCGGTGCTCGTACGCTGGCCGAAGAAGTTGTTATTGTTTCGGTGGGGATGTTCTACTGGTGTGGCTGATACAGCGTTTCATATCGAGATTCCAGCTGGCAATGTGGCTGATGACGCCTATGTCACCGTCAATCGTCTCTTTGATGAATCAGGTGCAACTATTGTGTTGGCGGAACCGAGCTTGCACGTCCTGTCGTTGGTGGGACGCCTTGCAGCCCATTTGGGTGCGGCTACCATTACGGGCGTGAGCGCTTTCGAGGACCTTACTGCAACAAGTATGTACTTTGGTGGTACGGGCGTACGTAAGGCACGCGCGACAGGTGAGGTGTCGCTCTTTACGGTTGGCGCAGGTGTGTTTGATGGCTCAGCCGCCACTGGTACCGACAGTGTTGAAGAAGTTGCTTTGAAGCACCTGATCACGCGGTGGTAAAACCGGCACTGAAGCTTTGCAGAAACAGTCGATGTAAACCTTGCGGGCGCAGAGGCAATCGTGGCCTGCGGTCGTGGATTCGCCGACGAAGCTGATCTTGCGCTTGCGCGCGATCTCGCAGCTAAGCTGGGTGCCGAAGTGGGCTGCACGCGTCCTTTGGCTGAAGGTGTCGACTGGTTCCCGCGCGAGGCATACGTGGGTGTATCGGGTGCGGTGGTATCACCGAAGATTTATGTCGCTGTTGGTATTTCAGGGCAGATGCAGCACATGGTTGGTTGCAACGGTTCCGAAACCATTATTGCCGTAAACAAAGACAAGAATGCACCCATATTCAAGCTAGTGTGATTACGGCTTTGCCATGGTGACTTAAAAACTGTCTTGCCAGCTCTACTGCTGCTCTGCAACGAATAGATACCGTAAAGCGAAACAGTACAAGCCGCCTGTGAAGCGGGAGAAGCAAGGACATCTGAGGAAAAACGGGCATCTATTAGCAACTGATCATCTGCCGGCACCCTAACTGTGCTGGCATGCAGGCCACCTTGGCGACTGACAGTTGATTGGATGCCCCGCACGGGATAAAGAGAAAGGAATCGGCATGGCAGACACCGATTTCGATCGCATCGTGGTCGGCTCCGGCTGTGCCCGGTGCCATAGCAGCGCATGTCGCCGCCGTGCAGGTAAGTCCGTCTTAGTGGTGGAGCGCGGCGAATATGCTGGCGCTAAGAATATGACTGGCGGGCGCATCTATGCTCATTCACTGCGAAGCGTCTTTGATGACTATTCAGACGGGGAAATCACGATTGATGATATTCCCTTCGAGCGTAAGATCACGCACGAGCGTATGGCATTGATGGATCCGGCAGCGAACATGACTCATTGACTTCACGAGTCCTGAACTCGCAGACGGCTGGCTCTGATTCATCACAGTGTTGCGCGGTCCGTTTGATCAATGGCTTGCTGAAACCGCTGAGGCTGCTGGTGCTGAATATATTTGCGGCATCGCCGTCGAAGAGTTGCTCAAGCGATGATGCCGGTCGCATTATCGGCATTAAAGCAGGTGATGACGAAATTACGGGCCCAGGTTACTGCTAGTGCCGAAGGGGTGAATAATCTTCTTTCCGAACGTAATCTTGGTGCTCGCGCCCCGCTGATCATGAGATCGCTGTGGGCATTAAAGAAAACCTTCGAGCTTCCTGCACGCCACTATTGAGATCGATTCTGGTACCCGAAGGCGAAGGTGCCGCCATGCTGTTTGTGGGTGACTGCACACATGGCAGTGTTGGCGGTGGTTTTCTCTACACCAACAACGAGTCGATAAGCTTAGGGTCTGGTGGCAACCATTAAAAATATGGCAGCGTCTGATACGACTATCTACCAGGCACTTGACGACTTTTAAACGACATCCCGCCGTTGCGCCTATTCTCAAAGGGCTGAGCTTGTTGAGCATTCGGCACATGGCATCCGAAGGTGGCTACAACATGATTCCTGATTATCTCTTCGATGGTGCGCTTATCGCGGGCGATGCGGCGATGCTCTGCATGAATCTGGGTTATCAGGTGCGCGGCATGGACTTTGCGGTGGCAAGCGGCCGATGCTGCTGAAGCTGCCGCTGAAGCTCTTTGACGCAGGTGACGTCAGCAAAGAAAGCCTCTGCGGGATATCGCAGCCGTATGGAAAACAGGCTGTGCTCAAAGATCTGGAAACATTTAAGGCATGGCTGACCACGATGGAAAACTGGCCTGAGATGTTTACCGATTATCCCGTGATGATACGTGAAGCTCTGAATGCGCTCTTTGTAGTAAAACGGGAAACCCCAGGCATTTTAAAGGCGCGCATGATGCCGATTGTCAAACAACGCGGCCTGTTCAAGCTGTTCAAACAAGTGAGGGGAGCCTGAAGGCGCCATGGAGCATGAAACTACCTGAGATTACCGTTAATGTTGACGAGTTGATCGCCTCAAATCACCACAATGTCGATAGAAGAAAATGCGCATATTGTATTGGCAGGCGACGATATCGATAACGTTGATGATGCAGAGTTTGCTAAGCTGGTACGCGTGTGTCCTGCGGCTTTGTGGCATAGGTAGACGACGAGGGCCACAAGTCATTTGATTATGCTGGTTGTCTTGAGTGTGGCACGGTGCTGCATCGTGGCAGAAGCGACAATATTGGCCAAGTGGGACAATCCCGGTCCAACTATGGGGTTCAGTACCGCTTTGGCTAGGATGCCCGCGTGGCTTGGAGGTAGTGGACATGGATTTCTCGCTCAGCAATGAACAGAGGGCCTTGTCGATTCATTTAAACGTTTTGCCACCTAACACCTTACGGTAGAAAACATTAGACAGTGGCAGCATGACGAGGGTCTACCAGACAGGTGCGCTGCGCGTTTGTTGAAGAATACTATCGTCATCCGCAGCTGGCTGGTTTTGAAGATCGAAGTGGGTCTCTGCTTGCGCAGGCTTTGATCAACGAAGAATGTGTCGTGTCGCCGGGGGCTTCGCTGCCCTTTGCGAGCGATATTGGCGCATGTGCGTATCTTTGCAGGAATCTTGCCGCCGCTTCGGATAAAACACGTCCACTGATTGAGGAATACCGTACCTCTGGCAAGCTGGCTTTTTCCCTTGCGGTTACCGAGCCGGCAGCGGGCAGCGATACGATGGGTAAGTGAAGACAAACGTGACGAGGCGCAGCAACCGTCTGTTCGATGGTCGAAAAACGTCTGTCGAGAATGGGAATATGCGCCACAGATTAGGTGGTGGCGGCCCTTGACGAGACTAACATGTAAGCAACCGAGCGTCCGCACCTTTCTTTTTGGTTGGTTCCTCTCTGATACAAAACGGGATTGAAGCCTATCCCATCGACAAGATTGGCCAGAAGATATTACCTTCGCTGACCTCGTTTTCGCAGGTTGAACTTGATCCTTCCTGGCGGCTTGACGATACGGGAATGGCTGGCTTCCGCGCTTATTTCACGTGCTTGAAATTAGCAGAACACTCGTATGTGCTCAGTCGTTAGGAATGGCTCAGGGCGGCACTTTTGAAGACGCCGTGCATCATGCACAGCAGCGTGAGGCATTTGGCCAGGCTATTGGTGATTTTCAACAGATTGAACAGCTGTTAGTTGATATGGAAATCAACGTACGGGCAATGCGTGCGCTTGTCTCCTGAAGCGGCCTGGGCATTCGATGCGTCGTTCGATAAGCGTCCGCCGTTGCCCTTTATGAAGCGTTTTGTTCCTCGGGCGGCGTGCGACGTTGCGAGTAGGGCGATGCAGATACCGTGGACGAGGATATACCACCCATGAACGGGCAAGTTGATCGGCAGGACTGCCGCGGCAACCAGATTGCTGATGGAACCGACCAGATTATGGTGCGTATTGCTTCTCCACTTTTTAAAAGAAAAGTATCAGTAGAACCCACGCCATTTTATGGCGCACAGTACCTTTTGTTGTTGTGAATGGCGCGAATAAGCATGCACAGTGCGTTTGATTGGCACATCGATAGACACGTACAGTGCTTTAAGTGAGCGCATTTACAGCATCTATAGGTGGTTCTGTGCTTCTTACATTCCAAAAATGAAATATAAATGCGGATATGACCCCTTTTAATCAATTGGCTTTCATATTCTGCAGGCCATATTGTGAATGGGTTCGATGTATCCTTTTTGAGGAGCCATAACGGTAGGCGGTCGATGAATCTTGATGAGTCGAGTAGGTCCGTTCTTATGGTTGTGGCTTATGCATGGGAGAGGATAGATGAACCTGCGTAATACGTAGGACTCAATGCGATGAGGAGAGATGCAATGAGTGCAGCGAAAACAGGCGAAGAAGTACCTGTTTGCCATCGCCACCGTGTACAGTGTTATCTGACGCACGGCGTGCAGGCAATCATCTTCAGCCAGAATCAGGTTGACTTCTAGCGCAGTGGGGATTTACTGATCCGAAGTTGAGTGCCGCAGCGGTATCAACCGCTATCGTTTGGACGGGCGTCGGTAAATTTATCTCCTGTGGATTGGCGGCGAGATTTCGACCGTATTGGGCGTAAACTCCCGCTGTTCTGGTGGCGTTCTGTATGTGATTTCGTTCGTTATTATGCTGAGTTACCGATAATGCAACGGTAGCTGCTGTTGCTGGTTTCCGTCCGGTTTAGCGACATCGGGTTTCTGGATGGTGCACTGTATCCTGCCATCGCCGAAGCTAATCCGCGTCAAGCTGGAGCGACGACAATTGCATCAAAGCAGTTATTTCGGTATCGGGTATTGGTATCCGTTGTTCGCTGCTCTCAATGCAAATCACGTTTCGATAAGGCAACAAACACCGTTGTTGCCACTCGCCAATACGGGCGATTGGCATATCAATGTGTGGCTGCCATTATCCTGTCAGTTATCGCCACCGTTTGCGCCATTTTTCACACCGTTTGTGTATGACGATCAGCGCAAGACTCAAGGTCGACTCTGATTCTGATAAAGCAGCTGCTAAAAACGCTGCAGAGGCTGAAATTCAGGCGGCCCGTAATGCAATGCTGAAGAAGCCCAATGGTCTTACTCAGTTCGTTACACTGTTCTATGGCTTTGTCATCATGTTTATTATGTACGGCGCTCAGCAGTACCCAAGCGCCTTTGGTCAGGGCACATTTAGGGCTTGATCCTGTTGCGGCTGCAGGTCTGACGTCCATCTCACAGCTGGCTCTATCATTGCCGTGTTGTTCTGGGCTTTCATGATGGGCAAGCTCCGGTGGAATCCGGTTAAGGTTATTCTTATCGACTCTATTATTGCTGTAGCTGGTCTGAGTGTTGTTTTGCTGGCACTTCCTCTGGGTGTTGGTGCTGGCGCCGTGTATGTGGGCATTGCTCTTCTGCGCTTTGGTGCTGCTGGTGGCATGCTGCAGACCGGTGTTACACAACGTCAGCTTATCTGTCCAGGGCCGCGCGGTCGTAACGTTGGTATGTATTACACCTTCATGCGGTGCGGCGTCGGTGTTTTTGCCTCGGCATTGTTGGTGCCATGACTTCAGCTACGGGCGAAGCAAGCGCAGTATGGATCATGATGGTCTTGCTGCTGGCCGCCGCTATTCTGTCTGTCTTGATGGCACTCTATCTGATCAGCCAGTTCAAGGGTATGTTCGGATACAGCGCACTTGAGAAGGTACGCGACTAACTGCAGCGAATATTGCAACGAGAGCTTGTACCGCGCACGTTGATGGGTTCAACTTCTAACGTTGCCTTTGTTCTGTAAGTCTTTAGCTGCCTTTAGCAGGCGCGTGCAAGCAAAAACATAGGGGAATTTCTAACCCATCTCCATATGCACAAGGGGTGGTCGATGTACCGGCCGCCCCTTAGTGCTCAATCTAATGTTGCAGCGATTCGATAGGCATGATTCGCTCGGATGTGCACGAGCCGCTTCGAACTCGACACAGCCAGTTTAGTGTTCAGCTAGTATCTCGGCGATTCACCAGCTATGGGAACGTAGATGCTCGCACCGTCGCGTGCCTCATATTCAACTTACTATCCCAGCGATTCAATAGTACTCAACGTGGCCGTATTCGCGTGCCACATCGATAAAATGCTGAACGGCGGGCGTCTTATAGCTTCCTTTTTGTAAATTAGATAAATGGTATGAAAGTCTTCGGGCACATCGTCGAGCGGAATGGTTACCAAGTCGGGGAAGATGTTAAATCCTATAGAAGCAGTGCCAGTCCAACAGCTGAGGCATTCGCATCAACCATTGAGGCAAGGGTAATCTCATCGTCGTATTGTTCGGTCGGCAGTAGTCCTTCATGGCCAATCACGGCTTTTTACTTCCATACCCAATGGCGTATTAAAGTGATACGTAATCAAATGCTCACCGTGCAAACTGAAAGTGGAATGCTCTTGTGCTTGCCAAGCGGTGATTTTCGATGCACCATGACGCGCAGACTTTGAGTTGTCACTGATAAAGTTTAAGCTGCGGTTGGGCTTGTAGGCGCCAAAAACTAAGATCATACGTGTCGTCTTCCAGGCCTTCTATATGGGCATTGGTAAGTCCCTGTGCGACGTGAATGACCGGTTTGGTGCCAAAACGCTGGCGATATTCCTTAATGATGCTAGGCAGAAACGCGTCTTCAATGGTGTAGACCGTACCAATTGAAACTGTGCCCGTGTATTCGCCTGCCCTCGTCTTGTGCGAGCTGTTTGCCTTTGTCGATTGCCGCAAGTGCCTCGCTTTGCATACTCGTTGAACTCGCGTCCGTACTTGGTCAGGCGTACATTGCGCCCATCGCGCACAAAGAGAGGGACACCCAGTTCGTCTTCGAGTCGCGAGATAGAATTCGAAAGGGTTGGCTGTGTGATGTAGAGCTGTTCAGCTGCTTTTGGTGTAATGCTGAGTTCCGCCAATTTACAGAAGTACTGAAGCTGAGACAGGTTCATGGGTGCTCCTTTGACGACCGAGCGAAGCGTATCTGCGCGATGCGATTTTCTCTGAGAAAGAACACGTGTAGACGTGAAACTCTTCGTGGGTTTAGCTTTAGCAGATATCAGTCATTTAGGACTGCTGTCAATCTGTAACGGGTCAGCGAATCCATGAAGGGAAAAGGGATTTGCGGCTTGATGTATCTAAGAAATCGTCTCGGAGGCTCACTTCGGGTTTGTAACATTAGTGAGCAGGCACGCACCTATGTATGGAGAGTGCCTTTGCCTTCTAGCGGCTGTCTTCGAGTAACCGTATTGCTGTCGGCTGCCACGATCAATTACATTACTGCTCGCTGCTGCTAATCGCGTGCTGCTAGCCGCCCTCAACCAAATTGCTGCCAGTTACCGTTGCGTAGCACGTTTTACTTTCCCTGCAGAACGGCAAGATCAACCGCACCGCAAACTGATCCATCAGATTCGGCTGCCTTGATTTCATCGTCGCTATAGCCCAGTTCACGCATAACGTCTTCGGTTGAAGATCCCAGTTTTCCGGTGGGTGCAAGCGCAGCTGTTTCGCTTACCTCAAACTGAACTGGTGCGGTTGGGCACCACTTGCCACCGCTCGGGTAAGGAACCCTGTGCGATATATTCATTAACGAGTGCGTTCTGGTCTTCATATACATCAGCAGGTACCCTGAGCAGGTTCGCAGGGCATATCGTTTTCGGTAAACATAGTCAGCAGTTCGCTGCGGGTGAATTGAGCGAATCCGTCATCATGATGCGAACAACCTCTGGCGAGAGTCCCTGGCATTTACCGATTCAATGCTTGCGAGGTCAGTGCGGTCGAGCAGATCTTCACGGCCGATAAGCTTGAGTACCCGAGGCCAGTCGCGGTCATATTCAGGCGCTACAGCACAACCCATTGGTCGTCGCTGGACTTAAACACGTTGTTTAAGGGGTTGTTTACTTCGAGGCGACTCTTGGGGTAGGGGGTTGCCACTGGGCTGATACCATACCGGTTGACAGGGCATAGATGGCCGCGTGTTGCAGCGCGCAGGTTACATAGTCACCTTCGCCAGATTTCTCGCGGGCGACATAGGCGGCCAAGAGTCCTGCAGCCAAAAACATCGAAGCTTGAAAGTCACCATAGCCATTGGTGGGGATCATGGGAAACCGTCTTTGTCAACCGTTGTGCCAAAATACGCCGCCGCGACCCATATAGCAGGTTACGTCGAAGCCAGCATTATCCTTTTCAGGACCCTTCTTGCCATATCCCAGGCCATGACCCATGATGAGGCGTGGATACTTTCGCATGGAGGCTTTCCCGTCAAGCCCTCATTTTTGCCAGGCTTTTTGCGCGGTTATTGCGATAAAGATATCAGCATCGGCAAGAAGTTTATTCATAACTCTCGAGACCCTCGCTTTTCAGATTCAAACTGATAAAGGCTATGCATATTGGCCATATCGAAGCCAAGATTTTCCTCGTTCGAAGAAGGCATACCGAATACGGCTGCCTGATTAACGCGGCCCGGATCGCCCTTTGCTGCTTCCAACTTTGATAACGTCGGCACCCTATCTGCCGAGCACCCGTCCGGTGGTGGGGGTTGCAAGAAATGTCGAGATCGATGACCTTTACACCTTCAAGAGGCTTTTGACATAATTTCTCCTTTCTCGAGAGAGGTTGTGGTCCACTTAGTTGCTTTACTTTTGTATGCCCTGTTTCAGGCATATCTCGAAGCGATTGTGCGTACCACGGATTTGATTTCATCGCACAACCAGATGGCTTTGCCCGCTATCGATATTGCAGGATTAACGTCAGTGAGGGAGCCGGCCTGTGTGCCAGCTCCTTTTTCGGCAGTGCGATGTCAAGCTGGTGTTAAAACCGCTTTAGAAGTTGTAAAACAACCTTGCCGTCTTTGTTCTGGCATTCGCGAGCAATCGTGATGCGCTGAACGTTCGGGGCGCCTTCTTCAAGCCACATAGCGCGGCAGTCGCGATACAGACGCTCGGTAGGACCATACGGCTATCCTCGAAGCAGCCTATCGCCACCGAAGATTTCGAAGCATTTCGTCAGAGACACGCTTTGACGGTATCAATGGAGAACAGCTTTGCAGATAGCAGCCTTCTCGGTGATGTAGTCATTCTTCGGGTCAATGTCGTAATCGCGTGCGAAATCGTAAACTGCGGTACGCAGTACGTGAATCATCATCTGCATATCGGCAATCTTAGCCTTGATCATCTGGCGCGTAGCAATCGGCTTGCCAAACGTGATGCGGTCATTAGCACGCTTCAGTGAAAGTTCAAGCATGCGCTGTGCCATGCCAAGGTTACTCATAGCAATATGGACGCGCGATACGGACAGGCTGTGGATAGCTACTTCCATACCCCTGGCCTTCTTTGCCCAGCAGGTATTTCGGCTCAAGCTTAACGTTGGTGAAGCGCAGACCCTGCATGACCAGCGCCACGGCAGCCCATCATGTGGGGCATTTCAACAATTTCAAAGCCAGGAGCATCGTTTGGTACGAGGAAAGCAGAAAGACGGTCGTCCTTTTTCCCTGCTGGGTCGCTCACAGCGATAACATAGGTGTAGTCAGAGCAGTCGGTGTGACTGATAAGCCACTTTTTCGCCGTTCAAAAATCCATGAACCATCAGGCTGCTTTTTCAGCGGTGGTGTGAATGTCAGCACCCGTGCGCCGGTCTGCTCGGTAATGGCAAAGTTGCAATAAACAGACTTATCCTGGAACAGAGGCATCAGTTCGTCTTTGACTTTTTGTTGACCGTAGTCGTCAAGAATACGCCAGTTCATATCAGCAGCATGATGCAGATGCATGCGCATGCCGCCAGGACCACGAGAGAACTCTTCCTGGACGCGCAGGATTTCAAGTTCGTTGAGATCCCATCCACCATACTGAGAGGGAAGATAGAAGCGTACAGATCGTTCTTCTTAGCCAGCTCGTAGAATTCTTCGGGGAACTTGTTGGTCACTCGATTTCTTTCTGCATCTCGTCGAAGGGCCTTCGACGAGTCTCTCGGATCTGCTTGAGATACGCCTCAAACTGCTCGTCAGTAATCTTCGCGTTCGGGTTCATATGATCCTCCTCAATGACCGTAATTGATCTACGCGATTGTTTGCAGCGGGCATGTGCCCTTGCTCTGCTTTCTATTGTGGGAGGAAAGAGCCGCTGAATTCCAATTGATAGCGAAGACGTATTTTTCAGGAACTCATTAATATTGGGGAATACCCCAATATTAAAACGGAGATTCGAGGAAAGAGGGCAGTTTCATACAGGCGGCTGCATATGCTGCTGTGCTGAAAGGCACCCTGCCTGTTTATCTATCTACTGAGGGTTATAGGCAGAAAAGTGTCTGTCTATCAACTTACTTACTTTATTGGGTTACTTTATCGGAGTTTCTTCGCCGGGCGGCGAATCACCGTTGTCAATTTTTGGCACAAATATGCTCTTATGCGATTTCAAACCACCGGTACGTATGGTCGGTACAGTTTCTGGTCGTTGGTGCTTATCGCTTTGAACGACGCATCCCTTCGTTGCGCGCACCTGATCCACTGGCAAGCATGCGATCAAACGGCATGTGTACGGTTCTAATCCCCTGATAAAGCAATAGGCGCACATACCAAATTTGCTAGCGGAACATGCATTCTTCGCACGGATCACTATCGCAATAGCAGTAAGCATCCTCATCGGCGAAAGCAAAGGTGAGGGGCGAATACTTTTCGTGAACATATTTGAGCTGGCTACCGGTGAAGGTTTTAATAAGCACCCATTGAAGTTGATAGCGTGCTGCATCGCGGATGTCCCATTTGATCTTTACGCAGTTATTATTGAAACCTCCGCGGAACTGGAAATCGAGTTTCAATTCCGTCAGGCAGGTTGTCGTGTTCGATAAATGGTATTGACTCAAGTGGTTTGCCACAGCGCGGACAGAGAGGAGCTGCAACGTTTTGAAACGGCAGCTCGGCTACGAGCGACCGACCGGTGCCCGAAAAGGTCAGCGGCGATCCGTCAGTAATACCCTGATAGACATGTCCGCATTCGGGGCAGTGAAAAAGGGAATATCTGCTTCAGTGACACGCGGCTTCCATGTGGCATGGGTGCGCGTTGCACTGAACTCTTGCTTCACCATTGTTTCAGTTCCCCTGCTATCGGTAGTGTGTGAGGACGCGCCCAAACGACGTAGCACCTCGATAAGCTTGTATCTCTGTATCTTACCGGTGGGAGTCAAGGGAGCGCATCGATCGTTTCAATGCGCTCAGGCCAAATACGTTTGGGAACTTCTTGCGTGGCAAGCCAGCTAGTAACATCGGCAACGGTGGGGGTCTGTGTACCAGTTGGCACGACGAAGGTGCAGATGCGTTCACCGAGCCGTTCATCGGGACAGCCTATTGTTGCGTGTGCGCCAATACCAGGGCAGCCATTAAGATGCTCATCCACTTCGGTGGCGGATATATTTTCACCGCCGCGAATGATAATTTCTTTTTTGCGGCCATTGATACGAATGCGACCTGCGCTGTCGATCGTACAAAGGTCGCCGCTGTAAAACCAGCCATCCGCATCGAGCACGCGCGCCGTGCGCTCGGGTTCGTTGAGGTATCCGGCAAACACCTGCGGCCCGCGTGAGCATTCTTCACCTTGCACGCCGAGCGCAACCTCGTTGCGGTGTTCATCAACGACTTTTACTTCGATTCCTTCATACGGGATGCCTGAAAAAGCGCCGTTCCATTCAAGGCACTTGTCGAGGGGGACATACGTATGAGGAATACTTTCGGTGGAACCATACGACTCGCAGAGAAGGATATGGTGTTCCCAGGCGTGCTGTATTAAGTCGGAGGGAACAGGGCGCCCCGCAGAGGAAAAACCGCAAAGTGGGTACTTCGGTTTTACTTGAATCGAGATGGCTCAGCAGATCAAAAATAAACGGGGTTGCTCCCATGAGACCAGGTGCATCTCTCGCGCCTGATAAGTTCAGCCGCTGTATCAGGTCGATAGTGCTGCTGCAACACCACACTGCCTCCAGCGAGCATGGTTGCAATCAAGCCATGAAAGAAATCCCGTTGCGTGATTAAGAGGGCTTGGCATCCAGACGATATCGTCGCTCGTCAGGTTGAGAACCGACAGGTAAGACCGTTCAGCAAACAGAATGTTATTGTGCGTGAGCAAGGCGCGTTTGGGTGTTCCAGTTGACCCTGACGTTGCTAAGATACAAGCCACATCATCTGCGGCGGCGGGGCAGGGCGCATGAAGTGCTTCACCGTTTTCAAGCACCCTGTGAAAGCGACCAATCGGCTGGTAGACTCAGGACGTTCTTTATCGATAAACAGAGCACCGCGAAGATGGGGCACTTCATGGGCAATAGCGTGAAATTCAAGCTCGTAGTTGCGTTTGTGATAGTAGGTCGGTCCAATATAAACAACGCTGTTGGTAAAGTTTAATGCTTGGGAGAGACTGTCGTCCGCCCCGTACATCGACGGGATACATGACCGCGCCTACTTTTAAACAGGCGACATAGACAATGGCGAACTCAGCCCACTTCCGGCATCTGGAAGGGTGACAACATCACCGTTTTTGATACCCCGCTGAGAAAGCTACAACGAGGCGCTCGGCTGCGTCATCAACCCTGGCCATACGTGCAGGAACTGGTCTCATCTTTTTATATACGTACTATGGGGAGATTGCTCGACGCGATGCGCCCATTCATCGCATAAGGTGGTGTTGCGCCACCAGCCTTGTGCGTACCACAGCCGCTTGCGATCCTCGTTGATGTCGAGCCCATCGATCAACGGCATCCTCCCTGCATACCGTCCTGTGCGACTGTTTTCTTTTGCGGGCAGCTGTTTCAAACGTAACAAAACAGGATCAACAGACGAAAAGAGCACCGTCGCTTTTCAAACTCACTGAAAGTGTAGCGGGGGAGGCCTTTTGAGATATTTGCTCACAGTAAAATGGCGCGATTCATTGGAATATCTGATATATAGCGATATATAGTGCGTTGGAAAAATCGTGAAAAGCGTCTTGCGGGCTTTGATGGTCTTCGGTATAATTACCTTCGCTGTTTAACGCATGGGGTGTTAGCTCAGTTGGTTAGAGCGCGTCTGTCACGTCGGAGGTCGCGAGTTCAAGTCTCACATCCCGACCATTCGTAGGTAAAAAGCCTCCTTTCGGAGGCTTTTTGATAGATCCCTTTTATAAGAGGCTGCTTTAAAACATTAGCTAATTTTGCAGATCCAGCCGTCTGGCTCTTCGACGGTACCATCTTGAATACCACAAAGCGTTTCACGAAGTTTGCGCATAACAGGCCCCGAGGTAGTGGCGCCATCGGTGAAGGTAATGTCAATGCCTTCAGCTTTAATGTGGCCGACGGGAGAAATAACCGCTGCGGTGCCACACAGTCCACATTCTACAAAGTCACCTGCTTCAACTTTCGGCAACGTACCGATCGCTCAACCACGTTCATGCCGAGCATATCGTTTGCGACATGTGCCAGTGAACGACGAGTGATAGAGGGTAGAATAGAATCGGTGTGACTCTGTGAATCACTGAGGGTGCCTCGTCTTGTCGACAAGCAGCACGTTAGCGCCACCTGCTTTCCTCTGCGATACGTGCGGCTTTGAGAGTCGAGGTAGAGGTTTTCAGCATAGCCATGCCGATGGGCTTCTTCATAAGGGGTACAGGCTCATGGCATAGTTCAACCCCGCCTGATGTTGCCGGTACCATGGGGTGCGGCGCGATCATAGTCGGATACGGTAATAGTGATCGCTTCATCGCCACCTTTGAGTAGGGCCAACGGGCGTTACGAGGATGCGGAATTGGTATTCGTCAGCCGGTTTAACGCCGATGACCTCGCCAGAAGCAAAACATATAGGGCCGAATACGAGCGTGGCACCAGATCCGAACGGGGAACCCACGCTGCGTTAGCTGCTACCACTTGTTTTACCGCATCGATAAAACGCTCTTCCGGAAAGGGTGGCAGACAACAAGACGCCGCGCTGAGTCAGCCATGCGCGCCGCGTTGAGGTCAGGACGGAAGCATACGATATCTCCTGCGGCGGTCGTAGGCCTCTAAGCCCCTCGAAGATTTCTTGACAGTAGTGCAGGATGCCGGCGCATTCGGATAAAGTAACGGTGTGATCGCTGGTAAGACCACCTTCTTCCCCAGGCGCCGTTGCGGTAATTACAAACGTAACTGTAATCACAGGGCTGATAGCCAAATCCTAAGTTTGCCCAGTCCAGATCTTTTCTTTTCCATTTTGAGTTGGCCCTTGGCGTTCGGTTACTTTTTGTGCACTATAGAACAAGAGAATGCCCCCTGCTTTCTGCTGATGCCATTTTTGCAAAGATAACGACTTCACGTCATCGGAAATACGTTCGTTGTACGCAGGGGCGAAAAGGGCTACAATGAAGCGCCATATATACGTGAGGTACAGATACGTGAGATATACGTGAGGCATATACGGAAATAGAAATATATCGAAAAGAGGGGTGAATACGGTGTCTGATATTTTTGGTACACGAACCGGGTGAGGACGATGTTCTCAACAACAGCAATATCTCTGACGAATTAGCCGATGTCACTGAAATTCAGGCTGAGCTCAAAGTGATCGAGGGCGCATTCCGTCGCGCTGAACTTCCTCTGCCTCGTGAAGTGCGTAAAGCACCGGGTATTAAGCTGCATAACCATCTAGTGCGGTCGTTTGTCTTTTTCAACCGATTTGGTTGTTATCCGCAACTGTGATGCTGATGCTGTGTTGGCGGTGTACCCTTTACCTGCCAGCCAGCTATTACGCAGGCATTACTGACTGTTTCGAACGCCCCGGTGGTTACCGGTGTGGCAGGGGCGACAACAACGGTGTGTGCGCTCGGTGCTGCTGGCTGCTCAAAGCGAAATGCAGGGTGCCAGTGGTGTTGCAGTCAATATCGCAACAAAACCGGTTGTTATCCGCAATATCGCACGCAGCGTTGATATTCCGGTGGTTCTTACGGTGTCTGAGTTAACGTCTCGCACGCAACTGCAGATTGCAGCGGGAGCGCGCATTATTCATGTATCGGCAGGTCGCGAGACACCACGTGTTGTTGAAGCAGCGCGTCGTGCCTACCCGCACATGCCCATTATTGCTTCAGGGGGTGGCACGCCTGAAAGCATTATGAGCACAATCAATGCTGGTGCTGATGCGGTTTCTTGGACACCGCCCAGCCTACAGGAAATCGAGCGTCAAGCGATGCGTACGAATCGCGCCCGAGCGGAAGGTACGCCTGCTGCAACGCCGCTCGGGCGTCTGCTGAGGCGCTAATAAAGTCCCATCGACAATACTTATATACTGCGTGAGGAAGGCGCGTGTGAGGAAGACGTTGAGCTTTCGCCACTGCGCACCAGATCGATCAGTTCTTGCTGAGAGTGAATATCGAGTTTTAGGTACACATGCTTGATGTGGCTTTTTACCGTATTAACACTGACAACATAATGATCTTTGATGAAGCGCGCGTTACGTCCTTGCGCCATCATGGCAAGTATTTCGGTTTTCGCGTTTTAGAGTCCATGCGCTGTGGCACCGTAGCACAGCGCTGCGCAAGGGCATCGTCGCTGGCGGATTGTCCATCTACTTGTTGAGCAGGACTATGAGAGGCTGTGCACTCCATTGATGGTGTCGCCAAAACCAAACGAGCGAAACCCAACCAAAGAAACGCGACGAAGATAAACAGGGCTGCGCCAATAAAAGCCCAGTGTCTCTTGTGGTGAGATAGCAAACCCAGCGCCAACAGTATGCCCACTCATTGCGCCAAGCGCCACCCCAATGGCATGAGCAGCTCTTGAAGCGAAGAGAACGTAAGGGCAAGCTGGTTACGCAGCCCAATGGCGACAGCCGTTGTCCAAATATAGGGCGAAAAACATTCACCACCGGCTGAAAAACAGTGCATTAGAGGCAGTGGGGATGTATTTTTGCAGCCAGCGAAGGAATGCAAGTCCGGCAATAACCAGCAGAATAGCCAGCGAGAAAAGGTCGTCTGGTGCTGCGCGCGTGTGAAAAAGGCAAACCTATCGCGGCTGCTGCCAGGATAATACCAGTCAGTATGGTGGTGGCGGGCACGCGGTCGGATTGATTGAGCGCCAGAGAAAAGCCGAAGGCGAGTCCAAAGAATAGCGAGCAGGTGAGAACGCCGTTTAAGGGCTTAAGAAACGCTTGTGGTTCTGTCATGTTCAACAGGGTAGGAGCTTCGCTTTGAGCGATGGATTCAAGCAGGATACGCGCTTGGCGCCAACAGGCGATGACAATGACGGCCATGCAGAGCCCCTCGTATGAGGATGCCAGCACCCATTGGTGGCAGCGGCAAGAATTCACAGCAGATATTGCCGGTGCGGTACCGCACAGACAAACAGTCATGATACTGGCAGGTTTTTGAGTGCGCGAGCCCTCGCAGGCAATTAAGAGATTGCAGGCAGCGCGCGCGAGCGCATTGAAGAGCATGGCGATGGCACAAAAGACAATTTCACCTGTTGGGGCTGCCAAGAAAAGAATGAGCGTCGACGATACAAGACTACCCAAGCAGACAAGCAGCACCCCATCCGGCTTAAGCCAACGGGGAGCGCGCCAGGCGAGGAGTGTAGTAAACAAGCATGGCAAGACCTCGCAAAGGCGGTGTTTGCTTCGCGCAGCCATGAGTGCAAACAAGGGCAAAGCGGGAAAAGATACAGCCGTTTAATCAACCAGGTGCCAACAACGTCAAGTGCTAATACCCCAGAGCAGACAGCGAAATGGCAGGTTGAATCGGTTGCTGTGCTTGCGACAGCTGGTTTTTTCCTGATTCTGTTTGAGTATCTGTGGTTTCAATGCCGCCATATCATCCCCTTTAGGCTCCCCTCAAAGCTATTGTAAGAGAGACATTGGATCCTGTTCGATACGTTTTCTTGTTAGACAATTTTTCGCGCGATAATCCGTCAACTTAAAAAGAGGGCGGGAAGGTACGGATGGTCTCTCTTCTTCTGAACTTGTTGCTGTTAGATTGCGACACATACCGATACACGTCATTTAACAGGTATAACTAGCAAAATCACCCTAGTAGGGTGTGCGGGTTTCAGGACAAAACATCATGGTGGGGTGCCAGGCGGCCTCGACATGACACCATGTGTATATCCGATTTCGATATACGACATGAGGGGAGAATATCATGGAGGCAATGAATTCAGGGATTTCACGGCGCGCGTTTCTCGGCGGTGTATCAGCCGTTGGGGCGCTTGCAGCACTTGGTTTAGCAGGCTGTGCCCAACCGGAAATCGGCCACCGAAAAACAGGCTGTTGCCACTTCGTCAAAAGGGGCGGGTAGCGCGAGGTGAGCATGAATGTCTCATGAAATTCCTGCGTGGGCAGGTACCGATCCAGATGTCGGAAGCATTGCGAGCACGAAAAACCGACCTTCTTATTATTGGTGCTGGAAACGGTGGTATGGCTGCGGCCGCTTATGCATCTGATCAAGGGGTTGACTTTATCATTTGCGAAAAAGGTGCCGAGAGAGCTGACGCGCCATTGCGTTTTGCCGCCGTTGATACCCCGCCGTTCACCAGCCAAGGGATTACGGTTGACAAGGCACGTCCGCGCGGGTGAACAGCCCGTTATTCGTCAGGAACATGCTGCATGCCGCTTATCAACATGTGGATCAATGAAAGTGCCGAGATGTTTGAATCGTCAATGGCATCATGACGGCATCAGGGCACAGGTCATTGCCGATGAATACGAAATGCCAGGCGGCATGGGTTCGACTTCGTTCTATACTCCGCCTTTCGAGCATCATTATGCTGATGCCAACGGCGACCGTAGCGGCATTGAAGAGCGCAATAAGCTCTTCGAAAAGCATATTCAGCAGGCTGGCCACGAGGTGTCGTACAATCATCGGCTCGTTAAGCTTCTGGGAGCGCCAAAGACGGTATTACGGGTGCTGTGTTCGAAACATCTGACGATAGGTGCAAATTGATGCGCGCAAGGGTGTTTTTACTGACGACGGGCGGCTATGTGGCTAATCCCGAAATGGTTACCGCGCTCTTTCTCCCATTACCGCCAAGAGCGTTACGGCACTCGGCTATAACCAAAACAATGAAGGTGAAGGTATTCAGGCAGCAGTGCTGCTGGAGCCGTGAAGGATCTCACGAGCGCTACGATGATTTTCGATCGCGGGCTGGTGGCTCCCTCGGTACCGAGGCTGGCTATACTGCAGATAGTATTGCAGCTGGTAAACCAGTATTTCCTGGTAATGGACAGTTTAATCCGGGTACACAACCGTTTTTGAAAATGAATCTGCGGTGAACGATTCGCCGACGAATCAGCCGATTACGACTATTTACCGCATGCCGCAGCACAACAGCCCGGTGGCGTGTATAGCTTTCGGTGTGGGATGGCAACTTTGGCGACGACGTTCAGCGTTTCCATACCCTGGGTTGCTCGGCAGGCACACGTATGGGTGTGCTGGCCTTTAAGAAGGATGATGGGAGCTATGATTTGGATGGCTTCTTCGAAAAGTATCTTTCTGACGGGCGCCTCACAAAAAGGCTGACACCCTCGAAGAGCTTGCTGATAAGCTTGGCTATAAGGATGAAGCGAAGAAAACATTTCTCGCAACCATCGCTCGCTACAACGAACTCTACGATGCGCAAGATGACACCGATTTCGGCAAGGAAGCATATCGCCTGTCTGCCATTCGCCAAGCGCCGTTTTATGGTGCAACACTTGGTGGGACGTTGTTGACCACGATTGATGGTATTCGCATTGACGAGCATTGCCGTGCACTTGATGCTGATGCAAACCCCATCAAGGGTCTGTACTGCGCTGGTGACTGCTCGGGTTCGGTTTTTAGCGGCAATTATCCCGATCAGCTACAGGGGTTTGCCTGCGGCCGCACGATGACGGAAGCGCTTCATGTCGTGAAGGAAATCGTTGCGCTCTAGATGCGCGAGAGTCGGTATCGAGCTATAAGGCTATAAACGGCTACAAGGTGATTGCTCGAACAGCAGCACTCGACTGCCTGCTTCATAACATGAACGGAATTGGTGCTTGAGGGTCATCGCCCGATACAGAGGTAGTCAGATCATGCGCGCCGCCGAGGAAACAGCCCTGTTTTAAAGGAGCTGTATAAACCCTCGGTGGCGCGCTGCCCGTTTGCTATACTCCATTTGTTCCCGATTGAATAGGAAGAACACGGGTGAGTATGCCAGATATGATGGTTGAGCGCGCATCGACGACCGAACAGTCCGATGCATCTGAGATATCTGAGGTATCGAGGTGTGTCCCCAAAACGGCGGATAGTGCGTTGGCATCTGCGCGGAGGCATGCTCCGCTGCCCATAAGTCCAAAAAGGGTCACTATTTGTTGTGCTTGCCGCTCATTTGTGACCTGCTCGGCACAGAGCATGCTGGCGGCACTTCCGCATATCATGTCCGACTTTAACGTTGATACGACACTCGCTCAGCTTTTAACCACCGGCTATTTCTATGTGCTCGGTATCCTCAGTGTGCTGACAGCATTCCTTTATCAATTCGTTTGATACCCGTGTTGTTTCTTGCGGCAATGTGCTTTCGTGACGGGGTCAGGCATTGCTACTTTTTGCGCCGAACTATCCTGTGCTTCTTGCCGCGCGCTTCCTGCAAGCTGGCGGCAATGGCATTATGATCCCGCTAATTCAGAATGTTGCCGTAGAGGTGTATCCGAAAAGAACGTCACGGTTTTGCATTAGGCCTGGTGGTATGGTTATTGGTTTTGCGCCAGTGCTTGGTCCGGTGCTTTCTGGTGCCATCGTGCAGTTCTGGGGATGGCGAGCGGTTTTTGATATCTTGGGTGGCCTTTGGCGCAATGGCATTGATTGTTTCTGTGTTCACCGTGCATAATTTTGGCGAGCATCATCACGAGGGAATGCCTCGATATTCGGTCATGTCTGCTGTTTATTCCGGGCCTTATCATCTTTATGGTTAGGGTTACCTGTACTCGAACAGCAGGGTCTCGTATCAGTGGTTTAGTTATTCGCTTGATCTGTTGGTGCATTTCGATTGTTGCCTTCGTTATCGGCAGGCTCATAGGCGGGAACAGCCCCTGTTGCGTTTGTCTCTTTTCCGCGGAAGCATGTCATCTTGGGAGTGGGGCTTACTGCGCTTGCGCAAGTGCGGTGGTCGGCACTGTTCAATTGTTGCCGTATATGCAGGAACCCATGAGTTAGTGCGCTTAATGCGGACTTATTTTGCTGCCAGGATCATTGCTGATGGCATTTGCCAGTCCGGTCGTTGGTGGATTTTGACGACCGTCATGGCATGCGTGCGCAACAATTGGGCTTTCCTGTCTTGCGGCTGGATCTCTGGTTTTTACTATCTTTTGACGGTGAAACCCTCTGGTAGTGGTGGCACTCGCATATGGTGTTCGTGTGATTGGCTTAGCCTTTCTTAATGATGCCGATGACCGCCTATGCTCTTGAGAAGCTTAAAGGTGGTGATGTACCACGGCACCGCTATTGTTAATTCTTTTCGCCAGATCGGCGGGCGCTTTGGATCAAAACGCTCGCTCATGATGTCGGCAGCCACTATGCAGCTTGATCCAGGAGCACCTACTGCTTCAGAAGGGCTTTCAGTCGTAGGGGCTTAATGCCAGCTTTGGCTATCCAGGTTGCCTTAGCAATCTTTACCCGCTATCGTCGCTTATGGTGGTAAAGCCTTGAAGCGTCGAGATATGAGCAAGAATGGGATGCAGAGCAGGGGCACCATGAACAGTTGCTTGCGCTTGGCGGCTTTTTGTACAAGCTGCACAATTCTCGATTCAGTAACTATTGAAGAAGACGGGCTGAAGCATAGGACATGAGTCATTCTGCATGATGCGCCGTCTCAACCGGACAGTCCGGTTCAGTTGGCTGTTCACGATTTTTGATGGTACGAGTATCACGGGTAATTCTCCCGTTATGCTGGTGCGGTATCTTCTGCGTAATCGTCGCCTTCGCTTAACCGCAGGTTTGCGTATTGGTCTTTGGGCATTGCGCTACAAACTGCGTTTACCGCAAAACGAAAGCTGGGTGCGCTCTCAGGTTTTCAAGGCGTTTGCCGGTGAACCGAAGGCTGAAGTCGATGCCACCTTTCTCACTCTATACGACGAAGTGGCATCCTGTTTCGTGAGTAAGCCGAACAGAGTATGCGTGCTGCCACGAAGCAGGTCGTACGGTGGTTGTCGTTTCAGCAAGTTGGAGCCTGTTGTTGCCGGTTCTCAGCAAAATCATTCGTTTTGATTACAGACATCGACGCGCATGCGTCGCCGATGCAGCAGGACCTACACTCCGCCAAGTCGAAGGTTTTACCAGCGGGGGCGCTGAAAAGTCGCTGCGCTACCCGGCTTGGCGATAAACATTTGGCCCCGGAGGTTGGGTTGTTACGCATGCTTATGGTGACCATCATTCCGATTTGCATCGCCTTACGCATGGCCGATCATCCCTATGCGGTAACGCCCGATAATCCGCTCGAGCGTGAGGCAAAAGCGGCAGGGCTGAGCCCATTCTTGACTGGAATTCCTGATACAAGAAATCCAAACTGTTGTCAGGAAGGTGACGATTGTATCGCTCTTTCATTTTGTCGCTTGTTCTTGAGCAAGAGCAGCTACCATAAACTCAAACACTATCGGTGAACACGAACAACACCACTCACTATTGAGGCCTACGACGTAAAGGGAGGGTGGACGCTGTGTTCGGTTTTCAACTTGAACTTTGGTGGATCTGCTGGCCGCCGTGCTCGTAGTTCTGCGTCCTCAAGCTCGGAGGCATATCTTGACCCAGGCTGAACGCGCCCGCGAAGCGGTGATGGGTCGCTCGCTGCTCATTTGTATCTTGCCGCTGAAAAAGCACAGGAAGATTCTGAATCCCTTCTCGCCGCGTGGTTGAAGGTTTACGCATGGCGTGGATTACGGCCTGCGAATCAAATGAGCGCCTCTTGCTGAACATATTTTTGAAAAAGCTTCAGCCGTACTCTACTGCCGATGAACAGCGTAATCGCGCGCGTCAGCTTCAGCGGATGGCAGCTAGACCGTCTTGAAGGAATTTGGCTTTACACCTGAAGCAGCCCAAGGCATGGCAGATTTATGCGCCGACGATCTGATTGATGCCGATTCAATCATGCAAATAGGGGATATGACGTTGGCGGTTGGGTACGCACGCCTTCTTCGAGTGCAGCGAAAGAATCCCCACGCCACGTTAGAGCACGCAGCAGCTGGAGACAGACGATGAGTCAGCCAGTAGCGAAGTGTGCAGGTGGCGCATCTGCCATGGACGAAGCTCACTACCGTGAAGGATACTTCTCACAGGCAGAAACAGGGCATCTGATACATCTAATGTTGTGCGTAAGAAGATTCCTTTGCCATCTGCGAAGAAGACATCTGCGGTACAGTCAGACGAGCCTCAAGAATCAGATACCGATGGGGCAGGTGATAGGAAGAGCGCATTACTTTGCAGACCTCATCGGGTGGCGACAAGGCACTGCACAGATGCGCTCGCCGCGGGATTGGTCTTTCGACGATGAAGCATTTGGTCAACTGGTTGATTTGCTTTGACAGTCGTCACGGTGTGTCAGGTATTCCGAATTGATACCATCTCGTGCGTGCTGCTGCCCGCGAAGATGCTAACCAATTTATCGCTTTGCACTGGCGGGTGAGTTGGCTGGGCCCGCCCGTACGCATGTCGATGGATATGACGCCACAAGGTATGCCGGTTCTTTCCGTTATGGCTTCACCTGAATTTCGCCTGCGTCCACATTTCTCGCCATGCCTCGTCTGAGGGTCGCGTACTCATGCTTGAGGATGTTGACGACTGGGTGTTCCCGATCTTCCTTCCGATATTGATCCATCCATCACTTCAGCCGCTTACGCGCGGGGCGCGCGAAGTTATCAATTTTCATACGTCAGGCGGTAGAAAATCCTGCTGTTGGGTGGTGATTGCACGGCATCGGATATAACGCCACTTGATGGCTTTTTCGCAAGCCTCCTCGATCCGATCGACGAAGTATCTATCGGGCTGCCAACTCGCACCGAACGCGCTGCTATTTGGCAAACACATCTGCACGTTGCACTCCATCGCTCGTCCCATCGATCGGGAAGATGGTGACATATTTCATCGCACCTGACACGCATTGAAATCTTGCGAGGCGGCGCGTCAGTCGGTGGAGGAAGCATTTCGTGCGGGTGTGCGAGCGTCGGTTTGTGCGTGTGACGCGTGCGAATGTGTTTGGAGAAACTCGCCTCGTATCACCCGGTTGAATCCGATGAATATCGCCGGCTTGAAAATGCGGTTATCGATGAGTATGCAAGGAGTTCGAACGCTTTTGACGACCTTCTCGATGGAAGAAGGAGGCCGATAAGGTGGAGCTGACCGCCGTTGCGACTATGCCTGCCGTATTCTGCGCAGTGCTTACCGCCACCGAGACCGTTTTTGTATTGGTTGCTGAAATCTTCGAGGAAGAAGAGATTCCCTATGCCTTTTGCCCGCACCATTCAGCATGATCTTTGTGCAAGGGGTATGTACGCTGACCGGTACAGGGCGCACATGGTGGATTGCAGCTGCGATTGATCTTTTCGCAGGTAACGGTGCTTACGTATTGCATGCATTGCAGGGTGAGGTAACGGTGTTTCGCTTGTGCGGCTGATCCGCAGTCATGTCCAAAAAGCGAGGGTTGCCGTTTCAACCAGCTCTGGCAAGTTGCCGATAAAATGCTCAACACGCTGTTCGATTCGGTAACGCTTTCCGATATGTTTGAGTCAACAAGTTCAAATATCCCTGCTTCAACCATTGAGGCGGCGGATGAGGCGGTACGTACGAGTCCTGATGAGCTTCTCGATGGACGCGCTCCACGTCATGCGCGGGCGCCTGCAACTAAGCAGCTATAGGTAGAAGCACGATGACTCAAAAAGCGCGTCTCGTCTGCAGCATCATCTAACGCATACGTTCAGGAAGCACTCATTGTTGGTGATGGTGCTTGTACCGAGTTTAATCATGGCGTACCGACAGAAGAACGGCTTTGAACCATTTTCGTCGCGCTGTATGGAAGCTGGCGCTAGCCATGCGCGTGATAATTTGCCTCTGGCGTGGCATCGACGACGCATATGCGGTCTATGTATCCGAGGTTATGTTGCAGCAGACGCAGGTTTCTCGCTGAAAAAGTTCTGGCCGCGTTTTCATGGAAGCCTTCCGACAGCTGACGATCTGGCACATGCCGAAACCGCACAGGTGCTCGAACTGTGGCAAGGCCTTGGCTATAACCGTCGCGCTCGCGCGCTCGCGCGCGGCAGCGCGCGTGTGTCGAGCGGTTTTGACTCGACGATGCCCGATACGCTTGATGATCTGCTATCACTTCCGGGTATTGGACCTACGGCTGGTGGCATTCTGGCATTTGCGTTTCAGAAGCCAGCGATTTATGTGGAAACGAATGTGCGCGGTTTTATTCACGAGTTTTTACTCATCACGCGAAGCGGTACACGATCGCGAGCTTATTCCGCTTGTCCAGCAAACATGCAGCCATGACAACCCACGGGATGGTATTATGCCTGCTCGATTGAGGTGCGCATATCAAGCAGACGGAGAAAAATCCCACTCGGCGTCTCAGCTCATTAGTGCACGGCAGAGCACTTTTGAGGGGTCGCATCGTCAAAAGCGCGCCTTTATCTTACGTGTCTTGCCCATTCAGGAACATCGTTTGCAGAAGTTGGTGCTACTGAATACGGAAGAAAGTCGGATGGGTCGACCGTCTGTCGATCAAACGACGCTGGAACCGCCTTGTTGACGAGCTGGCAGTTGGCGATCAGCGCGTGGGCGATGCCTCACAGGTGTAACACGGCTGATAGCATATTCACGATGTTGCCGTCTGTTGGTGCTACTGCTTTATCACCTGACCAATGTACTGTGTACTTCTAAGCCGGGCTGTTTATTGTTGCTGACCCGCTGTGTCTCTAGCTTTGCGGGTATTTGAGCTGAAAGTATACAGACACTTGCGAGAGTAGGGGATAGGTCCCGAGTACTTTACTTCGCGCGCTTAAGTCGCAGGCAATTAAGCGCTGTTTGCACGCGGGTCGCTTTCGCAGCTAAGGATATCCACGAAGAACATGTAATCGCCGGTTTCCTTGTTTTAGTTGGGCGCGATTGAATCATCGGTAAATCGATACCGCATAGCAAACTCGGAAGAATCATATTGAGTGAGTCCTTTTTGTTGTCCTGCAAGAACAGCGCAAGCGATGTTTTCCAAACACCATCATGTGAAAAAGCGGGCTGCTTATTGCGACTGATGAGGGCAAATGAGGTGGCGTTACGAACACGATCACCAATTTCACGTGCATAGACCAGCCGTGCCGTATAGTTTTGCTGCGTACTCATCAGCGATAGCAGCCATGTGGGTCGTCTGCAGCAAGCCGGGCTGCTTTCAGCGGTTGACGACACGGTGATTGTTTCGCAGCCACGGAGTTGTTCGGATAGGAACCGGCGACATTGAGCAAGTCCTGTGGGTGGATGCTACGCGCTGCACGTCTGCAAGATCTGCTGTTGGCGCGATAAGCAAGCAGTGATGAATGTCGAGAACCGTTTGCCCAACGATACGCGATGTGCCGCCAAAAGCGAAGAGATCAAGAGTACTGGTAACCGAGCCTCAGTGAATTCTCAGCCCAGACGACACCATAATCAGGTCTGTCCGCGTTCAACAGCATCAAATACTTCAGCAAAGCTTGGGCAGGCTATAAAATCGAAGTTATCTGTTGCGCCTTTCCCATATGGGAGGCAAACACTGAGCAGCTTCATCGCAATTTGTTTCCAGCGGGGCTCAAATACGCGATCGTTGTCTTCCATGTGAGTGCTCGCTTGCTTGCTCCGGGAATATCGAAGTGTCTGGTGTTCTGCGGACGCTCCGTGATGGGTCGGTTGTTTTACCGGTGGAATACTACCAGCGGAATAGCCGCTGAGGATGCAATTCTCTTTGCAAAGCGTGGACGGCTATCAAACAAATCACGAAGAGGCTAAACTAAATACTGGTAACGGGTACTCTCTGAGTAAAGGCTTCTTCCTTTTCAAGATTATGCCAGCCAGACTCTTATTAGAGAATCAGTCCGCGCTATAATCACGCTCATCGAGAAGCGGGGCAGACGAGGGGGCATCCCGATGGAACTGAGGGCAGTCAGACTGAAAAGAACCTGCAGACTGCTTTTGCAGGCGAATCACAGGCACATACGAAGTATCGGTACTATGCGAGCCAGGCCAAAAAGACGGCTATGTACAAATCCAGAATATCTTTTGAGACTTCACAGAACGAAAAAGAACATGCTAAGCTGTGGTTTAAGGCACTGCATGACGGTGGCATCCCTGATACTCTGACCAACCTTGCCGATGCAGCTGCCGGTGAATACAGAGGAGGGACGACGTATGCGGCTTCGCTTCAAAACAGCACGCGAAGAGGGCTTCAAAACCTCGCTGAGCTGTTTGATGGCGTAGGTGCTGCATCGAAAAAGAACATGGGCTCGCTATCGCAAGCTGATCGATCGCATTAACGCTGGTGGGGTATTCCAAGCGCGGCGATGTCGTTGTCTGGAGTGCAACAACTGTGTCATATCCACATCGGCAAAGAAGCTCGAAGGTTTGCCCCGTATGCAACCATCCTCAGTCATTCTTGAGATTCGCGCCGAAAACTTCTAGGATCAAATTCTACCTATTCTTTTGCAGTAGACGTTATTTAAGCGTTCTGCGGCAAAAGGTGAGTGGTCAAAGGATGATAGGGATGTCAACGCAGGTTGACATCCCTTTTATGCCTAGGGTGGATTTTAGGGGTCGATTTGTTTTGGACTGAGGTCTCCAGTCTTAGCTGACAATAAATGCGCCTCAAATAATCGAATCTGCGGTTTCGATCCCTGTGATACGGAAGTAACTAACAAGCTTACTAACCATACGAGCGCTCAAGGCAGACGAGAGCGCTGTGTGCTCAGGGTCGAAAACACATGAGCATGCAGTTCTATGAGGTTACTTTTTAACGTATAGTAACATTTTGGTACCGTTTGTTGCGTGTGGTATCTATCGACCGGGGGACAGCGCGAAACATATGCAGCAAGGCGCTACCGTTCCATGCAGGCAGGAGAAGACACCAAGGAGGTGCGCACATGGAAAGAGAGGCCACCAGACGAGTTTTTGAGGCACTGTCGAGCGCGTGGAGTTTCGCGTCGCAGTTTCGAAGCCCTTGTGGGGCTGTGGTCGCTGGGGCTGGTGCAAGTCAGCTGACGATACCCGGCAGCTCAGATGCTCGAGAAATCTGTCATCGGCGCAAAAGAAGGGAAGCTTTATCCGGTTATCTGGATGGAGGCGCTTCATGTACGCAGTTGTGCTGAAGCTTTTGCACAGGTTGAGGCTGATCCAGCAGCTATTGTTTTGAAATGATCTCACTGAATTGCAGCGAGCACCCTTTCAGCTGCTGCGTGGCTGGTTCCATGGAAAGAAGCCCAAAGAGCAGACCATCGAGGCCGGTACATCATCTCATTTACGAGGGCGCGTACTGTCAAAATGCGGTGAAGCTCTGCGCGTGGCGGGCAAGTCGGTACCGAACATCTGCTTGAGGCAGCGCCCGTCGGCTGGGTCGTGCGGTTGTTGCCTTGGTTCGTGCGCTGTTAACGGTGGATGGACGAGCTAACCCCAATTCGAAAAGCTGGTTTTCAGTAGTGCGCTGAAAAAGTTCCCTCAAGGGAATCTGGTATCAACGTTCCGGCTCGTGAGACATACCTGGTTGTCCCGCAAATCCGGAACGAGCTGGTAGCGGTTCTTGGTGATGTCGTCATGATGGGTAAGCTGCCGGCGCTTGCGTATGTAAAACAAACCGGCTCTTTATTCTTCGACGAAACTATTCACGACGACCGTGCAGGCGTCGCGGACGCACTGAGAACGGCGAGTTTGTCTCATCAGTTTGGCTCGGAAGAAGAAGCCAAAACCATCGCGCCTCTATGCCGCGCTGTCGCGGGCCCTCAAACAAAGGCCAACTGCGGCATCGTGCTGACGCAACAACCGGCCGCAGCTGGTGTGTTGAAAGCGAGGTTCCCGTGTATTGGTTGCCGCGAAGCGGCACCAACGTGAATCCTGGTCATAACTGCTGAGGTCAATACGCCTTTATGAAGCGCCCTCGCGATCTGCGTATTGGCGATTGGGCGTTCGGGCATCGAAGCGGTTTGCTTTGGGCTTTCACGGCATATCGTTTTCACTGGCTGGTAATGAATTCGCGGCTCGGCATTGAGGCCCAGGTCGCACGCGAGCGTGTTCCGCTTCCCGAAGAAAGCGCTGCAGGATGCCAAGCAGCGCGATCGGTCGGTGGGCGATTGGCGTTTGGAAGAGCGGCGGTGATCATTAGGTCTGACGGGACCACCGAGACGTGGCCCGCTGCCGATTTCGAAAGAAGCGGGCTGACGATCTGCAGGTCGCATCAAAGAAAAGCTCAGCATGAAGCGGCGAAGGTAAAATGGCATCGTACCGTAATCGATCCGATCACCCGGTCGAGGGTCATCTGCGCGTCGAGATGGAGTCAACGACGGCATGGTTACTGACGCGTGGGTATCCGGCATGGCTGCTTCGCAGCGTGGAATTGGTGGTGCGCGATCGCAGCACCCGGAAGATGCCGCGCGATGTTGTGCCAGCGCATCTGTGCCCGCCCAGCGTTTCACGTGCACATTCTGCTTCTATTGCTGGCGAGAAAGCTCTCTGGCATCACTTCTTCGAACAACGCGCGCATCATCCGCAATCTGGTTGACAGCTTGGCACAGTTCGCTGGCAATATTCTCTGGTTCTACTAACCTGGCAGCGCATGGATTATGTGGGACTCGCTCAACGCGCTGGTTGTGCACATGCGTGCTTTGCGATGGCTATCGATCTTGCCTCAGGCGAGCGGGCACATCGACCGTGAGGTGATCTCACGGCGCGGTGCAGAAAAACTACAGAACGTTTGCCGCCAATAAGCTAGCCATTCATTTTCGGGTGGCAGCTGGTCGATGCTGAAAAGCACGATGGTTTCAACCGACATGCCAGAGCTCGATCTTATTTTGTACCGGCTCATTATCTTGAAGCGTTGCGCGTGCGGAGGCGAAGGCGAGCGAGATTGTTGCTGGTTTGCGCTCGGCGGCAAAATGCCACTCACATTATGACAAGCACCGTCGCGGCACCCATGTTTGTGCCGACCGAAGAGCTTGACGATCTGGCGGGCGCTGGTCAACGAACGCTATGATTGGGTTGAAGCGACGATGCTTCCGACACCCTGGCATGTTGCACCGTACTATGCTGATGCATCTCGAATTTGGCCGTGGTTGTGGTCGCTATCGTGCGTGGGCGTGTTGACGATACGAGGCTTCGATATGGCGAAGTATCGCTCGCCGGTGTCTTAAACGATGGATTCGCGCTCGAAGAGGTCAGACGAGGACGCCAGTGGCGAATATGTTGGCCATTCCTGAGTACGAGTACTGTCCGACGTGAATCCGCGCAGGCGAAAGCAAAAGGCCAAGGAATCTCACCGCGTATGACGTTGCCGACCGCCATAGCTGGGATTAAGGCTCACCCACAACGGTGCCATGTGGAAGCCACGCCGTCGGTGTCTCCGTGTGCCCGGTTGCTGTCAAGCGCGGTGGGCAATGCCGTTTGATTGTCGAGCATGTTGACGCTCTACTTGAAGCGATCGTGCACCCGGGCCGTATCGACATCGTGCCGTCTACGATGGGCCGCACGGGCGTTCGCCAGATCGAAACGCCTCGGCATTGGCTGGCCCGACGAAAGTGGGTCCGCGAAACGTGGATTGAAGCTATCATAAAGGTGGCGACACTGAGTACTTTCCGATCCGCAACTCGTACAACTGGTGATTCTGCTGAAACTTTTAAAGTACTCTATGCTTTAGAAAAGGTCAAGGACAGCAAGATTGCATACTAGTTATTATTCGAGCACGTGGAACCTTGCGCCAATTAATGGACATAGCGGTGAACATAGTCGCCGAACAGGCAGCTTATTGGTGTCCACCGTTACCGATCTCGAAGCTATCAATGCCTGCGCACCGTTCATAGTTTGACCCATGCACAGCGATGCTCGGTTATATTACGAACCGGCAACCGGTAAAGTTCAGACGGTCACAGATCGCCCAGGAGTGAGTAGCATAGCTCATCTGGCCCCATTACCGCGAGGCACATCCACTGCTCTGGTGATCACTCATTGTGAACCTATCCTGTATGGTACTAATTCTGACGGGTTTCATGATCCATTTTCCATGTACCCTGCCAATATGGGCGTTGCCGCGGCGATGCATATCTTCCTGCGGTATCGTGCTGTTTGGTAAACCGTTGTGCGCGATGTGCTTGCATTTGGTGAATCAGCACCCGCTGATACGCGTCAGTGCGAGAAGATATGCGCTCATGGTTACGGCCAGATAGTCGTCATCAGCTTATCGAATGGGTGGGTTTACCTGTTGACCATCCAGAAGGACCATCCGCTCTCAGGCAAGTTCAATCCATTGCAGAAAATTGCCTGTAGCGCTATTCCGTTTCTGTTGATTATCTTGATGGCTATGCGGGATTTGCTGTGGGTACCCACTTCGTCGCTGCCATTTTTCAGGCCGGTACCGACCTTGTGGGCAGTATCATCAGTATGCGTATTATCATTACATCCATGATGTTCGTGTTCCTCCTGTTTACGATGATCCATGTGTACATGTCGGTTGTCGAAGGCGGAAAGCACCTGCGCCCATGTTTGCAGCAAAGCAGCGCAGCGGTATGACCTACACGACGTCATACCCGTGATGTGGCGGGAAGACCTGACGTACGGTAAGACTTTTCGTGATCTGCGCCAGGATACGCAACCTGCTGAGCTGGTAAAGCAATCCACTCGTACCGGGTGGTAGGGCAGTGTCGTTGTGGTACTGGCAGAGCTGAATCCTCACGGTGCTTGCAAAATGAATGAGCGTTACCGCATACTAGTAAGGCAAAGCGAAGGTTCAACTTCGAAAGCGGTGAGACCAGCTGGAACCGGTTGGGTCCTTTGCTTGTACGGTATTAGTCTTCCTGAATGAAAGGGTTCCATGCGTATTGCCGTGTTTGCGTGGGCAATAAGCTCATGCTCGATATTGGGCTTGGTCCAGCTGTCTATGAAGAGCTACAAACACGACTTTAGGAACAGTGGATCTAGCGATGTTGGCTGCATAAGGCCTTGATTTGGTGAATAAAGTTGCCACCTGTGACTATTATCACGGTTGACGCTTGAAGGAACCGAGGCCGCCAGGAACCATGTTGCGTTTTCGCCTGATGACGCGGCACGTCGTGATTTTGAGGTCAATCATTGCATGATTTGCGCTTGAACTTATTCGATGCTGAGCAGCGCTAACTGGATATCACGCCCAGGGGTATGCTTGGGCGTACGGGTGAAGTAGCCCGATCGACGACCGCAAGGACTGCCTGCCATAGCTGCTAAATTACCTGATCTTGTCGATGCGGTGCTATGCCAGAACTGGTGGCTGCTGGTGTTGAGGTGTGGCGGCGACGGGGGCGCGTCGCTGTCGGATATCATCGTTAATGGGCTGATCGAAACGAATTTGCTTGTTAGCAGTGTTCTCGCGCTTGCTTGCTTTTGAGCAACTTTTCAATGGCTGCTTCAGCATCTCCATCTTGGCGGTGAAGACCAAAGAAGCGCTCGATAAGTTACCTTCGCGATCGAACAGGAATTTAGTGAAGTTCCCATGATGTAGGCGGCATCACCAAATTCTTTGTCCGCTCGACCATACCTGGTTCATCAGCAATACGTAACCCC
>BNJU01002342.1_pt1 | contig 43876 bp, 74 predicted proteins | sample 8539281 | NCBI WGS metagenome assembly BNJU01 (sample SAMD00202456, study PRJDB9452) | human saliva metagenome | isolation source: human saliva | place: Japan
GTTTATTTTTAGTAAATTAACAAAATAAAAATTTGGCAGCAACAGTGCAATGGTCCCACCTGAACATATCGAACGGTGAAACATTGTTACGCCTGAGTAGTGTGGGCTTCCTGTGAGAGTAGGTCACGCCAATCATACCTTATTTAGCGGAGTGGTAGTTCAGCTGGTTAGAATACCTGCCTGTCACGCAGGGGTCGCGGTTCGAGTCCCGTCCATTCCGCCATTCTAATACCAGGGGCGTAGTTCAATTTAGAGCACCGGTCTCCAAAACCGGGTGTTGGGAGTTCGCCTCTCCGCCCCTGCCATTATTCCATATCAATTTATCTTTAATTTTTATAAGAATATTGTCTATTTTGTTATTCGTTTTATACTAATTGCATTTAGTGTTTCAGAGATATTCTTATGCGTTATTCTATTCAAGATTTTATTCAATTAATTGCACAATGAATCCTAATGAGGCTGTCCTTGGGATCTTAAACAAAATTATGACCCATGATTCCTTGTTTAACTGAAGAAACTTATGAAGTCATTGATGCCATCCAAAAGAAAGATATTGCTAATTTAAGAGAAGAGCTGTGATCTTTTATCAGGTGGTTTTCAGTCAACTCGCTTCAGAGGATGGTTATTTTATCTTTGATGATGTTCTTAATGACTGAAAAGATTGTACGTCGCCATCCTCATGTATTTGGTGACACAGCTGGAAATGAAGAAGGCGTTAGCCCGTTGGAACAGTATCAAAGCAAAGAAAATTAGCTCAAACAACAGTCTATTTTAGATAATGTTCCAAATGCTTTTCCTGCATTAACAGAAAATGCAAACAGTGTTCAAAGATTGGGTTTGATTGATGAAATTTGGCCTGTATTTAAAGTTGAAGAAGAATGAAGAAGTACTAGATGAAATCAACCAAACACCGCAATCAGGAAAGAATAGAAGAAGAAACGGATTTATTTTTGCTACTGTCAATTTGTCTCGCCATCTTAAATGTAATGCAGAGAGTTTCACGTAAGGTAATAAATTTGAACAACGTTTTCAAAGTTGAAGGAAAGGCATTAGAACGAGGCGTATTACTTAAAGATCTTTCTTTAATCGAAATGGATATTCTGTGGGATGAAGTGAAAAAGAAGAAAATATCAAAATGGCAGAGGCGTTTTCCTTCATATTTTTATTTTATGGAATGGATAAGTAACATACAAAATTGACCGCACTTTTGCCGTCATTGTGAGTTTCGTAAACTCTGTTATGGTGTGCCCTAAACATCGTTTTGTTTTCTCGAAAATGAACCCAATCCACATAATTATTTATGTGCCTCTTACCGTTATTTCTTTGAACAAACGGCATTCTATATGCAGCCATGGCTCGTCAGATTCGGTTACATCCATCCGCCGCTTATAGGTAGAATGGTGTTTTCTACTTTACGTTTTTGATTGATATGAATCCTTGGATATTACTCTGCTATTTCTATTTGTCTTGAAATTGTGGCAACAAATTTATTAAAAGTCAGTGATGGCTTTACCAAACTTTTACCCACCGTTGGTTCATTAGCGCTATATGCCATTTCGTTTTATTTTTGTCTCCAGTGTTTTCGAACACTTTCCTGTGAGCTTGGTTTACGCCATTTGTCGGGCGTTGGTATTGTTCTGACCGCTATTGTGGCATATTTCGCATTTGGTCAGAAAAATTGATACCGCAGGGCTGATAGGCATGGCGTTGATTATCAGTGGTGTTTTAGTGATTAACTTGTTTTCTCAAACAGGGCATTAATCCTCCAAATGAAATGTGATCTGCTCACGAATTTTATTTTTCTTCAAAATAAAAATTATGTAAGCAATCGATTCACCGCTATAATTCTCAGCATTTTTAACCGCACTTTCTGTGCAACTTTAAAGGAAATTCTATGATTACTTTGCTCATTGTTTGCGCTTTCTGCTGTTAGCACAGCAATGGCACAAGAAGTGAATATTAAATTATTAGGTACTCTGACATTCATGGTCGCAGTTGTACCTGGAGCTATGGTGCAGACGTAGAAGACAAATCTGGTTCTTATGCTCAAATCGCAACTTATGTGAAAGATGTGCGTAAAAACAACAAAAACGTGGTATTAGTGGATGTGGGCGATGACGATCCAAGATAACCAAGTCGATGTGTTCGCAAAAGATAAAAATATTACAAAGATCACCCAATTCCAAAAAGTATTAAACGAAATGAAATACGATATTTTCGTACTTGGTAAACCACGAGTTTAACTTTGGGATGAAAGCATTAGATGAAATCTTAAAAGATATCAAAGCGAAAAACTAACCGCAAACTTCTATCATAAGAAAAATGACAAACGTTATATCGATGCGACAACCATCATCGAAAAAGATGGCGTAAAACTAGGGATTATCGGTTTAAGTACTCCAATGTCAGCAAAATTTGAAGAAGACACAGGCAACTTAAAAGACATGAAATTTACTTCACCAACTGAAGAAGCACGGACACAAGTTGGAGAAGTTAAAAGCGAAAGGTGTTGATGCGATTATTGTGATTGCTCACATGGGTATCGAGAATGAAAACAAGATTCCTGATACCGGTATGCGTGATGTGATCAATGCAGTAGATGGCATTGATGTGAGTTATCGAGGTCACATGCAAAGATGTACCAGTGAAACCATTAAAAATACACTAATCACTGAACCACACTGTTACGGTACCGTGGTATCTGAAGTGGATCTCACTTTTGATATCAACGATAAAAAGAAGTGAAATTAGTGAAGAAAGAATCCAAAACCGTTTCAGTTAAAGAACTTGAAGCAGATAAGAAAAATTGCGGATCTATAAACCTTACTCACGAGAAATTACGTGAATTAAACAATGTGGTGATTGGTCAAACCGAAAACAGAAATGGTGCCACAGAGACCAAACATGGTGTATCTGCTGCATTCTCAAAAAGATACTGGTTTTATCTTCATTTATTAATGATGTTGAACAACATTACAGCGGTGCAGATGTGGTGACTTTCTCTCGACCATCAAAAAGCACGTATGGATAAAGGCAATATCAAAGAAAAAGACATCATCTTCTAACTATCGTTATGCAGGTGGCGATGTAACCGTTTATGAAATGACCGGTAAACAATTGAAAGAATATATGGAATGGTCTGCAAACTACTTCTGATACCATCCAACCAGGTGACACCGAATATCGTTATAATGCGGAACGTAAAAATCAAAAATATGTGACTTACGACATTTTCGGTGGCGTAAATTACAAAAATTGACTTACGTAATCCACAAGGTAGCAAAATCGTTGGTTTAACCCTTGCTGACGGCAAACCGGTAACTGATGATATGAAATTAAAAGTGGGCATGAACTCATATCGTTTCGCTCAATTAAACGGTAAAGGTGGTATTTGGGAAGGCCAACAAAATCCCAGTACTTTAGGGGATCTAAAGTGGCAATGGGTCGTGAAAAGGCACTATCCAAAATATGATGATCGATTACATCACTAACGTGAAAAAGGCAAAATCGATGGTCAATCTCACAACCGTTGGGAAATCATTGGATTAAACCAATCTAAATAAATACCGAATTTATCTATCCAGGAAATATGAGAACGCCCGAAAGTATGTTTATCATCGATAATTTAACTCAAAATGGTTGGAATTATTTTTATCATAAGGTATTATTCAGAATATTACTCAAGTAGAGTAATTTAACCACTAACTAGGAGAATAATTTATGGCACTTACAGAATTTGGCAAGACTGTTCGTAAGTTAGAATTGATGCCGGCGAAACTTTGCTTACAATGTCTCAGGCATTAAATACTACCCCGGCATATTTGAGCGGCTGAAACAGGTAGTAAGAAAATTCCTAAAAATGGGTCACTGATATAGCTCATAAAAAGAAAAAGGGATTGCACTTAGTAATTTGCAACAATTAGCTGATGTATCAAAACCAAAATGTACCGATTGAAGGCTTATCAGAAAATCATAAATGCTTTGTAGCAGGATTTGCTAACCTCGCGCTATACTCGCTCAAGAATTAGCTCAAATATCGGAATTATTAACTCGTATCAATCATGAAAAGAGAGACGTCGAGTACACTTTGAATTGCGCGGAAATAGAGTATCCTATGCAAGAGGTAGAGGTTAGCCTCCATTGCCGTAAAATTTTTGTAATGAATTTGAGCTTTAATAAACGAGCTTCGCAAGAAATGTGAAAAGATTTTTGCAAATTGAGTGAAAGGAGTAATTTTATCATTAATCTGTCGCAAAATCTGACGAAGAATGGGAGAAGTCAACAAAAATCTCACTGAGGGCATTTTGATCCAAATACATTTACGATCACAATCCCTGAAACCACTTACGATTTAGCTTGCTCGAGATAGGACTTCATTGTTTATTATTTTCCATGAACTTGGACATTTATTTTTAGGACATAGAGCTATATTGTACATTCAAAAGATTCTCCAACTAAGAATGAAGATGCCGAGGGCAAGCTGATCATTTGCAGAGATTGTATTAGAAAGACTTGGATTTCTGTATTTCTGCACAGTTAGAACTTGATTTTTGATGGAATGTAAAACCCAATCACGAGGACTGGGTTTTGAATAATTTAGCAAAGTATTGCAGTACTTTATTAAATGATAAGCAAAAATCAGTTTTTAAAGGGTACTACTGATTTTCTTAACCTAAAAGCAAGGGTGGATTTTACCTTTTTGGTGGATTTTCGCAAGGATTAAGTTTATAAAATTTGAGTTTTATCGCAAATTTACAATAATAAATGTACCCTCCGAATAATATAGGAGGCTTTCAATGATATTTGAAACTAACCCTAATGGTGAACAGGTAGCAGTGATATTTCACACCTTACATCACCAAAAAGGTAAGCGAATTTATCATCCTCAAGGCGGTGTATTCCGAATCTGAGATCCTGCCTCATAAAACATCGTAACCATTAGTTTGTAAGTTTAAAGGCTGCTTTATAGCAGCCTTTTTCATATCTCGGTCTATCTTAGCTTCTAGAATTTCGTGTGAATCCAAATTAGAGAATTTTAAAGAAATGCTATTGAGTATCCCTACCACATAAATCGTAATTTATTATTCACTGTCCGTAATGATGAGCAAGTTGACTATCAAACGCCTTGGGTGTACTTCATTCAGGAGATTATGATCCGATGAATTATTTCAACAGATTGATAGCATTTTCAAAATAACTGAAAACCAACCGCACTTTGAGGTAATTGAATCAAGTGCGGTTATTTTTCTTTGTTTTTCAGCTAAAACTTGTAAATAATCAAGGTAAATTATAGCCTAACGTAGTAAACTACAAGCACTTTTATCCTTTAGGAGATGACAAATGAAACCTTATTTAATCGCCCCTTCTATCCTTTCTGCAGATCTTGCTCGTCTAGGGTGATGATGTGCAAAAACGTGTTGAATGCTGGTGCGGATGTGATTCATTTTGATGTAATGGATAATCACTATGTGCCGAAATTTAACCTTTGGCCCAGCGTGTGTAAAGCTTTGCGTGATTATGGCATTAAGGCACCCATTGACGTGCATTTAATGGTGAAACCGGTCGATCGTATTATTCCTGATTTTGCCAAAGCGGGTGCGGATTATATTACATTTTCATCCTGAAGCCAGTGAATATATTGACCGCTCGTTACAGCTCATTCGTGATCACGGCTGTAAAGCGGGTTTAGTGTTTAATCCTGCCACACCATTAAGTTATTTTGGATTATGTATTAGATAAGGTGGATGTGATTTTGTTAATGTCCGTGAATCCAGGATTTGGTGGACAATCTTTTTACCTTCAACATTGAAAAAAATTACAACAGGCACGTCGTCTGATTGATGAAAAGTGGTTTAGATATCCGTTTAGAAGTTGATGGTGGGGTAAAAGTGGATAATATTGCAGAAATCGCCGCAGCCGGTGCCGATATGTTTGTGGCAGGCTCAGCGATTTTTGGTAAAACCAGATTATAAACAAATCATTGATCAAATGCGCGCAGTTAGCTTCCAGTTAAATAGATGGTAGTAAGAATGAAGACTCAATTTAAAGTTATCGGTTTTGATTTAGACGGTACGCTTGTGAATAGCTTGCAGATTTAGCGTTGTCTGTGAATTCTGCTTTTAGCAGACTTTTGGGATTACCTCAAGCACCAGAAGAGTTAGTGTTAACTTGGATTGGTAATGGGGCACCTGTATTGATTGCTCGAGCTTTAGAATGGGCAAAAGTACAAACAGGTAAAGACTTTTCAGATGTAGAAATGGAGCAAGTGAAAGAGCGTTTTAACGTGTATTACGCGGAGAACCTTTGCAATGTGAGCCGCTTGTATCCAAATGTAAAAGAAACATTGGAAACCTTGAAAGGCTTGTGGTTATACCTTTAGCTAGTAACGAAATAAACCAACTCGTCACGTTCAGCCTGTATTGTCGGCATTTGGCATCGATCATTTATTCAGTGAAATGCTTGGTGGACAGTCATTACCTGCGATTAAACCACATCCAGGCCCATTGTATTATTTATGTGGTAAATTTGGCGTAGAACCTCGCCAAGTGTTATTTGTAGGGTGACTCTCGAAATGATATCCTCGCGGCACATTCAGCTGGTTGTCCGGTTGTGGGATTAACTTACGGATACAACTACAATATCCCAATTGCGGAATCAAACCCAGATTGGGTGTTTGATGACTTTGCGAAGTTATTAGAGATTCTTTAATCTATCTTAGTAAAGTGCGGTCAAAAATGACCGCACTCTTAAACCTCCCACCAAATCAACGCCCATTTACGTTGTCCGTGTTTTATCGGTTCATTGTTTATTTGTTTTTTTGTTGATAGAATTGAGCTAAGTCTTGTTTTTCTTTTTCGGTGAGATTGCTGAGAGAAAATTCCACAGAATTTAATAAATCCTCAAAGGTTTCGCCTTGAAACAACCTGATTCGGTTTCAATAAAACTCACATTCGCGTGAATGCCTTTTTGTAGAGACGATTGACTAAATAAATATAAGTTGGGAAGCCAACGTCATCACGGCCAATGGCTTCAAATACGCCTTCATCGAGAAAATGGCGTTGGGTCACTGAGGTTAAAAGACGCGTTTTTAGCCTTGCTTTGCAGCTTTTTCAATCATATCATCCAAATCATCCACAAGCGTCGAGCGAGAGGCGAGTATTACATCCGCTTGAGGCACATCATCCCAGTTATCGGACCCATGATTTATGTAGAAGGGTAATATTATTTCAGTTGATGCTTTTTCTTTGTACTGTTGCACCATCTCCAACATCCCTTGGCTGTAATCGAGAGCATACACGGCTTGGCATTGTTGGGCTAAAGGAATCACTAAAAAGTGCCGGGGCCACAGCCGATATCTAGCTACGGTTTCATTGGGTTGCACATTCATGGCTTTGAGCAAGGTTTCGTTATAGCGGCTTGGCTTGCCCACTCAAATTCTCAGCCATTTTAGGGCTTTTTATCCCACTTTTGTCGGTGGAAGATTATAGTGATTACAGGCTTTTAGATGTTGTTGATAGAGATCGTTGAAATTGATGTCATTGATGATCATAGTGACGCCTCAAAGTGCGGTTAGTTTTTGGATTGTTTTTTGAATTTGCTTTGATGATTATATGCTTTCTCTACCTAAAAATCATTTGAAAATGATTGACGCAAACGTTTTCGTTTTGGCGTGTTTTTCCTTTATAATAGCCCGCGATTTTTCATCTCAAAACACAACTCAAAAGGTACCCGTATGTTTCAAACTTTTCGTGGCTCACCCGCCCTTTCTGAATTCCGTATTCAAGGTTTAATGCAAAAATTCCAACAAAATCAATTACCGGTGAAAATCGGTTTTACGCGGAATATTTGCATTTTTGTGGAATTAAATCGACCGCTTGTTAGCGAGCAGGAAGCAAAATTAAAAGCATTGTTACATTACGGCCCAACCTTGGCAGAACACGATGCTAAAGGCGAAACCTTTTATCGTGATTCCACGCGTTGGCACGATTTCTTCTTGGTCTTCTAAAGCGACGGACATTGCGCATAACTGTGGTTTAAATGAAGTGGAGCGCATTGAGCGTGGTTTGGCGTATTACTTTTGAGTTAAGCCAACCGCTTGATGAGAAAAACAACAGAAAAAAATTGACCGCACTTTTACATGACCGAATGATGGAAACCGTGGTGCGTCATCCTGCAAGATGCAGAGATTTTATTCCGTCATCAAGATCCGAAACCGTTTAAAAGCGTGGATATTTTTAAAAGGCGGACGTGAAGCCTTAGTCACAGCCAACGTAGAATTAGGGTTTGGCACTGGCAGAAGATGAAATTGATTATTTGGTGGAAAAACTTCACCCAATTAGGGGCGCAATCCGCACGATATTGAACTTTATATGTTTGCGCAAGCCAACTCTGAGCACTGCCGTCATAAAATCTTTAATGCGGATTGGATTATTGACGGCAAAAAACAGGATAAATCCCTGTTTAAGATGATTAAAAACACCTTTGAGAAAACCCCTGATTTCGTGCTTTCAGCCTATAAAGATAATGCTGCGGTAATGGAAGGCTCAAAAGTTGGCCGTTTCTTTTGCAGATCAAGATGGGCAATATCGCTACCACAATGAAGATGCACATATTTTTAATGAAAGTGGAAACTCATAACCACCCAACCGCAATTTCGCCATTCCCGGGTGCCGCAACGGGTTCGGGCGGTGAGATTCGTGATGAAGGTGCAACCGGTCGTGGTGCAAAACCAAAAGCAGGTTTAACCGGTTTCTCCGTATCAAACCTTATCATTCCAAACTTTGAGCTACCTTGGGAAAAATCCACTTTCCAAACCAAACCGTATTGCTTCAGCGCTTAGATATTATGATTGAAGGCCCATTAGGTGGCGCTGCATTTAACAATGAATTTGGTCGTCCTGCGTTATTAGGCTATTTCCGTACCTATGAAGAGAAAGTCAATAGCTTCAACGGCGAAGAAGTGCGTGGCTATCACAAACCGATTATGCTAGCGGGTGGTATTGGTAATATTCGTGGCGAACATGTTCAAAAAGGTGAAATTCCAGTCGGCGCGAAATTGATCGTATTAGGCGGTCCAGCCATGAACATCGGCTTAGGCGGTGGCGCAGCTTCTTCTATGGACAGCGGTAAATCAAAAGAAGATTTAGATTTTGCTTCTGTGCAACGTGAAAACCCAGAAATGGAACGTCGTTGCCAAGAGGTGATTGACCGCTGCTGGCAATTAGGCGAAGAAAACCCAATTCTCTTTATTCACGATGTCGGCGCAGGCGGTTTATCCAACGCCATGCCTGAATTAGTACACGATGGCGAACGTGGCGGTAAATTTGATTTACGTTCCATCCTTTGCGATGAAAAAGGCATGTCGCCATTGGAAATTTGGTGTAACGAATCACAAGAACGTTATGTATTAGCGGTTGCACCAGAAAAACTCAAATTATTTACCGCACTTTGTGAACGTGAGCGTGCGCCATTTGCGGTCATTGGTGAGGCAACAGAAGAAAAACATTTAACCTTGCATGATAGTCATTTTGACAATAACCCAATTGATTTACCGATGAATGTGTTATTAGGGCAAAACGCCCGAAAAATGACGCGCGAGGTTTCGTCAAAAACTGTTGAAAATCAACCGCTTGCAACAGAAAATATTCACTTAAAAGACGCTTTCCATCGTGTATTACGTTTACCGGTGGTGGCAGAAAAAACCTTCTTAATCTCCATTGGTGACCGTTCGGTAACCGGTATGGTGGCGCGTGATCAAATGGTCGGCCCGTGGCAAATTCCCGTGTCTGATGTGGCTGTTACAACTGCATCATTAGACAGCTATCACGGTGAAGCCATGGCAATGGGCGAGCGTGCACCTGTGGCATTATTAGACTTTGGTGCTTCTGCACGTTTAGCGGTGGCTGAATCCATTACCAACATTGCGGGCACCAATATTGGCGATATTAAACGTATCAAACTGTCTGCAAACTGGATGTCTGCAGCGGGTCATGGTGGTGAAGATGCGGCTTATATGAAGCGGTGAAAGCGGTAGGTGAAGAACTTTGCCCTAGCATTAGGCATTACCATTCCAGTGGGTAAAGACTCATGTCGATGAAAACCACTTGGGAAGAAAATGGCGAGAAAAAATCAGTCACAGCACCGCTTTCTTTAGTGATTTCATCTTTTGCGCGCGTGGAAGATGTCCGCAAAACCGTGACACCACAATTACGCACAGACAAAGGCGCAAGCCGTTTATTATTGATTGACTTAGGCGAAAGAAAAATCGCTTAGGGCGCGACCGCACTTGCGCAAGTGTATAAACAATTAGGGTGACAAACCAGCCGATGTGGTGAACGTAGCCAAACTGAAAAACTTCTTTGATGCAATGCAAGCATTAGTGGCAGAGCGTAAATTATTGGCTTACCACGACCGCTCAGACGGTGGGTTTAATTACCACCCTTGCAGAAATGGCATTTTGCGGGTAACTGTGGCGTGGATGTGGATATTTCTGCCTTAGGCGACAATGATTTAGCCGTATTATTTAACGAAGAATTAGGTGCAGTGATCCAAGTATCAGAAAGTGAATTAAGCGCCGTGCGTGAGGTATTAAAAGCCCATGACTTGCTTGGTTTAACTTATGAACTCGGCTCTGTAAGCTCAGAAGATCGTTTTGAAATCACACGAGGCAGCAAAAACTATTAAGCGAAAAACGCTCTGAATTACGCGGTATTTGGGCAGAACTTACTCACCAAATGCAACGCTTACGTGATAACCCAGAATGTGCTGATCAAGAATTTGAAGCGAAAAAAGCAACGGACAACAAAGGTTTATCCGCTCACTTAACCTATGATGTGAAATGAAGATATTGCTGCACCTTATATCAGCAAAGGCGTGAAACCAAAAGTAGCAGTATTGCGCGAACAAGGGTAAACAGCCATGTTGAAATGGCAGCGGCTTTTGACCGAGCAGGCTTTGCTGCGATTGATGTTCACATGAGTGATTTAATGGCAGGTCGTTACAATCTTAAACGGCTTCTAACGCGATGGTGGCCTGTGGTGGCTTCTCTTACGGTGACGTATTAGGCGCAGCGGTGGCTGGGCGAAAATCTATTTTGTTTAACCCACAATTACGTGATCAATTCAGCCAATTCTTCGCCAATGAAAACACCTTTCATTAGGTGTATGTAACGGCTGTCAACTTATCTCCAGCCTTGCAGAAATTATCCCAGGTGCAGAAAACTGGCCACGTTTCGTGCGTAATAAATCAGAACGTTTTTGAAGCCCGTGCTGCGATGGTGAAAAATCAACGACACCAACTCATTGTGGTTTAAAGGCATGGCAGGGTTCACATATGCCGATTGCGGTTGCTCATGGTGAAGGTCGCGTAGAATTCAAAACACCTGAGAAATCTTGACCGCACTTCAAGCGCAAAAACTTGATTGTGGCGCAATATATCGACAGCCATTTGAATGTAACTGAAACCTATCCAGCCAACCCGAATGGTTCAGCATTAGGGATTACCGCCATTTCTAACGTGGATGGTCGTATCGCTGCGATGATGCCACACCCAGAGCGTGTATTCCGTGCCGTGAGCAACTCATGGTATCCAGAAGATTGGTCTGAAGATGGTGCTTGGATGCGAATTTTTAGAAATGCGAGAGTGAATTTCAAATAATGTGAAATTGATCACGGAAAATTAATTAAAATAAGAGATACTAAGAAATTGGTATCTCTTTTTATTGCATAAATCTGAGTCAATGAAAAATACCCAACAATATTAGCGAGTAATATTGTTAATGATTTATATAAATATTTTATATAAAAAAATTCTTGGGCATTATGTCCCGTTATATCCATTGAACTATATGAGGAGTTCTTAATGAGTAGCTTTAGTTACATTGCTAGCTAATATTGTTGCGCCATTGCAACGTCAATTTATTAACTTTATCCGCATTGCGATTTGTGTTGTGATGGTTTGGATTGGAGGTTTAAAAAGTTTGCCAATATGAGGCAGATGGTATCGTACACTTTTGTGTCAAATAGTCCTTTCTTAAGCTTCCTTTACAAAGAAACGGTGCAAATGAAGTGACAAATGATAAGGGTGTTTTAGTGAAAGAATATACCTTATATAAAAACCCTGAAGGCAAAATGGTCGCAAAAAATATCGAATGGCATAAAGCCAACGGCACCTACACCGCTTCTTATATTATTGGCGCAATCATTGTGACAATTGGTATTTTAGTATTAGCGGGTATTTGGTCTCCAACATTAGGTTTATTCGGAGGCTTTACTCACCTTTGGTATGTCGATAGTCACGCTGTCGTTCCTGATATTTACGCCAGAAACCTGGGTGCCGAATTTAGGGTGGGGACTTCCCAACACCTAATTATGGCTTCCCATATCTCTCAGGTGCTGGCCGACTCGTGATTAAAGATATTATTATGATGGCAGGTGGCTTAGTTGCTGCAGCAGAATGTGCGAAACGTTATTTAGAGAATAAAAAGCAGTTTGCGTAAATAGATTTTAGAGGGCTTGCCGGGATAAATGGCAAGCCTTTTTGTTATTAAAAGTATAAAAATTTAATAACAAGCAGAAGGGAAAATTTGTAAATTAAGTGAAATAGATCACTGAAAATTAATAAAAATATAAGAGATAATGAGTCAATACAAGTATCTCTATTTCAAATATATAGGTTAAGGACATATTATGGAACAACAGAACCAATTATTTGGTGATTCAGATTATGATTATTCAGAAGAGGCTTTTTGAAAAATGCAATTCCACCACAAGATATTTTTGCTTTTAATGAATCTCGCCTCTTTGTGCAGATTTAAAAAGAATGTATGACAAAAACAAATAGATATTGAGCCAGATTTTTCAAAGAGAAAGAGTATGGAAGCAAACTGATAAAACAAGATTTATTGATTCATTATTAAAAATCTCAATACCTAGTATGTGTGTAAGTTTGATATTAAGACTAATAAAAGAATTGTAATTGATGGATTACAAAGAATATCTACAATTGTTGAGTTTCTAGATGCTGTAGAAAATAATGATGATAAGTATATTTTATCTAATAGATGACGTAGATTCTCGATTAGCAGGAATTCAGCTAAAACATATTCAAGAACAATATCCAGAGGTAGTTTCGGATATAGAAAATGTGTCTATTCCCGTTACGACGCTGAGATGTAATTTGGATAAAGAGAACCATATGGAGTATATATTTACAATTTTTCATAGATTGAATACTGGTGGAACGAAATTAAACCCTCAAGAAATCAGAAATTGCATATTTAGTGGAGACTTTAATCAGATGCTATTTGATTGTTCTACCCATAATAAACTTATCCTTACCAAATATCTTGGGGAGAATAAAAGGTTCTCTCACGAAGAGTTTGTTCTAAGATTCTTTGTTTTTCAAGATAGTGATTTGGAACAAAACTATAATGGTCGACTAACTAATTTCTTAAATAAGTATATGGATCAAAAATAGAAACTTAGACCAATCCTCAATATCGTGTAGACAACAATTATTTAATAGGGTTATTTCGTTTATACAAGGTCAAAGTTTCGAAAGAACATCAAAGATCGTTTTGAAAGTATTTATATGGAATTGGTAAGAATATTGATTATTTAGAAAATAATGTATCTGGGGTACATTTCAGAATAAAGTAGAAGAGCTAATGATGTCACAAGAATTTAGAACTGAAGAATTGCAAAGTGGTTTACTACAGAGAGCAAAAAGTTCTAAGCTAGACTAAATAAAAGCTAATGAAGTATTCAGTGGATAGGTTTATATTATGGACAATTCGAAAATAGAATATTCGTGAAGAAATTGGATGAACTATATACCGAACATGTAGGTCAGGATGATAAGGACTGGAGCTAAGTATGTATTGTAGTTAGCTGCTCTTGAATTGTGTGGTTGGTTTGAAGAGACTCATGATGAGTTGGTTAGGGAATGTTTTTAAGAATTTACCAGAAGAAAAATGCTAAGAAGTGTGAGGAACTATATTTCACCTATATATGGTTTAAGCTATGATAGTACTTCAGACCACTATTAGTCAATTTAATTGAGCTATAAAGGTTTATCAAGTTAGAGGAAGAAATTTGAGCTAGAGGGGTTTAGAAGAACATTAGGGGAACTTACAAAAATATAGGAATCATTTGGCCCATAATCAATATTTTGAATATAAAGAAGAACATCCCTTGAATAAACAAAAAGATTGATACTCAGTGTTATTTTTAGATCATTTTAGAAAATGTAAGCCTGTAATTGAAAAGATAGAAGATTATATCCATTCTATGGAATTTTCTTAAGATAAATGTAAGGTAATTTTTCTAGGATAAAAAGCAGTCAAAAATTACAACGAACTTTGACCGCTCTTTTTATTACTTTTACTACGTATTATTTTTGTTTTTCAAAAATTCAACGCCAGTATCTGGGAAGTCGGTGAATACACCAGTTGCACCAGATTTATTCAATAACGCATCGTACATTTGATTTACATCAGTAAAGAATTCAGGTAACGCATCTTTACGCACAGTGTATGGGTGTAATTCCACTTTGTATTGTGCGAGTTCTTTCACTAATGGGGTGTACACGATGTTGCCTGGTTTAGATTTTTCTTTATCCACTAACATGTACCAGCCTGGGCCAACGCCATCAGCGTATTTCACCACTTCTGCCATTGCACCTGGTTTGAACATCCAATCGTAATCGTAGTTCACCCATTTGCCTTTTGCATCTTTTTCTTCAGTTTCATGCCAGTCGGTGTATGCCACTAATTGAACAAGTTTTAAATCCATGCCCATTTTTGGTAGCAATTCGTTTTTGATACGTTTTAACTCATTGAAGTCGAAGGTTTGTAAGTAAACCATGTCTGATTTCTTGTCGTAACCGTATTTTTTCAACACTTTAAGGGTTTCAACTGCAATGTCTTTGCCATTTTGGTGGTGGAACCAAGGTGCTTTGATTTCAGGATAGATACCCACTTTTTTACCAGTCGATTTTTCTAAACCTTGGATGAATTCTAACTCATCTTCAAAAGTATGGATTTTGAAGTGTGATTTCCAAAGTGGGAAACGGCCCTGGATATACTGCAACTTGTTTACCATCTTTGGTTTCAAAGTTTTCAGTCATATTTAAACTTTGAATTTCTTTTAAGGTGAAGTCGATTACATAGTAACGACCATCTTTACGATGACGATTTGGGAATTTTTTCGCCACGTCAGTTAAGCCGTCTAAGAAGTGGTCGTGGATAACAACTAAACGACCATCTTTTGTCATCGCTAAGTCTTGTTCTAAGTAGTCTGCATGTTGTGCAAATGCAAGCGCTTTAGACTCAAGTGTATGCTCTGGTAAGTAACCACTTGCACCACGGTGAGCAATGATAATTTTGTCTGATTTCATAGTGTCCACAGAAGAGTGTGCGCTACATCCTGCAAGTACGCCTGCAGCTAATAAAGAAAGCGCTAAAGTTTTGAGTTTCATAAGCATTTCTCCTTGAAAGTGCGGTTAAAAAAATTCAGTTGTTTTTGTAATAAAAAAAGGCGGCAAGCCTTCGCCTGTCGCCTTTAATTTATAGATTATTTAGTGCCGTAGGTATCGCCTAATCTTGCTTTGTGTTTACCTTCTTCAACCATTACGATGAAGAGTAATAACACCGCTAAGACACCACCACCGATCATGACGTAGAAACCGCCGTCCCAGCCGTAGTGTTGTGCTGCCCAACCGATAACAGCTGATGCTGATACTGTACCACCTAAGTAACCGAATAAACCGGTGAAACCTGCTGCTGTACCTGCTGCTTTTTTCGGTGCAAGCTCAAGAGCGTAAGCCGATTAACATTACAGGACCGTAGATTAAGAAACCGATTAAGGTCATTAAGATGAAGTCAGTTAATTGATATGGGTTTTCATACCAAGCTGCATAGTTTGCAAGCTCTGCTTCAGGTGTAGCTGGGTTCATCCAGTATGCTACAACTGCTGCGGTAGTTAAGATCATGAAGATGAAACCGGTTAAACCACGTTTACCTTTGAAGACTTTATCTGATACCCAACCACATAATAATGTACCTGGAACTGCTGCTAATTCATAGATTGTGTAAGCCCATGCGGTACCTTTGATGTTGAAGTGTTTTACTTCACTTAAGTAAACCGGAGACCATTTCAATACGCCGTAGCGGATTAAGTATACGAATACGTTAGCAATCGCGATGTACCATAACAATTTGTTTTTCAATACATAAGTTACGAAGATTTCTTTTGTGCTTAAATCGTTTTCGTAAGTTTTTTCGTTATAGTCATCTGGGTAGTCATTACGCCATTTTTCGATTGATGGTAAACCACAAGATTGTGGAGTATCACGCATCACGAAGTAAACTGGAATTGCACAGATCATTGCCGCAATACCCGGATAGTAGAGGGATTGTTGCCAAATGTCTTTTGCTTGCGCTTCGATACCATGAGTGCTGAAGAACACGGCACTTGCTAATAGCACCATTGCACCCGGCATCATACCACCGATGTTGTGCGCGGTATTCCAGATAGATACGATAGTACCGCGTTCTGATTTAGACCACCAGTGTACCATTGTACGACCACATGGAGGCCAACCCCATACCTTGGAACCAACCATTTAAGAAAGATCATTACCCACATGATGGCCACGCCAGAGGTTGCCCATGGGAATAAAACCCATCATGGTCATACAAAGACCAGAAAGCAATAAACCAAATGGTAAGAATACGCGAGGGTTCGAACGGTCAGACATACCTGCCATTACGAACTTAGATAAACCGTAGGCAAGACCAGCCGCTGAGCCGATAACACCTAGTTGCGCTTTTGTGTACAAGCCCTGCTTGAATTAAAACCGGGTTGTGCTAAGTCAAAGTTTGCACGTACAAAAATAGTAAGCAGCATAACCAAAGAAGATCCCTGCAAACACTTGCCCAACGTAAGCGTTTATACGTGGAATCAATTTTCTCCGCTGGAAGTTCCGCAATATGCGGAGCGGGTTTAAATGGTCCAAACATAATTTCTCTCCAATATCATTTTTAATTATGAGTCCACCCCATGCTGGGGATAGCGTGCATAATAAAATAAAAATAGAAATTAAAAAGGGAAATAATTCAAAAATGTGATGCATTTCACAAAATATTTTTAACAAATGAGCGAATTCGAAAATTGTGTGATCTGTCTCACAAAACAGCTTTTCTTTTTCGCTCAAAAATGTTGTGAATTTAACCGCCTCTCATACAATAGCCATGGAATTTGTAACAGCTTTTTACGTTTCTTTTTATTAATATTTTGGCTTTGAGGGTAAACAATGGGATTATCGCCTAATATGTATCGTGATGTGGGTGATTTTTTTCACCCTATCTCGACGGATGTGATTATCATTGGTGGCGGTGCGACAGGTGCGGGGATTGCCCGTGACTGTGCATTGCGTGGAATTAACTGTATTTTATTAGAGCGTCGTGATATTGCGACAGGCGCAACAGGCCGTAACCACGGTTTGTTACATAGTGGTGCGCGTTATGCCGTGAACGATCAGGAATCAGCAGAAGAATGTATTAAAGAAAATAAAATTCTGCGCAATATCGCTCGTCACTGTGTGGATGAAACAGAAGGTTTATTTATCACCCTACCTGAAGATTCCCTTGATTATCAAAAAAACCTTCATCGAAAGTTGTACCAAATCCGGTATTGAAGCGGTCGCCATTGATCCTAAACTTGCTCAAATTATGGAACCATCAGTCAAACCCTAGATTTAGTGGGTGCCGTTGTGTGCCAGATGGTTCAATCGATCCTTTCCGTTTAACAGCTTCCAACGTGATGGATGCCACCGAAAATGGCGCGAAAATGTTCACTTATTGCGAAGTGAAAAGCTTAATTCGCGAAGGTGGCAAAAGTGATCGGTGGATGTTTACGATCACAAAAATCGTGTAAACCGTAAATTCTTTGCGCCATTAGTTGTTAATGCAGGCGGTATTTGGGGACAAGGCATCGCAGAATATGCGGATCTCAAAATCAAAATGTTCCCAGCAAAAGGCGCATTACTTGTCATGGGGCACCGCATCAACAAAATGGTGATTAACCGTTGCTGTAAACCGGCGGATGCGGACATTCTTGTGCCAGGTGATACCATTTGTGTTATTGGTACAACCTCTAGCCGTATTCCTTACGATCAAATCGATAATATGGAAGTCACCCCAGAAGAAGTGGATATCTTATTCCGTGAAGGGGAAAAACTGCGACGAGCTTGCGTCATACTCGTGTATTACGTGCTTATGCTGGTGTACGTCCGTTAGTGGCGTCTGATGACGATCCATCAGGTCGTAACGTAAGTCGCGGTATCGTGTTACTTGACCACGCAGAGCGTGATGGCTTAGATGGCTTTATCACGATCACTGGCGGTAAATTAATGACTTATCGCTTAATGGCTGAATGGGCAACGGATCTTGTTTGTAAAAAACTCAACAAAACAGCACGTTGTACAACAGCTGAGCGTCCATTGCCAGGTTCAACCGAAAGCCGTGCAGAAACCAATCAGAAAGTCATTTCACTTCCAAGTACAATTCGTTATTCAGCCGTGTATCGTCATGGTTCTCGTGCAACTCGTTTATTAGATAAAGAACGTCTCGATCGTTCAATGGTGTGCGAATGTGAAGCCGTGACAGCGGGTGAAGTCCGTTATGCCGTTGATGAATTAAATGTGAATAACTTAGTGGATTTACGTCGCCGTACTCGTGTGGGTATGGGGACTTGCTGCTGAGCTTTGCGCATGCCGTGCAGCGGGTTTAATGAACCGTTTTGACGTAGCAACACCTCGCCAATCTACCACCACAATTAACCTCTTTCATGGAAGAGCGTTGGCGCGGTATTGAGCCTATTGCATGGGGTGAAGCGATTCGTGAAGCGGAATTTACTTCATGGATGTATGGCAGTGTGTTGGGCTTTAAATGATGTTCAACCGCTTGAAACTGACAAACAGCAAGGGACGGATAACAATGAATTTTTGATGTAGTGATTATTGGTGGCGGCCTTGCAGGTTTAACTTGCGGCATCGCCCTACAAGAACAAGGCAAACGTTGTGTCATTATTAATAACGGCCAAGCAGCGATTGATTTTTGCATCCGGCTCATTAGATTTATTAAGCCGTTTACCAAATGGTGCGTTTGTTAAAAATATTCCTGAAAAATTTGACCGCACTTTGCAGCTCAATTACCACAACACCCTTATAGCATTATGGGGTGCTGAACGTGTATTAGCGAAAGCGCAAGATTTCGAGAAAATTAGCGGAATCATTAAATTTAGATTTAATTGGTTCAACTGCAGAAAATCATCTTCGTGTAACGGGTTTAGGTAGCTTACGCGGTGCATGGCTTTCACCAAATAGTGTGCCAACCGTGCAAGGCGAAACCCCATTCCCTGTATAAAAATTGCGGTTTTAGGCATTGAAGGCTATCACGATTTCCAACCAGAATTATTGGCAGATAACCTCACGCTGAATCCACAATTTGCACATTGTGAAGTGAAACGGGCTTTTTAAATATTCCTGAATTAGATCAGTTACGTGCAAATTCGCGTGAGTTCCGCAGTGTAAACATTGCTCAAGTTTTTAGAATATAAACTGAAATTTGATGATCTTGTAGCTGAAATGAAAGAAGCAGCGAAAGGTACAGAAGCGATTTTCTTTGCCAGCTTGTTTCGGTTTAGAAAATCAAGAGTTTATGGAGTCACTTCGTAAAGCAACTGGCTTACCATTATTTGAATTACCAACCTTTACCGCCTGTCTTTATTAGGTATGCGTCAACGTATTCAATTACGCTCATCGTTTTTGAGAAATTAGGCGGACTCATGATGAATGGTGATAGCGCATTAAAAGCACATTTTCATGGCAATAAAGTTCGTGCTATTCAAACGCGTTTGCACGAAGAGGAAGAAATCACAGCAGAGCATTTTCGTCTTAGCTTCAGGCAGCTTTCTTCAGTAAAGGTTTAGTTTCTGAATTCGATAAAATCTACGAACCCGTATTCCATTCTGACATCATCGGTGTGGAAGGTTTTAAACGATACGGATCGCTTTTTACTTGGACTGATCACCGTTTCTCAAATCCACAACCGTACCAATCTGCGGGCGTGGCGATTAATGCGCAAATGCCAAGTACAAAAGAGCGGTCAATTTCTTTAACGAATTTATATGCGGTGGGTAATGTGATTGGTGGTTTCAATGCCCTAGAGCTCGGTTGTGGTTCTGGCGTAGCAGTGGTAACAGCGCTTGCTGTTGCTGATGAAATTCTTCACAACACACATTAAGGAGGCGTTATGAACATTCAACAATTAATTGAAAATGCAAAACAATCCCTTAATGCACCACAACATCATCATGCCTTTGATGAAAGCTTTGAGAGCTGCATTAAATGTACGGCTTGTACAGCAGTATGTCCGGTTTCGCGTCAAAATCCAAACTATCCAGGTCCAAAACAATCAGGCCCTGGATGGTGAGCGTTTACGCTTAAAAATCAGCTGAGCTTTTATGATGAAGCATTGAAATACTGTACTAACTGTAAACGTTGTGAAATTGCGTGTCCGTCTGATGTAAAAATCGGTGACATTATTGTTCGCGCAAGAAACAAATACCTTGCTCAACAACACAAGCCCGCAGTGCAAAAATTACGTGATGCGATTTTAAGTAACACCGATATTATGGGGTCACTTAATACACCGCTTGCTCCGATTGTGAATACGATTACAGGTTTGAAAGCGACAAAATTTGTGTTGGAAAAAGCATTAAAAATCAGCCGTCATCGTACATTACCAAAATATTCGTTTGGTACGTTCCGTAGCTGGTATATGAAAAAAATGTTGGAAAGCCAACAAAAATTCGAACGTAAAGTGGCGTATTATCACTGTTGTTATGTGAACTACAATAATCCCACAATTGGGCAAAAGAATTTATTCAAGTGTTCAATGCCATGGATATTGGCGTGGTGTTATTGGAAAAAGAAAAAAATGCTGTGGCTTGCCATTAAGCGTGAAACCAGTTCCCAGAACGAGCGAAGAAAAATCGCACAATTTAATACTGATTACATCAGTAAAATGGTAGATGAAAATGGCTTGGATGTGATCAGTGAGGCATCAAGTTGTTCCCTAAATTTACGTGATGAATATCATCATATTTTTAGGTATCGACAATGCCAAGGTTCGTCCGCATATTCACATGGTGACACCATTCTTATATCAACTCTTTAAAGAAGGTAAAACTTTACCGCTTAAACCATTGAAATTGCGTGTGGCTTATCACACCGCATGTCACGTGGATAAAGCGGGTTGGGCACCATACACCTTGGAAGTGTTAAAACAAATTCCAGGTTTAGAAGTGGTGATGTTACCATCACAATGTTGTGGTATCGCAGGAACATACGGTTTCAAAGAAGAAAACTACGAGGTTTCCCAATCTATCGGTAAAAACTTTATTCGATAACATCAATGCAGGCGGATTTGATTACGTGATCTCTGAATGCCAAACTTGTAAATGGCAGATCGATATGTCATCTAACGTGACTTGTATCCATCCATTGACGTTATTGTGTATGTCGATGAATCAAGCTTAGTGAAAAGAGCGGAAACTGATAAAAAAGTGACCGCTCTTTTTGTTATTCAATCCAATATGGAGAATTAATTATGCAAAAAATCTTCAAGGTTTCCTTACTTGCGGTGCTTTCATCTCTTGCAGTAAACAGCTTTGCCAGCACGGCAGAAGTGAAAGTGCTTGAGCCTCAATTAAATTATCAACAACTTCTTACTCAAAGACAGGTTGTGGATGAGTTGCTTGAACAAGCAGTGAAAATCCAAAACTCACCGGCTCGTGTTTCAAATGCAGGTTTTACCGCGAAACTTCCTTCCAATATGGAGCGTATTGCGGATCTTTTATTAGAAGCGTATAAGCTTGAGCCTTATCGTGTGGATTTTTTTGTTTGGCGCAGCGAATGCCAATATTTATAACGGTAATACAGATAAAGCCATTGAGCTTTACCAAAAAGTGCTTGATGTGGCGCCAGATGATGTGAAAGCTCACACTTACTTGGCGGCATGGAATCGTTTTAAAGGCAATCAAGCGGAAAGCGACTAAACATTTAGAACGCTTAAAACAACTTTCACCAGAAAGTGCAAGCAAATTAGAAAAAGTCTTTGCTGTGATTGATAAAGCAGCTAATCAGCCAATTACCGATAAACTCGAAACCAAGTTACCGGCACAATCTGCGATTATTACATTGGGCTACGCGTTTAAATCCCAGATGGCAGTATGCATGATATTTTTTGGTGCAAACGTTTAGAGAAAAACCTAGAAATTGCGAATCAAAATCCAGATGCGTTAATTATTGTGACAGGGCGGAGTGCCACAAAACAATAAAACCGAAGGGGATTTGATGAAAGCAATGGTTGATTGAGAAAGGCGTTGATGCAAGCCGTATTTATTCGGATAACTATGCACGTTCAACTGTCGAAAAATGCGCTTTTTCTCGTTACTCTTTAGCGAAACACAAAATCAAACATGCCGTGTTGATTAGCTCAGGTAGCCATGTTCGTCGTGGACAAGCGTTATTTGAAATTGCGACGCAAGAATCTGGTCCGCAAGGTCTTGTGATTGAAACGGTCGCCGCATTAGATAAACCGTTAGATCAGTTACAAAAAAATTACGGAGAAAGACTTTGCTGGGTATTTATCGTGACAGCTTAAAAACCATGGGATTGCCAATGTTTAACAGTGGTGCATTGCAAGATTAATTAATTTTTCTAAAAACAAAAGTGCGGTGAAATTTCACCGCACTTTTTTTATCTTTCTCGTTTCGATTAAAGAATATGTTGATATTGTTCTAACATTTCTTTTTGGCCATACTGCTGATTGCACTTCACCAATGTGTTTTTTTGTGAAGTAAAAAGCATTGCCATACGAGATTGACCGATACCACCACCGATGGTGAGAGGTAATTTTGCCGTTTAATAAATCTTGGTGCCAATCCATTTTTAAGCGATCTTCATCACCGGTTAAACCAACTTGTAAACGCAATGCGGATTCATCTACACGAATACCCATTGAAGAAAGCTCAAACGCTTTACCTAACTCAGCGTTCCACACCAAAATATCGCCGTTTAAACCTTTGTAGCCGTTTTCAGATTCAGTTGTCCAGTCATCGTAGTCTGGTGCACGACCATCATGTGGTTTGCCGTCTGATAATTTGCCACCGATACCAATTAAGAACACGGCGCCATATTCTTTACAAATGGCGTTTTCACGCTCTTTGCTTGAAAGATCTGGGTAGCGTTTCACTAAATCTTCACTGTGAACGAAGGTGATTTCTTTTGGTAAGCTTGATGGGATGTCAAAGCGAGCTTCTACGGCTAATTCAGTTAAACGGATTGCACGATAGATAGAACGTACCGTTTCTTTTAAATAAGCAAAGTTACGACGACCTTCAGGAATCACTTTTTTTCCCAGTCCCATTGGTCCACATAAACAGAGTGAGTTTGATCCAATGAATCTTCATCTGGACGTAATGCTTTCATGTGAACAAATAAGCCTTTCACCTTCTTTTAAAGTGGAAACGTGCGAGAGTATGACGTTTCCATTTAGCCAATGAGTGAACCACTTCATAAACCGCATTTGGGATACATTTCACGTTTACTTGAACAGCTTTCTCAATGCCTGATAAGTTATCTTGCATACCATTGCCAACTTCACTAAGGATTGGACCTTGCACTTCGATGATGCCAAGTTGTTCAATCAAGTTTTGAGTAAAGGTGTTCTTCACAAAGCTAATTTCTTGTTGTTGTAAAATAAACGTCTTTTTCATATTTATCCTTCTTTTTATAATAACTGGTAAGATTTGTTGTGTATTATTCAATAAAAATGCAAATTTTTTCAAGTAATTTCTTTACATTGTTTTAAATGTTTGAATATTATCAAAAATAAAGAAGATATTTTTGAAAAAGATCTAATAGGAGTGCTTTTATGAACAATATCGATACACTTGATCGCCAAATTCTCCGTGTACTGACTCAAAAGATGCCTCGTACACCTTATGCAGAAATGGCTAAAAAACTTTGGGCGTGAGCCCAGGGTACGATTCATGTTCGTGTAGAGAAAAATGCGTCAGTCTGGTTTGATTGAAGGCACAAAAGCGATTATTGATGAGCGTAAGCTAGGGTTACGATGTCTGTTGCTTTATTGGTATTATTTTGAAAAAGTGCAAAAAGATTATGAAAAAGTGATTAAAAACTCGACACCTTTTGATGAAGTGGTGGAGGCTATTACACCACAGGTAACTATTCGATTTTTATTAAAGTGATGACGCACACCATTGCTGAATTACATTCCGTGTTGGCGACTAAGATTCAGCTGATTGATGAAATTCAATCGACGGAAACCTTGATTTCCATGCAAAATCCTATTTTACGAGACATTAAACCTTAAATGTCATCGAAACAATAAAGGCGTGTATTTAACACGCCTTTTGTTTTTTAATTAACGATAACGATCGAGGAATTTGTAATAGAGTACGCCGATCTTGGTGGCTAAGTTTTTGAGGCGTTTGCCACCGTAAAACGATGGGACTTTCAGTTCTTCAAAAATTCTCAAACGTTCGTCATTGCCTAAAATCGCTTCTGCAATAATGCGTCCTGCTAGCCCTGTTAGTGCGACGCCATGCCCAGAATAACCTTGCGCAAAGTAAATATGCGGTGAGATACGACCAAAATGTGGGCTTGCGTTCAGTGTCATATCAATCGGCCCTGCCCAGCCATAGTCAATTTTGACATTTTCTAATTGCGGGAAGACATGCAACATATTGCGGCGCATAATTTGCACCATATCTTTTTCTGAGCTTGAGTCACTACCAAATAACAAACGGTTATCCGCACTCAAACGATAGTAATCGAGCAAAATATTGTTATCACAAACAGACATGCCATTATTGATCACGGAATCAGCCGTGGCTTGATCTAAAGGGTTCGGTCGCAATAATAAAGCTCTCGACCGGTAAAATTTTACGATTAATGCCGTGATGAATGGATTTCGGTAGTGCATCAATATAAGCGTTGGTGGCTAAAATAACGTCTTGAGAAATGACCGCACTTTTATCGGTTTTGACTTCAATGCAGCCTGATTTTTCGACTAAATCCACAACAGGCGATTGTTCATAAATCTGCACGCCTAAATCTAAGCAGGCTTTTGCTAAGCCTAAGCAATAGTTTAATGGGTGTAAGTGACCCTGAGTTGCTATCGTATAAAACCGCCCTACATAAATATCACTGCCTAAATGTTGTTTTAAGTTTGGCTTTATCCCAAAGTTGCATCTTTGTCATAGCCAAAAGTCGCGTGGCTGGCTTTTTCCATTTCGATGAGATCGTCCATACGGCGTTCATTTAACGCCAATGTGGCATAGCCTTTTTTCCAATCACATTGAATACCATATTTCGCAATGCGTTCATCAATAATATCAATGGTTCTAGCGACATATCCCAAAGTTTTTTCGCTTTATCAAAGCCCTACTTGAGCAATATATTCATCAATGCCTTCTTCAAAACCATTGATAGCTTGACCGCCACTTCTGCCGGATGCTCCAAATCCTACTCTTGCGCCTTCTAACACAATGACTTTCTTGCCTTTTTCTGCTAATTCAAGGGCGGCTGATAAACCGAAGAAACCCGCACCAATAACACAAACATCCGCTTCTTCTTGCTGAGTGAGAGGCGGCAATTCGAAGGCTTGGTTTCGGCTGTCGAAATAATAAGATTTGATATGTTCTTGATGAGCGAATTCGAGCATGATTGATGCCTAATTTATTAACATAAAATTGAAATTGAGGGAATCTTACCCTGATGGGAAAATATGTCAAACCTTTTGCTAAAAAGGTGCTATACTCCCCCAAGTTTATACAAGTAAACGATTACTTAAGGTTTATTTTGATTGTCCTGAGGAGGTCAATAAATTGAAAAAAAATGCTGTTCAATACATCAAATCACTTTGTCTGTCTGCTGTTGCATTTGCTGCAACTTCTGCGGCACTTGCTGCTGAAAAACTGTATGTTTACAACTGGACTGACTATGTGCCATCCAATTTGGTTGCGGAATTTACCAAAGAAACCGGCATTGAAGTGATTTATTCTACGTTTGAAAGTAATGAAGAAATGTATGCTAAATTGAAACTGACCTCTAGTACGGGCAGTGGCTATGATTTAGTTTTCCCATCAAGCTATTACGTCAATAAAATGGCGAAAGAAGACATGTTACAAGAGCTTGATCACAGCAAATTAAGTAATTTTAAACAAATTCCGGCAAACTTATTAAACAAGGAATTTGACCCAAATAACAAATATTCTCTGCCTTATGTTTATGGCTTAACCGGTATCGGTGTGAATGCGGATGATGTTGATCCAAGTAAAATCACGAGTTGGGCTGATTTATGGAATCCAGAATTTAAAGGTAAGGTATTATTAACCAGTGATGCGCGTGAAGTGTTCCACATTGCATTGCTTTTAGATGGCAAATCACCAAACACCACGAATGAAGAAGACATCAAAGCCGCTTACGAGCGTTTAGTGAAATTGTTACCAAATGTGGTGACTTTTAACTCTGACTCGCCAGAAGTGCCGTTTTGTTCAAGGTGAAGCCTCTATTGGTATGTTATGGAATGGTTCGGCTTATTTAGCCCACAAAGAAAATCCAAGTATCCAATTTGTGTATCCAAAAGAAGGCGCGATTTTCTGGATGGATAACTACGCGATACCAAAAGGTGCGAACAATATAGAAGGGAGCTTATAAATTTATCGACTTCTTACTTCGCCCTGAAAATGCAAAATTAGTCGTTGAAAAATGGGCTTTCTCATGCCAAATGAAGGCGTGAAAGCGTTACTTTCACCAGAAATGGCGAATAACCCAACCTTGTTCCCATCAGCTGAAAAATATTGAAAAAGGCATTATGCAAGGCGATGTGGGTGAAGCAGTGGATATTTACGAAAAATATTGGAATAAATTAAAAACCAATTAATCCAAATATTGATGAAAAAGTGCGTTAGTTTTGACCGCACTTTTTGCTTTGTAAAGGATGACAAATGAGTTTTCTTGAGCGACTTTTTCACGCAATCTTGTTTGAAACCACGGTTGTGTTGCTTTCCGTTTTTCGCTTTTGTATTTTCTTTTACAGAAGAAAGTGTTTCTATTCTCTTTGGGTCCATGGTACTGGTTTCCTTAACAGCCATGCTTTGGAATCTCATCTTTAATTATTTTCTTGATAAAGTCTTTACGGGGACCGCGAGAAAAAGCGAGGTGTCCTTTATTTTCCGTACACTCCATGCAATTTCATTTGAAGCGGGTTTGCTTATTTTCACTGTGCCGATCATTGCTTACTTTTTAAAAAGTGGATTGGGTCACGGCTTTTTATGATGGATTTCCAGCTTAACGGTGATGATCACCGTTTATACCTTTATTTTTAACTGGGTGTATGACCATGCACGATTGTTGTTCATTAAGCGTGAGTAATGAATAAATAACAGAAGAAATAAAAAGTGCGGTCAAAAATCTCCTGTATTAGTAACAGTTGCACAAAGATTTAACCGATTAGATCCTTAAAATCCCTATTGAAATTTTTAACTCAATAAGGTTTTTATTATGGCACAAAAGTTGCTGAAACACGAGGTTAGTGGAACGCCTATTAAAGCTAAAAAGAAAAGCAAGATGAGCTGACGTGCAAATGCAGTGTTTGTCACAAGAGATTAACGCATTAGCTCAACCTTATATGCCGAAAGAACCAAAACCGCAGCCCTTGATTACGAGTGCGATTAGTTGCTCAAGTTTTGCGTGAAAATCCCGATTGGATGTTTTGTGGGGAGATTGCTGAAAAACCTTGGCATTGTTAGGAAAAGCCTACAATTTGTTGATATGGGCGATAAGCACTATAAGATAGTCAATCGAATACTGGTTAAATTGCGTAAAAGAGGAATCGTTGAAAATGGGTTGAAGTTTTGGCGGTTAAAGCCATTAAAATAGCGGTAGAAATACCGCTATTTTTGTTTCCATTGCCAGATGAACTTCATTTCGGCTGATTTGAATTCTATCAATCCATTCTCTTTTATAAAACTCATTCAGTTGTTTACGAACTGAATCAAGATACTTTTCAGATGGCGTGTCAGGATTTAGTTCAATATCAAAAATGCGTTGCGTGAGTTCAGCAATTGTAAAGGTTTTATCTGGTGCTTCTCGCATCATTTGCACGATGTGATTTACAATTTTTGCCTTTTAAAAAGCTTATATTTGGAACGGTACACAAAGTTGTCCGTATTATAAAGACTACATCAGTTTCCTGTTGAGTAGCTCAATAGCATGTTTTAATGTGGCAATGTTTGCATCAAAGTAGAGCTAGATGATGTAATACCTGTTTACGTTCAAACTCAAATTCTTTGAGCTTCTTATCTAAGTTATATGCCATAATCTACTGCCAAATCACTTCTTGATGAATAATTTTTCGTTGCCAATAACCGCACCATTCATTGTTATCGTTGGTGGTTTTCAAACATCGGCTAATACATCAATAAACTGCGCTTTATTTGAGGTACGGCGATTGTCCTCACGGTAGGCAATTTCATTAGCATAGTTAAGTAAGTATTCATTGCTGATACGGTGAACTTGTCCGTAATACATCCGCTTAAAACGGCTGAACAAACTTTCTGCCTGATTGTTTGTTACACCTAAGTCACTACGATATTCTTCTTTATGGTTTACAGTTCTCAAGTTATAGTAAGGCAACAAGACATCATAAGCCGTGCTTTCATCGGTATTGATTTGCGTATTAGGTTTAATGAACTTATCGGCAAAACTTTTCACTACCGATTGCGATTCCGTATGTGCCACAAAAACGTGAAGAGCGTTTTTGCCCCTACAATGCAACGCATTACTGGCTTTTTCTTCTGGCGAATAATGTTACGTGCAACCATTACACAACGTTTATCAAGATTCTGATTTTCCTTTAAACGATAGTCAATGCGGTCAGCTTTCTTATTTGCTTTACGTGGCGCAGGATGAACATAAGTCCCGTCCATATCGACCACACCTGAAAGGGTTTCTATATCACGACTTTCTAATAATGCTTTTACGGAATTTATGCGATAAAAACAAATGCCGTGCGAGGATTAAGTTTTTGCATTACGAGCTAATTGAAGGGATGATAAGCCTTTGACGGCATTAACCCATTCCATTAAAGCATAGAGATAAACCTTAATCGGTTTCTTGCGATTGGCAAAAATGGTACCAGAAGTAACGCTAAAAGTATGATTACAGTGTTTGCAGCGCCATTGTTTACGATGTAGAAATATAATAAGGCTTGTGTTGTACCTCACATTTAGTCAAGCGATAAACTCTTTTCCACCCCATCTTAATTCACAAAGCAAATCATACGCTTCTTCTTCCGAGAGTTGTGCAATCTCGTAGGAAGAAAGCGTGCGAGCTTTGCTAGAAAGTAAGAAATGCTGAGTCATCGTCTTGTTTAAAATTTATGTTAATAGAGATTTTAAATATGCTCAAACGTGATAAAATGCGTTTAAACTTAAAACAAATATACGCTCATTTGCGTAATTTGTCAATTATAAATTGAAAATGGAACGCTCAAATGTATATCAGAAAGATTGAGACAAGTTTGTGAAGCTAAAAATTGAAAATTACAGATTTTGCAGAGCAGGCAGGAATAGCTTATCATACGATGCAAGGTTATATCGGTGGTGAACGTGAGCCTAATGCAGAAGGAATGTCAGGCATAGCTAAAGCAGGAGTGAATTTGAACTGGCTCGTGAGTGGTGAAGGAGAGATGTTCACAAATAATACCGAAATAATTGACTTAACCCAACTAGAAAAAGAATTATTGGCAAGTTATCAATCATGTAATAATTCAACCCAACGTAAAATTAACCTTGCTATTTCTGCAATCGCTCAAGATAAAGAATAAATCTAACAGTGCTACATTAAAGATAATCAAGTGAAAAACTGTAAAGGTAGCAACAAGGGCTTAAGAGTACTTACGCTCGAACCGTCGTGGTAGTGAAAGCACAAGGTACAGAGCTCAATGCGGGAAGCAGCGAAAAAGTAGCTGGTCCAATTGGTCCAGCGCTGCTTTACGATACAAACTATCCGTACAGCCCAATATTGCAGGTAATCCAACACCAGCATTGCCTACACAGAATTTGCAGTAATTTGCAAACTGACTTCTTTCAGCCTAACGGTTTTGAAGATTTTGTTCATACCACCTTAGCACAAAGCAACCCCGAAAGGGATTGCTTTTTGTTAATGAATATAAAAGCGTATAGTGCTAAAAAGTATGAAATAAATTTCCAATCATTGACAAACTAATTTTATTATGGTAAGCACTATGAGTAAAGAACATAAACCTACATATTTTTCTCCAGCTATACAGCTACTAGGAGGTAAGGAAACAGTTATATTGCGTTTTTGTGATATTAGTGATGTTGATGAAGATATGAAGTTTAATGCTGAATTATTTAAAGTTGCAATAACAAAATCATCTGCAGAAACATTATTTAACGCACTAAAAAGATTACCTGGAGGACGGTGATCAAAATGAAAGTTAATATAAAATCTAGCCCTATTCGAGATAGTTTAAAAAGTATATACAAAATAACACTCTACCAGATTCTTTCGGCAAAAAGTGAGAATATAACCATGTTAGTTGTTAATCTTTCTGAAGAATCTGGAAAAATTTCTTTAAACAAACCACTAATCTAATGAATATCGTGAATTTGTGCATTTATCTCTTCCTGATAATGTAAATGAAAAAGTCAAAAAATGAGATGTATTTTTCCTAAAAATCAATCCTTCTCATAAACTTAGTTATTATCTAGGATGTAATAATGAATTATCAATCATCTTACAAAGTAGCACGAGTTACGAGAACTTTTGTATTTCAAGTAAACTCAAAAAAATTCGATTTACGGTAAAAAGACATTATGAGAAGTCTTTACTTCAAGGCGAGTTTACTCCTTTGTAAATTAGTAATCCTAGAGATTATATTGAAAAAAATTAATTTATGAATAATTTTATGATAAACAATGAAATATTACTTGTTTACAGACATTTAAATGCAACCAAATCTAAATCAATTAATAATGTTCAATTAAACAACCGTTATCAACCTGATCTATATCAGGACATATTTATGGATAAACCGGAAGATTACGTTTCAGTTTATTCTCATGACCCCATTGTTAATCAAGAAATTATTAATGAACAAAGAAGAATAAGAAAAATATTTACACTTTTTAAAAATGGTCGCTCCGTAAACGATGGACATGGGTTTTGGAGTTAAAAATAAAAGATATTTTAGATGAGGTTAATTTTTATAAAGGTGAAGGGGATCCTGATATTCTTTCATTGAAAAATTGTAATCATCCTCATTATGGTTTAATGTTTGATAGGGATAATAGAGGTCATATAGATTTAATAATTCAATCTATACATGATTCTTGCTCTCTTTATTTTCCTTATAAAATATATAAAAGGAGAAGGATTCTTAACTAATCTCTAAAATTTTAATGTCGAATAGACAATTATTCGCCAGTGCTTTTCCTTAAATGGGAAGGATAGGTAAACTAGCCAAATTGAGCATCTCACTACATTTTTGGGTGAATGTTGCTATGTGTTTATCTGGGCATTAGAGTCCACAACTTCCTTGTAGTAGTACGTGTATTCGAGGCATAAACGCTTTGAGCCGACTTGAATTTTTCAAGTGGGCGATCAGTATCTGGCGTTTAGCAAAATCTTGAATGCCTTGTCACTACACAAGGAAATTCGCAATGGCTCCAACATTATTTACTTTCAAGCAAATCAAAAACATCAATTTAAAAAGATATTTTTACGCCTTTACAGAAGAAGATGCTTTTCACCTTTAAAACTCACCGTTGGGAAACCCTAATAATAATCGTGATGTATGCTGTCCGCATTGTAGTATTCGCCACGAAGCCTATTTCCTTTCTTCTCGTAAAACGTTGGTGTTGCTAAACATTAGCAAACGCCATTTTATATTACAACAAACTACAGCCTTTGCCTTTCATAAAGTTGATTTAGTCGATATTCTTGCTGTCATCTTAATGATGGTAAATAGCTCAAAAAGGCATTAGTGCGATTGATGTTAGTCGTCATCTTAATTTGAACTACAAAACGGCATTTGTACTTTGTGGGAAAGTTCGAAGCCTTATTTAAAACACGCGATTTAAGTCCATTGTCAGGCGAAATTCACGAAGATGGAATGTTGATCAACTTTACCCTGCGCCCAACTAATCTTCCGTAAAAACAATTATAAACAACGTCAAAAAGCCGATGAGAAAGGTCGCAAATATCCCAAATTTAGAGCGACTAAACGTTGTCTATACGCCATTACACAACGAGCTGCAAATGATAGCAATATATCTGGAGCAAACCGTACCATTGTCGCAATGGATTACACCGAAAATGCTGATACTGTTTTTGCATTAAATCAACGCTTTGTTAAAGCAGGCAGTGATATTATGTGTGATGAAAACCCTGCTTATAAAAGTCTTGATTTTTCATTACACCCGTTGGTCGGTGAATCATCAAGAGGCTTATAGTGCGAAAGGTGTAAATAATAACCTTGCGGAATCTTTTAATGCCAGAATGCGTGACTTAATGCGTGGTACACACCATAAAACCGATAATAAATATGCCTTACGATGCAAATCTGCTGCATTCTTTTCAGATAATCGCCGAGAATCTAACGGTAAACTTTTCAAGATGTCCTCAAACGTTGTTTATGGGTTCTACCATTTAAAGAATGGGTTGGTTATTGGCAGGGAAATCACCGTGAAGGTGAGCTTCTCTAGTGAAAACCTTTTGCACCTAACGAAATTTCATCACACTACTTTAAGCGACTTGAAGAACAAACTGCATGCGATGAAATTCTGATGGCAGCATAGAATCGTATAGGCGTTAATAGACTTAGATAGAATTATATAGAAAGAAATAGCTTACCTGAATGAAGGTTGAGCCGGAATAGCTACACTATGAGTTTGATGGAAAATTGATGTGAAAAATTGCGAGGTTAAAGTTAGAATTTGAGGTAAAAGAAATGCCTTTCACGATTTTCATTCGGAAAGGCATTCAAATTTATGCGGTAAATTAGTCAATTTTCGGACTTTGTGCAACTGCTACATAATACCGAAAATCTCTGGTGTTTCTGACCGCTCTTTAATTTTTAGGGCGCGATAAAATGCCCTTTTGTTTTTCTTAAAGTTTTTCTACTAACTCAATGGCTGCACCGATGTAGGTGGCAGGGGTAAGTTGTTGTAAACGTGCTTTTTCATCGGCAGGAATATCCAGTTTTTCGATGAATTCACGCATTGCTTTTTCATCAACGCGTTTACCACGAGTGAGTTCTTTTAATTTTTCGTATGGTTTTTCAATACCATAGCGACGCATCACCGTTTGAATTGGCTCAGCTAAAACTTCCCAGTTTTGGTTGAGTTCATCACGGAGATGTTGTTCGTTCACTTCTAATTTGCTAATACCTTTACGGGTTGAAGCATACGCAATTAAACAATAACCTAAACCCACACCTAAGTTACGTAATACAGTAGAGTCCGTTAGGTCACGTTGCCAGCGAGAAATGGGTAATTTTTGGGCAAGGTGAGTCATCACACGCATTGGCTAAACCTAAGTTACCTTCTGAGTTTTCCGAAGTCGATAGGATTCACTTTTATGCGGCATGGTGGATGAACAATTTCACCCGCGATAGTGCGTTGTTTAAAGTGATTTAACGCAATGTAGCCCCATAAATCACGGTCGAAGTCGATGATGATAGTATTAAAACGTACCACGGCATCAAAGTATTCCGCAATGTAATCGTGAGGTTCAATTTGAGTGGTATACGGGTTCCAATCTAAACCTAATGAGGTGACAAACTCTTCGCTAAATGTTTGTGCCAGTTGATAGTTGGATAGGCAGATAAATGTGCATTGTAATTACCTACAGCACCATTAATTTTACCCAAGATTTCATTTTGTTGGAGTTGTTTGAATTGGCGTTTTAAACGGTAAACCACGTTCGCCATTTCTTTACCCACAGTACTTGGTGAGGCAGGTTGGCCGTGTACGCGAAAGTAATGGAATGGTTTTGTATTCGTTCGCTAAACAGGTGATTTCATCAATCAGCTTTTTGCCATTCAGGTAGATCACTTCTTCACGTGCTGTTTTTAACATTGAAAAGCGTGAGAAAGGTTGTTAATATCTTCCGATGTACAAGCAAAGTGAATAAATTCAGAGACTTTGGCTTTAATTCTGGTAAAGCTTCACTTTTTCTTTTTAAGAAATATTCAACCGCTTTGACGTCATGATTCGTGGTGCGCTCAATTTCTTTGATACGTTCAGCATCTTGAAGACTGAATTCTTCCACAATTTTATTAAAGGTAATCGTTTGCTTCTTTTAGACAAAGAAGAAACTGCTAGTTTCAGCGGTCGCCGCCAATTTTTGTAACCAACGTACTTCCACGGTGACACGGAATTTGAGCAAGCCAAATTCACTGAAAATACCACGTAATGCGGTGGCTTTTATCTTGATAACGACCGTCAATCGGGGAAAAGAGCGGTTAATGCGGAAAGTTGCATAAGAGTTCTCCAAGGATTAATTTAAAGTTGAGTAGAGTTGTCGTGCCGCTTGCACTAATTTTTACGATGAAATAACAGTTGCCATTTGCTGCCACCTACTTGACGCCACAAAACAGCAGAACGAATGCCGGCAAGCAAACACGCACAATTTTGTCTTGTACATTTTGTTGCTGTAAATGATATGCCGAACCAATAATATGAATGCGTTTGCCCTAAAGGACTAATTGTATCGACATAAATGTTTGCCATGATTGAAAACATCTCATCATCAAATTGATTGTCGTGATAAAGAAAGTTGTTCTGGTAAACGGGCAATTCGGCAGGGCCAAGTTCTTGTTTGATTTCAGGTTGCTTTGTTTAATTTACTCTCTAACGCTAACAGGCTGCCCCTAATAATTCAACAAATTTTTGTCATTTAATTGAGTGAGTTGCTCCAATAAGTGTGTTTAATCCCACTTTTAAGATGTTGAACATCACCGCCAAATACGGCTAATGTATCTTCAGGTTGTGTGATGAGAAGAGAATGAATGGTGGTTTTGGAATGCATCTTGATGATCAACTTCGCCTTTTTGTGCTAATTGACTGATTAATAAGACAGATTGACAAACACCGGCAAGTGCCAGAGCCATATCATTATAATTTTTCATTGGGATTATAGATTGTAAGCTGCAGAAATTTTGGGCGTAATATAGCATTTTTACACATTGTTTTGAACTCAATCATTAAAAAACGCCCTATCTTTTGTTATCATAGCGCCAATTCAGTTTACAGAATAAAAGGATAACTAATGACAAAAACCAATTGTATTCAGTGGCGTGCAGCCTTCGGCGAATTAACTATCGGAATTATTTAGGTGCACTTCGCAACTGGGTGAAAATGCAAGAAGATTATGAGTGTATTTTTCTGTGTGGTGGATTTACATGCCATCACTGTACGTCAAGATCCTGCAGCACTTCGCAAAGCAACGCTTGATGTGCTCGCCCTTTACTTGGCTTGTGGCATTGATCCGAATAAAAGCACGATCTTCGTGCAATCTCATGTACCAGAACATACTCAACTAAGCTGGGTATTAAACTGCTACACTTATTTTGGTGAAATGAGCCGTATGACTCAATTTAAAGATAAATCAGCACGTTATGCCGAAAAATATTAACGTGGGTTTGTTGATTATCCAGTTTTAATGGCGGCAGATATCTTACTTTACCAAGCAAAAAGCGTACCGGTGGGGATGACCAAAACAACATTTAGAAATCACTCGCGATATTGCCGCTCGTTTTAATGCCCTTTATGGTGATATTTTCACGATTCCTGAAAATTTTCTTAGGCAAAAGCAGGCGCGCGTATTATGTCTTTACAAGATCCTGATAAAAAAATGTCAAAATCAGATGATAACCGTAATAACGTGGTGACCTTGCTTGAAGATCCAAAATCGGTGGCAAAAAAGATTAAACGTGCGGTAACAGATTCTGATGAACCACCTGTTGTACGTTATGATGTGCAAAACAAAAGCGGGTGTGTCTAACTTATTAGATATCCTTTCTGCAGTAACGGATAAATCTGTGGCAGAACTTGAAAAAGAATTTGAAGGCAAAATGTACGGCCACTTAAAAACAGCCGTTGCAGATGAAGTGTCAAACTTTACTTGCTGGTTTACAAGAACGTTTCTATCAATATCGTAATGATGAAGCACTTTTAGACGAGATTTTACGTCAAGGTGCGGAAAAAGCCCGCGCAAGAGCAAAAGCAACCCTTGATAAAGTGTACGAAGCCGTCGGCTTTGTTGCAGCAAAATAATTTTAAACTTAATAAGCCGTGTTCTATCACGGCTTTTTGAGATAAGGAGAAAATATGGCCATTCAAACTGAAAAACCAATTGAATGTGTAGGTTGTAATACTTTCGATATGAAATCATTGTTTGATAACAGCGATTGAAGCTTTACCTATCGAACAGTTTTACGCCACTCGTCAAGATGCAGAAGGTGCATTGGAATATTTCACGTTAAAAGCACGTGATATCGAAAGTGAACCTTGTCAAATTCAATCTGAAATTCAACAGGTTGAAGAGGGATATGTACTTAAAGCGGTTTTCACATTCTGCTGCCAAGCGGAATTGAGTGATTTTCAAATGAAACTTTCGTAAGTGATGACTTACTCTAGAAAACAGCGCTATTTGTGACCGCACTTTCTGATATTTATGTTCCCCTGCATCGTATTATTCCTTTTTCTAATGTAGAAGGACAGGGGAATCGTACCAGTATTTTCTTACAAGGTTGTAAGCTAAACTGCCTTTATTGCCATAATCCAGAAACCATTCCTCGTTATGCGGAAGGGCTCATCAAGTCAGTCTGCAGTATTTGTATGAGCAAGTAATGGATGCAGTACCTTTCATTCGTGGCGTGACGGTTTCTGGCGGGAACCCACCATTCACCATAAAAAGCTCGTACCATTGTTTCAAAAACTACGTGAGGAAGGGCTAACTTGCTATTTAGATAGCAGTGGTTTCTTTGAGTTTGAGGCAATTCGCCCTTTAATTGATGTGACAGACAAATTTCTCTTTGACTTGAAAGGAGAAGGGCTTGGCTTACAAAGTTTGTGCTGATGAGACAAAAATCGCCAGGCATTGTCCTCAAAACATCATTCCTACTCATCAACATATCAAGCAAGAAAATTTTAGATCGCAATTTGAAGAATTTGGCGCAATTATTACCATTAAATAAAGTGGAAGAAGTGCGGTTAGTTTATGTGGCGAATGATGCAGAACAGTTAGTGGAAAAAGTCCTTCCTTATTGAAAAATTATCAGGATGTTTTGTTCAAAATTATTCGAATGCACACAAAAAGGTGCACGAGACGCTGAAGGGCTCAGCCCTTATGTCCCAACTGTTGAGCAGACCCAAGAACTTGAAAACTATGCGAAATCTTGTGGTCTGACCAAGATTGTGACCATTTTATAAGCAAAACATATCGAAAAGTAGCAAAATATTCCGACTTTTTACCGAAAAACAAGTAGAATAGGACAATTTTATTCACTTACTTATCTAACCAACCTAGGGGATGGGTATTTTTAGGTAGCGTTTTAGGCATTGTCGTATTACTGATCATTGCCGTATTATTTTCAAAATAATCGTAAGGGCGATTAATTTACGTACTGTATTAGGGGCTTTGGCGATCCAAATCGGATTTGCGTCTTTATTTTGTATGTGCCGTTTGGTCGCGATGCATTACAAGCGACAGCAAATGAATGTATCAAATGTTATCGCCTATGGTAATGAAGGGATTAACTTCGTTTTTGGTGGGTTAGCTAATCCTTCAAATGTTGGCTTTATCTTTGCGGTGAAAGTTTTACCTATCATCGTTTTCTTCTCTGGTTTAATTTCTGTGCTTTATTACTTAGGGTATCATGCAAGTAGTCATCAAAGTGATCGGTGGTGCGTTACAAGCTGCATTAGGTACATCAAAAAGCAGAATCTATGTCTGCTGCAGCGAATATCTTCGTTGGTCAAACAGAAGCACCGTTGAGTGGTTCGTCCTTACATTGAAATATGACCCAATCTGAATTCATTCGCCATCATGGCGGGTGGTACAGCCTCTATCGCGGGTTCTGTAATGGCGGGTTACGCAGAAATGGGCGTACCGTTGACTTACTTAATTGCGGCATCTTTCATGGCTGCACCTGCAGGTTTGTTATTTGCGAAAATTTTATTCCCACAAACTGAACAATTTACCGATAAACAACCTGATGCAGACGATAGCGAAAAACCAACTAACGTGCTTGAAGCAATGGCCGGCGGTGCGAGTGCTGGTGTGCAATTAGCGTTAAACGTTGGTGCAATGTTAATCGCATTCGTAGGTTTAATTGCTTTAGTTAACGGTATTTTAGGCGGCGTAGGCGGCTGGTTCGGTTACGGTGATTTAACTTTACAATCAATCTTTGGTTGGGTATTCAAACCATTAGCTTACTTAATCGGTGTATCTTTGGGAAGAATCTGCTGTTGCAGGGTCAGAAATGATCGAGGCCAAATTGGCAGTAAATGAATTCGTGGGTTACTTGAATTTGCGAAATACTTACAACCAGATACTGCTGTAGTATTAAGTGAAAAACTAAAGCAATCATTACTTTCGCATTATGTGGTTTTCGCTATCTTCAGCTCTATCGCAATCTTAATCGAGTGGTATCGGTGGTATGGCACCAAATCGTCGTGGTGATGTGGCTCGCTTAGGTTTAAAAGCAGTTGTCGCATGGTACATTAGCTAACTTAATGAGTGCAACTATCGCAGGTTTATTCATCGAGGTTAAGCGGTGTAGCAATGTAATTAAAAATGTGGTGGTGACCGCACTTTTAGTCTCTCAACACCACGAGATCGTTCGTGGTGCTTTGTGCTAAAACAGGCGAAAACGTTTGCTTAAATGATTTTTATTTATCAACAAGAGGAAAAACAATGACTCCACTATTAACGCTCCTGAAGGCGCATTTGCGAGATGTTGTATTAATGCCAGGCGATCCGCTTCGTGCAAAATATATTGCTGAAACATTCTTAGAAGATGCGAAAAGAAGTGACTAACGTTCGCAATATGTTGGGTTATACCGGTACTTATAAAAGGTCGTCGTATCTCTGTTATGGGTCACGGTATGGGTATCCCATCTTGCTCAATTTATGCGAGAAAAGAATTAATTACTGAATACGGTGTGAAAGAAAAATCATCCGTGTTGGTTCTTGTGGTGCCGTACGTATGGACGTTAAAGTACGTGATGTATCATCGGCCTTGGTGCATGTACCGATTCAAAAAGTAAAACCGTATTCGTTTTCAAAAGATAACGATTTTGCAGCGATTGCTGATTTGATATGGCACAAGCCGCTGTTCAAGCAACAAAAGAAAAAGTAGCTTACGTTCGCGTAGGGAATCTCTTCTCACAGACTTATTCTACACGCCAGATTTCGACATGTTTGATGTGATGGAAAAATACGGTATCTTAGGTGTAGAAATGGAAGCTAACGGTATCTATGGTGTAGCAGCAGAATATGGTGCAAAAAGCACTTTATGTTGTAGCCGTTTCGGACCATATTCGTACACAGAACAAACCACTGCAGAGAACGCCAATTAACTTTCAATGATATGATTGAGATTGCGTTAGAGTCTGTATTAGGTGGTGATAAAAGCATAATTTTATCTGATTGATAGAATAAAAAGAGCGGTCAATTTTGACCGCTCTTTTATTCTACTTCGCTATTTTTCATACCAAATTCGGTTCACATAGAGCACGACTTTTTCCAGAGGGTGTTTCCACATGGATTTCATCATCAACGCCTTTCCTATTCAAAGCACGTGCGACGGGAGAATCAATGGAGATCCAGTTTTTAGCGGGATCGAATTCATCGCAGCCGACAAGGCGATATTGCTTCACTTCACCTTCTTCATCTTCTAGCTCAACGCAGGCACCGAAAAACACTTTGCCTTCTTGTTTCGGGTGGTAATCCGATTTGTAGCACTTCTAAGCGTTTGGAAAGAAAACGCACGCGGCGATCAATTTACGTAAGCGACGTTTACCGTAAATATATTCGCGTTTTCACTGCGGTCACCAAGCGCGAGCGGCATCTGAAACCGCTTGGGTAACTTTAGGACGTTCTTCTTTCCACAAAAATTTAAGTTCTTGGTCAAGCGCAAGCCAGCCTGACGGGTAATGTAATTTGATTTTGCCATAATAAAAATAAAAGAAATTTTTGAATTATATTTGAGCCTGTTGTCTAAAAACCAGTATTCTATCCCCGTTTTTATCAGATCGCTTTAATAACAAAAGAAGTATGACAATGTTAAATCAACAAATTAGCTGAAAATTATTGCGGCAAGAATTAACCGTTCAACCCTCAACAAATCCTCACTGCCATTCAATTGATTAGATGATGGCAACACCATTCCATTTATCGCCCGTTATCGTAAAAGAGGCCACAGGTGGTTTAGATGACACCCAACTTCGTCATTTTGAAACCGTTTAATTTATTTACGTGAATTAGAGATCGTCGTCAAACCATTTTGAAATCTATTGAAGAGCAAGGAAATTGACCGATGAATTGCGTGACAAAATCCATGCGACACAAAGCAAAACCGAATTAGAAGATTTATATTTGCCATACAAACCAAAAACGTCGCACCAAAGGTCAGAAGTGCGATTGAAGCAGGTCTTGAGCCATTGGCTGATTTACTTGGAGATGAGCCGAAAATGATCCTGAAACGGCAGCCGCGGATTTGTGAACGCTGATAAAGGCGTAGCAGATACTAAGGTAGCCCTATGATGGCGCACGCTATATTTTAATGGAGCGTTTTGCTGAAGATGCGGGGTTTTGATAGCGAAAGGTCCGTGATTATTTAGCAAAAATGCGGTTATCGTATCAAAAGTAATCGAAGGTAAAGAAACGGAAGGCGCAAAAATTCAAAGATTATTTCGACCACCAAGAGATTGTTGAAAAATGTACCTTCTCACCGTGCATTAGCGATGTTCCGCGGACGTAATGAGGGCATTTTACAATTAAGCTTAAATGCTGATCCTGATGCGGAAGAGGAAGTCGCCAAAGCTATTGTGAAGAGATTATTCGTGATTATTTAGATGTACGTTTCACGGGACAGCCTGCGGATAAATGGCGTGAGCAAGTGATTGCGTGGACATGGAAAATCAAAGTTTCGTTGCATTTAGAAACAGGAATTAATGGCAAGTTTACGTGAAAAAGCGGAAGAAGAGGCCATTGATGTTTTCGCTCGAAATCTGACCGCACTTTAATGGCGGCACCCGCTGGCGCGAAAGAGCACATGGGCTTGGACCCGGGCTTGCGTACGGGAGTGAAAGTTGCGGTGGTGGATAACACAGGTAAATTAGTAGATACCACCACCATTTATCCACACGGGCCGTGAAGCCGAAGCTGAGTAGACGATTTTCAGCAATCCGTAAATATAACGTGGAATTAATTGCTATTGGTAACGGTACGGCTTCTCGTGAAACCGAACGTTTTTGCGAAAAGAAGTCATTAAAAAGAAATTAAAGAAAATAAACCACAAACTGTCGTGGTGAGCGAAGCGGGTGCATCTGTGTATTCTGTCTTCTGAATTTGCAGCAGATGAGATTCCCAATTTAGATGTATCTTTGCGTGGTGCGGTCTCTATTGCGCGTCGTTTACAAGATCCATTGGCGGAATTGGTGAAAAATCGAACCGAGAAAGCCATTGGTGTGAGCAATATCACACGATGTAAACCAGCCCAACTTGCGCGTAAACTCGATGCGGTGGTGGAAGACTGTGTAAACGCGGTGGGTGTGGATTTGAATACGGCATCCGCGCCATTGCTTGCTCGCGTGGCTGGAATGACAAAAACCGTTTAGCGCAAAACATTGTGGAATACCGTGATGAAAATGGCCGTTTTGAAAGCCGCAGCGAGGTGAAAAAGTGCCACGTTTAGGGCCAAAAGCCTTTGAGCAATGTGCGGGCTTTATGCGTATTGCAGAAGGTAAAAAGTCCACTGATGCTTCAGGTGTTCACCCGAAGCTTACCCTGTGGTGGAAAAATCTTGCAAGCCACCGCGCAATCTATTCAAAGATTTAATGGGTAATGCCGGGTGTGGTACGTCAACGATGCAAAACAATTCATTGATGAGCAATTTTGGTTTACCGACTCGTCAAAGATATTTTCAAAGGTTGGAAAAACCAGGGGCGCGATCCCGTGGTGAATTTAAAACTGCTGTATTCGCGGAAGGCGTGGAAGAAAATCACCGATTTAAAACCGGGTATGATTTTAGAAGGTACCGTCACTAATGTGACTAACTTTCGGCGCATTTGTGGATATCAGCGTTCACCAAGACGGTTTGGTACATATTTCATCATTAAGCGATAAATTAGTGGAAGATCACATCAAGTGGTGAAAAACTGGCGATATCGTGAAAGTGAAAGTGTTGGAAGTAGATGTACCGCGTAAAACGTATTGCGTTGACGATGCGATTAGATGATAGTGCGGTCAAAAATGACGGCAAATCTGACCACTTTGAGTGCAAAACCAAGAAGTAATGCACCTCGCCAAGATCGTAATCCCAGAGGAAATAGTGCGATGGGGAATGCCTTTGCCGATGCGTTGAAAAATTGGAAAAATAATTTCGTCATTTAGATGAACATTGTGGCTAAATAGGCGTACAATAAAGGGATCTGGTCAATCATCCAATCCCTTTTTATTTCAACGAAAAGGAATATTCTTATGGAAAAAGGTATTCTTGGGCCGCATGAAGGCAAGGAGCTGGAATTAATGTTAGGGGGCGAAAAGCAAGTGGCATTATTCAATCAGGAGCTCGGTATTCCTGACGCCTTTCTCCCTTATCTTGAGCTAGGGAATGCTTCATTCAAAAACAGTGCAACGTCATGTAAATGATGTTTGCTTAACTGATTTTATTGTCTATTTACCCCAATCTCTTGCACTCGCTGAACAAATGGAGTGCTACTTCCTGCAAGCACAGTGAATGGCTTTTCGATCCAAAAGTGGAACGTGAAATCGGACGGATTCTTGGCTACCGAGAAAAAGACATCAGATACTACATTCAGCATTTTTCAAGATAATTTAGAGAAGTATCGGCAGCAGTATAGTTGATATATAAACATATTAAGTACTTTTATTATGATTTAATGTTAAATCTATTATTTGAAAAAATAGTTGGATGGAATGGAGAAGATAATGACACAACGAGTAGATTATAAAACATTAAAACAATATTTTTGATGATGTTTATATTTGGTGCCAGCGTCAATTCACTGAAGGAAAAATAAAAAGCTGGCATAAAGATTTTTAATGAATGGGGAGGCGCTTTTAGATAGCTTTTGATGGTCATTTCGATTTACCAATTGAACAACTAATGTTAAATGTAATTTTTATTATAACTAATGGAGCTAGACATATATTAAGTCATAAGATAGTGTTTAATGAAATACAGGAGATTTTTATTAAAGCATGATCTTGATGATCTTATCTTGTTTAGGGAAGAGGAAAAAGAGATTTCCTTTATGATTTTAAATTTAGTATTAAATAATAGAGAGATAGAAGGATAAGTATATAATTAATGCATAGAGCGTGACGAATGCATTGCAAATGCTAAAATAGATTATATAAATAAAAGTGCGTTCAAAAACACAAGCTATTTTGACTGCACTTTATTGATGGCTAGAAAGGATTATTTCGTCTTCTTTTGC
>BNJU01000125.1_pt1 | contig 43866 bp, 67 predicted proteins | sample 8539281 | NCBI WGS metagenome assembly BNJU01 (sample SAMD00202456, study PRJDB9452) | human saliva metagenome | isolation source: human saliva | place: Japan
CCACACGTTGGTTTTGAAGTTTCGTGTAATTCACAGGTAGGGTGTGTGGCGTAGCCACGCACGCGGTTGAGTGGGATATGCGAGGCTACGGCTTGCTTTTTACATGACCTCGTTTGGCTGGATTACTATAATTATCTTTGTAGTGCATATCTAAAAGTTGCAACTGAATTTTTCAATATTCTCTTTTTACTTTTAAGAACTCGTTATATTTTTCACCTATAATCAATCCACAAAAGAAGCTAGAGTAATAATCAATCCCTCAAGCCCATTTGGGAGGATGGGAAATAAATCTTGAATTATCAATCTCCTCTTTGTATAAATTTTACTTATTTTTGGTTAATATCCTTAATTAAATTATCTGTAGTTTCCCATTTATTCTCAAATCCATTTTTAACTCATTTTTAACTCATTTTTAAATTACTTAATTCAATTTTTAACTTCATTAATTTTCTCATCTTGTTGATTAATACCTTATCAAATAGGTAGTTATTTATATGATATTGACTGTCTCCAGAATTATTACTTTTCAAGTGTATTGTCTTCTTCATTAAATGAATTGAATTTGTTGGTTTTTCGCTTCGTTTTCGCAGAGATATTAGGATTTTCCATTTCTCCACCCTCATTATTATAATTCATATGGTTCAAATCGATTACCATCAAAATAAAAAGTTAAAAATTCTCCATTTTTATTAGTCCAACTTTATTAGTCAACTTTCGTTATAATATGTAGAACCTTTACTACATCATCTACAATAATTGGCTCGTCTAATTTAGATAAAACTATAACGGGTTGATTGTAATCAGGAACTTTTCTATTTTTAAACCCTTTCTTCATTTTAATTTGTCGCCTACATTAAAATCATATATATTCATTGCGGCTACTAATTCATCTAATTCATCAAGCTGTTTTTCCAATCGTTACCATGCACATCATTAAGAAGCTTTTTGAAGATCTTCTATGCTAGAGAGAAATTTTCTTTTGGACTTTCGGTAGACATTTTTAATCCTTTTCTAGATATGATATTAATAACTTGCTAAATTTCAGCATTGGACAATACAGTATAAACTATTTTTAGTTCAGATATCTTTATAAAACCACCTTCAAATACTTCCCAGTATAACTCCCCTTAACCTTCGCCACCTGCTCGGGGCTACCTGAAGCAATAATTCTTCCCCCTCCGTCGCCGCCTTCCGGTCCTAAATCCACAATATAATCAGCCGTTTTTATAACGTCAAGATTATGCTCGATAATCACAATCGAGTTGCCTTTTGCCTTTTAGACGACCCTATGACTTCCAGCAGCAGGGCGATGTCGGCGAAGTGCAGGCCGGTGGTGGGTTCGTCGAGGATGTAGAGCGTTCTGCCGGTGTCGCGTTTGGAGAGTTCCAAGGCGAGTTTGACGCGCTGGGCTTCGCCGCCGGAGAGGGTGGTGGCGGACTGGCCGAGGCGGATGTAGCCGAGGCCTACGTCCATCAGGGTTTGCAGTTTGCGCGATACGGTGGGGACGGCGTCGAAAAATTCGCGGGCTTCTTCGACGGTCATGTCGAGGACTTGGCTGATGTTTTTGCCTTTGTATTGGATTTCGAGGGTTTCGCGGTTGTAGCGTTTGCCATGGCAGACTTCGCAGGGGACGTACACGTCGGGCAGGAAGTGCATTTCGACTTTAATCACGCCGTCGCCTTGGCAGGCTTCGCAGCGCCCGCCTTTGACGTTGAAGGAGAATCTGCCGACGTTGTAGCCGCGTTCGCGCGATAGGGGACGCCGGCGAAGAGTTCGCGGATGGGGGTGAACAGGCCGGTGTAGGTGGCGGGGTTGGAGCGCGGGTGCGGCCGATGGGGGATTGGTCGACGTTGATGACTTTGTCGAGGTGTTCGAGGCCGCGGATGTCGTCGTATGGGGCGGGTTCTTCTTGGGCGCGGTTAAGTTCGCGGGCGGTGATTTTTGGCGAGGGTGTCGTTAATCAGGGTGGATTTGCCGCTGCCGGATACGCCGGTGATGCAGGTAATCAAACCGAGCGGCAGTTCGAGGGTTACGTTTTTGAGGTTGTTGCCGCGCGCGCTTTGAGGACGAGCATCCGCTCAGGGATTGACGGGCGTGCGTTCAGACGGCACGGCAATGGATTTTTTTGCCGCTGAGGTATTGTCCGGTCACGGAGTTTTTCGCATTTGGCGACGTTTTTCGGGCGTGTCGGCAATCAGTACGTTGCCGCCGTGTTCGCCCGCGCCCGGGCCCATATCGACGACGAAATCGGCTTCGCGGATGGCGTCTTCGTCGTGTTCGACCACAATCACGCTATTGCCCCAAATCGCGCAGACGTTTGAGGGTGGCGAGCAGGCGGTCGTTGTCGCGCTGGTGCAGGCCGATAGAGGGTTCGTCCAAAACGTACATCACGCCAGTTAAGCCGCTGCCGATTTGGCTGGCGAGACGGATGCGCTGGGCTTCGCCGCCGGAGAGGGTTTCGGCGGAGCAGGGAGATTCAGGTAATCCAGCCCAACGTTAATCAGGAAGCCGAGCCGCTCGGTGATTTCTTTGAGGATTTTTTCGGCGATTTGTTTTTTGTTGCCGTCCAAATCCAGCGTTTCAAAGAATTGGTGGGTTTTTGTGAGCGGCCAGGCGGAGACTTCGTGCAAGGGTTCGCCGCTGACGTAAACGTAGCGTGCTTCTTTGCGCAAACGTGCGCCGCCGCAGCTCGGGCAGGCGCGGTGGTTTTGGTATTCGCGCAGTTTTTCGCGTACGGTTTCGCTGTCAGTTTCGCGGTAGCGGCGTTCGAGATTGGGGATGATGCCTTCGAAGGCATGGCTGCGGTTGAAGGTGGTGCCGCGTTCGGATAGGTAGGTGAAGTCGATGACTTCTTTGCCCGAGCCGTGCAAGACAACTTTTTTGACTTTTTCAGGCAGGATTTCCCATGCTGCATCCGCATCAAACTCATAATGGCGTGCTAACGATTGAATCATTTGGAAATAGAATTGGTTGCGCTTATCCCAGCCGTCAATTGCGCCTGCGGCTAAGGATAATTCGGGATGGGCGACTACTTTTTCGGGATCGAAGAAGTTGGTATTGCCCAAGCCGTCGCAAGTCGGGCAAGAACCCATAGGGTTGTTGAAGGAAAACAGACGCGGCTCTAATTCGGGCAGGCTGTATGAACATACGGAGCAGGCGAAACGCGCGGAGAACCAATGCTCTTCGCCGCTGTCCATTTCCATTGCCAGCGCGCGCTCGTTGCCGTGGCGTAACGCGGTTTCAAAACTTTCCGCCAGCCGCTGCTTGATGTCCGTCTTCACTTTCACGCGGTCGATGACCACGTCGATATTGTGCTTGATGTTTTTTTCCAGCTTCGGCACTTCGTCCAACTGATAGACCTCGCCGTCCACGCGCACCCGCGCAAAACCCTGTGCCTGCAAGTCGGCAAAGAAATCGACAAACTCACCCTTACGCTCGCGCACTGCCGGCGCAAGAATCATCACGCGTGTGTCTTCCGGCAGTTTTAAGACGGCATCGACCATCTGCGACACGGTCTGGCTCGACAGCGGCAGATTGTGTTCGGGGCAATACGGCGTGCCGACGCGGGCGTACAAAAGGCGCAGGTAGTCGTGGATTTCCGTAACCGTGCCGACGGTGGAACGCGGGTTGTGGCTGGTGGATTTCTGCTCGATAGAAATCGCGGGCGACAGGCCTTCGATCAAATCGACATCGGGTTTGTCCATCATCTGTAAAAATTGACGGGCATAGGCGGAAAGGCTTTCAACATAACGGCGTTGGCCTTCGGCATACAAAGTATCAAATGCCAGCGATGATTTACCGCTGCCTGACAATCCTGTTACCACCACGAGTTTGTGGCGCGGAATGTCCAAATCGACATTTTTTAAATTATGTGTACGCGCGCCTCGGATGCGGATGGTGTCATTATCGTGTGAATGTTTGGGATGATGGTTGCACATATTGTCAGGCCGTCTGAAAAATAAAATAAACGGCTATTGTAGCACTTTTTCAAATGACAGACTGGATAGATAAAGCATTTGATATAAAAGAAACAAAGAGGCCGTCTGAAAATATGTTTTCAGACGGCCTTTGATATAGATGGATCAGCTTAATCAGTCGATTTTGCGGAGAATTTCGCGCAGGGCTTTTTGCCAGTCGGACGGTTTGATACCAAACTCGGTCTCCAAGCGTGAGCAATCCATAATGCTGTATGCCGGACGCGGAGCGGGCAGGGGGTATTGATCGGTAGTGATCGCGTTCAGTTCCGGAATGCGGAAGCTGTCGTCTAATTGGTGGGCCGTTTGAAAGATGGCTTTGGTAAATTCGTACCATGTTGCCGATTTATTGCCACAGTAATGGAAGATACCGCGTGGGGAGGTGGGCTGTTGCAATAAATTGATGATGGCGTGAGCCAAGTCGCCTGCATAAGTCGGGCAACCGGTTTGGTCGTGGACAATGGAGAGGGAATCGCGTTCTTTGGCTAGGCGCAGCATGGTTTTGACGAAATTGCTGCCGTATTCGCTAAACAGCCATGAAGTACGGACAATAGTGCTTTCAGGATGTGCGGCTAAAGCCAAAAGCTCGCCTGCTACTTTAGATTGACCGTAAGTACTGCGCGGATTGGTGTAGTCGGTTTCGCGGTAAGGGCGTTTGCCTTCGCCGTCGAATACATAATCAGTGGAAATATGGATAAAGCGGGCGTGTGCGGCGCGGGCAGCTGCAGCTAAGTTGTGAACAGCGCTTGCGTTGACGGCAAAAGCGGCTTCAGCGTTTTCTTCTGCTTTATCAACGGCAGTGTAAGCTGCGGCATTAACGATGGCATCGGGTTGGAAATTTTTGATCATGTGATGCACGGCTTCGGTATCGGTAATGTCCAGCGAAGTAGAGTCGGTAGCAATCAGTTCCCAATCTTCGGGCAGGCGGTCGCGCAGACAACGGGCAAGCTGGCCTTTGGCTCCGGTCAATAAAGTACGCATGGTTGAGTATCTCCTCTGATAGCTGTTAAATAGGTGTTCGTGTCATTATAGTGTAAATACGACAAATTCACATTATTGGCGTAGAACAAAATGCGGATGCGGCTGTATTTGGGGTAAATTGTCGATATTATCTATCCATAATAATAACCATTTATTGGTATTATGTTTGTTTACTATAACTAGAGTTAAAATTCAGCTTTTAACAAGATAGATAAAGGATCTATGCTGTTTGAGAGAGTGTGAATCAATGTTAATGTTTTTTATTGTTGCTAGGATAATGGAATTTAAAAAAACAGGCGAAACTCCGTCCTTTTTATCGGCAAATTCTACCGTTTGATATTTTTTTGAGTAAATATTTTTGAAAAAAATATTACTAAAATAATAATTGAGCAAGGGCGGATTTGCTCGTTCCGTCAACCCAATATTTTTATTAACTTTTTGGGAGTAATTATTATGGCATACTGTTACGGGGGTATTATACTAGACCCCTGGTTAGTTCTTACTGCGCTCCTGCGCCTAAGGCTTCCTACTCTTCTTACTACTGCGCTCCTGCAGCAAAATCTTCTGTTTCTATCGGCAGCATCGCTAGCATTGCCAGCGTCGGCGTGTCAGTAGTTAACGCGGTAACCGGTTTGGTTTCTGCTATTGCGGCTTTCTGCCCACCGGCAAAAACTCCTAACTACAAATGTGTTCCGGTTTGCCCACCTTACAACTGCGATCCAATCAAACCGATCCCATGTCCAAAACCACAACCTAAACCTCAGCCTAAGCCTCAACCAAAACCTGAGCCTAAACCTGAGCCACAGCCAGAACCGCAACCAGAACCAAAACCACAACCAAAACCTGAGCCTAAGCCAGAACCGAAACCTGAGCCTAAGCCAGAGCCAAAACCTGAGCCTAAACCAGAACCGAAACCTGAGCCAGACTGCAAAGACTGTGTTGACGACCATAACCAAAACAACTCATACGGTCACGAAGACAAAAACCCAGGTAATGTCATCCGAGCTGAAGACTGCAAAGACGGCAACGTTATCCGTGGTACCGATGCTAAAGATACCATTTATGGTACTGCTTGCGAAGACATCATCTACGGTGGCAACGGCACAGACGTAATCTACGCCGGTGCTGGTAACGACACCATTTACGGTGATGCCGACGGTGACTCTCTGTATGGTGAAGAAGGTAAAGACTACCTGCAAGGTGGTGCCGGTAACGACTACCTGAACGGTGGTTCCGGTGCTGACATCATGCGCGGTGGCGACGGTAACGACGTTTACTTCGTTGACAATGCCAACGACCAAGTTATCGAGTACGGCAATGCACAAGCCGGTATCGATACTGTTCGTACCGTTATCGACTACACCCTGACCGATCACGTTGAAAACCTGATTTTGCAAGGTATGCAAAACCTGAACGGTACCGGTAACTCTTTGAACAACAACATCGAAGGTAACGGCGGCAACAACCATCTGTACGGTTTGGCCGGCGACGACTGCCTGGTGGGTAAAGACGGTAACGACTACCTCGATGGCGGTGTTGGCAACGACATCCTGATCGGCGGTACCGGTAACGACACTTACTTCTTCGACAAAGGTTACGGTCACGACACTATCCGTGAAGAAAGCGGTAATGACACCCTGTTGTTCGGTAAAGGCGTTGCAGCTTCTGACGTATTGCTGAGTAAATCAGGTGCTAACCTGACTGTTTCTGTCGGTACTAACGACAGCATCACCATCGATGACTGGTTTACCGGTAACGATCACAAAGTTGAAAACTTCAAGTTTGCTGACGGTAGCACTTACCAAGTAACCGGCCACGGCGACTACTACTCTCTGTCTGCTGTGAACCAAATCCAAGATCAGACTCAGGCTCCTGCCATCTGATAGGATGATGGTTTTTAGGGTTTGTCCCTAAAATCAAAGTCTAAGGCCGTCTGAAACCGAGCTATAAGGTTTCAGACGGCCTTTATTTTGTAAACAATCTGACGAAAGATGCCAAATTGGGCTAAAATACTGCATTCTTCTGTCTACCTGAGAGATACCCGAAATGTCTGAAATCAGCTTGAAAAAAATCTACTCCGGCAAAGTCCGCGATTTGTACGAAATTGACGATAAACGTATGTTGATGGTTGCTTCCGACCGTCTGTCTGCATTCGATGTGATTTTAGATGATCCGATTCCGGGTAAAGGGAGATTCTGACGCAGATTTCCAATTTTTTTGGTTTAAAAAAACTGGCTCATATCATGCCTAACCATTTTACCGGTCAGACGGTTTACGATGTTTTGCCTGAAAATGAAGCTAAAGCTTTGGAGAAACGCGCCGTCGTGGCTAAAAAACTCACTCCGGTGAAAGTGGAGGCCATTGTGCGCGGTTATCTGGCAGGCAGCGGTTGGAAAGATTATCAAAAAACCGGTTCTGTCTGCGGCATTCAACTGCCCTGAAGGTATGCAGGAAGCACAACAACTGCCTGAAGTGATTTTTTTACGCCATCGACCAAAGCCGCAGTTGGCGATCACGATGAAAACATCAGCTTTGAAGAATGCGAACGCATTATCGGAAAAGAGCTGGCGGCGGAAGTGCGCGCCAAAGCGATTCAGCTTTATACAGAAGCGGCCGAATATGCGAAATCTCGCGGTATTATCATTTGTGATACCAAGTTTGAATTTGGTTTGGATGAAGAAGGTACGCTGACTTTGATGGACGAAGTATTGACGCCAGACTCCAGCCGTTTTTGGCCTGCAGACCAATACAAAGTCGGTACCAATCCACCGTCTTTTGACAAACAATTTGTCCGCGACTGGTTGGAGCAAAGCGGTTGGAACAAAAAAGCGCCTGCGCCTAAAGTGCCTGCCGATGTGATTCAAAAAACAGTCGAAAAATATCAGGAAGCATTGACTTTGCTGACTCAGGATTGATTTTTAAGTTTGAAGGCCGTCTGAAAGAGATATGTTTCAGACGGCCTTTTTATTGTACAAATACTGGATTTTAAGGATGGTTGCCTTTATAATCGAGAGTTGTTTTCAGTGCCTTAAAGGCCGTCTGAAAGCTTGTTTATAACCTGCCGCACGGCCTGAAACCCTAACTATGCACATTCGGATTTTAGTGTGCATTATTAGTGTTTTAGCAGTGCGGTATTTTGAAAGGAACAATGATGTTCAATAAACACGTTAAGACTTTCCAATACGGTAATCAAACCGTTACTTTGGAAACCGGCGAAATTGCCCGCCAAGCCGCCGCTGCCGTTAAAAGTATCCATGGGCGACACCGTTGTTTTGGTTGCTGTGACTACCAACAAAGAAGTGAAAGAAGGCCAAGACTTCTTTCCTCTGACTGTCGATTACCTTGAGCGTACTTACGCAGCAGGGAAAATCCCCGGCGGTTTCTTCAAACGCGAAGGCAAACAAAGCGAAAAAGAAATCCTGACCAGCCGTCTGATCGACCGTCCGATCCGTCCTTTGTTCCCTGAAGGTTTCTATCACGACATCCAAATCGTAGCGATGGTGGTGTCTGTTGACCCTGAAATTGATTCTGACATTCCTGCAATGTTGGGTGCATCTGCCGCGCTGGTGTTGAGCGGCGTACCGTTTGCCGGTCCGATCGGTGCGGCACGCGTGGGTTATGTAAACGGTGTGTACGTTTTGAACCCGACTAAAGCCGAGTTGGCCCAAATCACAATTGGACTTGGTTGTTGCCGGTACTTCTAAAGCCGTGTTGATGGTGGAATCCGAAGCCGACATCTTGTCTGAAGAAGTGATGTTGGGCGCAGTTGTTTACGGTCACGATCAAATGCAAGTGGCCATTAATGCCATCAATGAGTTTGCCGATGAAGTCAACCCAGAAGTTTGGGATTGGAAAGCACCTGAAACCAATGAAGAATTGGTGGCCAAAGTACGCGAAATTGCCGGCGAAACCATTAAAGAAGCGTTCAAAATCCGTCAAAAACAAGCGCGTTCTGCCAAATTGGACGAAGCTTGGAATGCTGTAAAAAGAAGCGTTGATTACCGAAGAAACCGACACTTTGGCAGCCAACGAAATCAAAGGTATTTTCAAACACTTGGAAGCCGATGTTGTCCGCAGCCAAATTTTGGACGGCCAACCGCGTATCGACGGTCGCGACACCCGCACCGTTCGTCCGCTGAACATTCAAACCGGCGTATTGCCGCGCACTCACGGTTCTGCACTGTTTACCCGTGGCGAAACCCAAGCTTTGGCGGTTGCAACTTTGGGTACTTCACGCGACGAACAAATCATTGATGCGCTGTCCGGCGAATACACCGACCGCTTCATGTTGCACTACAACTTCCCGCCATACTCTACCGGCGAAGTGGGTCGCGTAGGCGCGCCAAAACGTCGTGAAATCGGTCACGGCCGCTTGGCTAAACGTGCATTGTTGGCCGTATTGCCAGAACCTGAAGATTTCAGCTACACCATGCGCGTGGTTTCTGAAATTACCGAATCCAACGGCTCTTCCTCTATGGCTTCCGTCTGCGGCGGCTGCTTGAGCCTGCTGTCTGCCGGTGTGCCTTTGAAAGCACACGTTGCCGGTATCGCCATGGGTCTGATTTTGGACAACAACAAATTTGCCGTCCTGACCGACATCTTGGGTGACGAAGACCACTTGGGTGATATGGACTTTAAAGTAGCCGGTACAACCGAAGGTGTGACCGCGCTGCAAATGGACATCAAAATCCAAGGTATTACCAAAGAAATCATGCAAATCGCTTTGGCTCAAGCCAAAGAAGCACGTTTGCACATTTTGGATCAGATGAAAGCCGCCGTTGCAGGCCCACAAGAGCTGTCTGCACACGCGCCACGCTTGTTCACCATGAAAATCAACCAAGACAAAATTCGTGATGTTATTGGTAAAGGCGGTGAAACCATTCGTTCGATTACTGCTGAAACCGGTACTGAAATCAATATCGCTGAAGACGGTACCATCACTATCGCTGCGACTACTCAAGAAGCAGGCGATGCAGCGAAAAAACGCATCGAAGAAATCACTGCTGAAGTGGAAGTGGGTAAAGTGTACGAAGGTACTGTGGTTAAAATCCTCGACAACAACGTTGGCGCAATTGTCAGCGTGATGCCGGGCAAAGACGGTTTTGGTACACATCAGTCAAATCGCCCACGAGCGCGTACGCAATGTCAGCGACTATCTGCAAGTAGGTCAGGTTGTGAATGTGAAAGCATTGGAAGTAGACGACCGCGGTCGCGTACGCCTGTCTATCAAAGCTTTGCTGGAAGCTCCTGCTCGCGAAGAGAAAGCAGCCGAATAATCTGATTATTCAAGCTTGAAACAAAAGGCCGTCTGAAAATTTCAGACGGCCTTTTGTTTATTTAAAAGATAAGTTTAAAAAACGGGTTTCGCCTTTACTTTGATGGAACGGATTACTACAATGCTTACAATTTAATAAATATATTAATCTCTCAAGGAGTATGCAATGAATGCTACGCAATTAATCAGCCGGCTGACGCAAACCGTCGGTGAAAAATATATCATCACAGACCCGGCGAAAACCGAACAATACCGTCAAGGCTATCGTTTTGGCGAAGGCAAGGCGCTAGCAGTTATCCGTCCGGGTACGGTGTTGGAAATGTGGAAAATTTTGCAGGCATGTGTTGAGGCTGATGTTATCGTGATTACGCAAGCTGCCAATACCGGTCTGACCGGCGGCTCGACTCCTGATGGCAATGATTATGACCGCGATATCGTGATTGTGAATACCATGCGTCTGGACATCATTCAGCCGATCAACAATAACGAACAGGTTGTCTGCCTGCCCGGTTCTACCTTGAATCAACTGGAGCTGCTGCTGAAACCTTTAGGCCGTGAGCCGCACTCTGTAATCGGTTCGTCCTGTATCGGCGCATCTGTATTGGGTGGTGTATGTAATAACTCCGGCGGTGCATTGGTACAGCGTGGCCCGGCTTATACGGAAATGGCTCTGTTTGCACAAATCAACGAAGAGGGCAAACTGGAGCTGGTCAACCATTTGGGCATTGATTTGGGCGAAACCCCTGAAGAAATTTTGACCAACTTGCAAGGTTTCCATTATCAGCGAAAAGACATTACGCAAGATGCCGGCAAAGGGCATGACCATGCATACTGCGATCATGTCCGCCAAGTGAATGAACCGACTGCCGCCCGTTTTAATGCCGACCCTGCGCGTCACTACGAAGCATCAGGTTGCGCGGGCAAGCTGATGGTGTTTGCCGTACGCTTGGATACGTTCCCACAAGAAAAACAGACTGCCGTTTTCTATATCGGCACCAATGATATTAATGAGCTGACCGATATTCGTCGTGCTGCTTTGAGTGAGTTTAAAAACCTGCCTATTTCCGGTGAGTATATCCATCGTCATGCTTTTGATATTGCTGCCATTTATGGTAAAGATACGTTTTATATCATCAAGACGTTCGGTACCCACCAACTTCCGAAACTGTTTGATCTGAAAGCCCGTGTGGATAGATTCAGCAAAAAGATAAGTTTCTTACCAAAACACTTCTCTGATAAATTCATGCAACTGATCAGTAAAATTTTGCCTGATCACTTGCCGAAATCTATGCGCAACTATCGCGACAAATATGAACATCACCTGATTTTAAAAATGGGTGGCGAGGGCGTAGAAGAAGCGCGTGCTTTCTTGAAAGAATATTTTGCAACCCATGGCGGCGCATTCTTCGAATGTAATGCCGAAGAAACGCAGGCGGCCATGCTGCATCGCTTTGCTGTGGCTTCTGCCGCGATCCGTTACCGTTCTGTACATGATGATGAAGTAGAGGATTTGGTTGCACTCGATATCGCCTTGCGCCGTGATGATCGTGATTGGTTTGAAACCCTGCCGCCCGAAATCGACAATAAAAATCATCCATAAATTGTATTACGGACATTTTATGTGTCATGTGTTCCATCAGGACTACATCATTAAAAAAGGCAACGACTGCATGGCTTTGGAACATGAAATGCTCCATCTGCTTGACCAACGCGGTGCGCAATATCCTGCCGAGCATAATGTCGGTCATCTGTATGAAGCCAAGCCCGAGCTGAAACAGTTCTATAAAAAAACTTGACCCGACCAACAGCTTCAACCCCGGTATCGGTAAAACCAGTAAGAAGAAAAAAACTGGGCTGAATAAGACATAGTCAAAATAAAGGCCGTCTGAATTTTTCAGACGGCCTTTTCTATGCTTGCTTATCAGAACAGGTTGCTGATGAAAATCAGCAGAATCACCAACGGTACGAGGTATTTCACATAAGCAAACCAGATATTGACGGTGGTATGGTTGCCTTTGTAGAGCAATTCGTCCTTCGCTTCATCTTTCATCACGAAACCGACGAACAAGGCAGAGCCAAGCGCGGTCAGCATAAACAGGATGTTGCCGCTGATATAGTCAAAGGCATCAAAAAAATGTTTTTTTACCAAACACGGAAATATCTTTCCATGGGCCGTAGCTCAAGATGGAAGGGATATTGCCGAAGATAAAAATACCTGCCAGTACGATGGTAATCGCGGCTGCGCGGCGGATTTTGGTTTTTTCCTGGATGGTTGTAATCAATACTTCATAAATGGTCAGAGAAGTGGTCAGCGCGGCAATCAGAAGTAGGGAGAAGAAAATCACTGCAAACACGGGGCCTGCCCACATATTGGAGAACACGATCGGCAGGCTTTGGAACACCAGCGTCGGGCCAGAATTCAGGGGCAACGCCAAAGCTGAAGAGGGATGGGAAAAATCATAAAAGCCGGCCAACACGGCAATCAAAGTATTGGTAATCGCGGTAATCACGGCCGTCTGAACCAGATTTTCGTTTTTTTATCCAGATAGCTGGATAACGTAATCATCACGCCGAAACCCAAGCTCAAGGCGAAGAATACTTGTCCTAAAAACGAAGACGAACAGTTCGGCGGTAATTTTGCTGAAGTCAGGTTTCAGATAGAAGGTAATGCCTTCCATTGCGCCCGGTAGGGTAACGTTGCGCACAACCATGGCAATCAGGAATAAAAAAACAGCAAAGGCATCAGGTATTTTTGCCGCTTTTTTTCAATACCGCCGATCACGCCTTTGACCAAGATCCATTGGTTCACAACCACAAATAGGAAGGTGTAAAAAGGCAATTTCCCAAGGGCTGTTTTCGATGTGTTCGGTAAAGAAAGCTTTTTGGTGACTTCGCCGGAAACAGGGCTGAAATGTCCAAATACCGCCGATGATATTGATGATGTAACTGATAACCCAGCCGCCGAGTACCATGTAATAGGCCATGATGCCGAATGCGCCGATTAGACCCATCCAGCCGACCAATTTCCAAACTTTGGCAACGGGTTTGCCATTCATTGTGCCGCCAAACGCATCCAGCGCATTCACGCCTTTACGGCGGCCGATGACGTTTTTCGACCAAAAATCATCGGAATACCGATGACCAGCATAGCGATACAGAACAGAAACACATACGCGCCGCCGCCGTTTTCACCGACCAAATATGGGAAACGCCATGTTGCACCAAAGCCGACAGTCGCGCCGGCAACAGTAGGATGTAAGTCAAACGGTTGGACCAGGTTTGACGGGGTTGATTGGAAGACATAAATACTCAGATGCATAAAAAAATAAAGACAACATTTTTACCGCAAAGATTTAACGAATCTTGACTAAAGTCGGAAAAGAAAATTAGTTAAAAAAACCATGTAATGAAGAATTTTTAGTGGGTTTCTCTGGTTTGCTTGGTATTGAAACCTGCAAACAGAGAATTTGTCTGAAGCGATACGAATGATTGAAAGAGCCCTAACGATAAAAGCCGTCTGAAAAAGTGGGATATGGGAAAGGGTTGTTGTGAGGATATTGGATAGCACTAAAGTGTGCTTTCAAGTATGCAAGTATGTCGGCAACAAAGATAGTATTTATCTAAGGCCGTCTAAATAATATCCTGTAACCTTAGCTTGGATAGTCGCCGATAGATTTTTCTTTCTATAAAACGATTTGTCTGAAATTGGAACGGCACAGATTGATGCGGAAGAGACGAGAAAGATAAAAAGGGATAATGGCAAGTTAATGAGTGGAGATGAGGGTTGAGAAATGATGGCTTTTTTTAGATGAGAAAGGCCGTCTGAAAGTACGCCCGCTGGATTGCCAAATTTTAGATAAAAAAACCATCTATACTAAGGGGAAAGTATAGATGGCCAAACACATTACGGGGAAAACGTCTTACTCACTTACTCACTTCTTTCGAAGCAAGTGTTACTCAGACAGGCGAGATTATACAATAGTTCAGTCTTTACAGTGTTAAATTCTGTTAAATAAAAAAATAATAATGTTTAAATGTTTGATTTTTAAATAAATAAAAAAATCTATATTGTTTAAAAAAATTTATCGAAAAATTTGGAATTTTTTTAAATCTGGATAAATTTCCATTCTCCGGCAGCTAAATCATCGACATTCCAGTCGCCGAATTTCTCACGAGTGGAGCTGTTCGACACGGTTGCCTGCGGCTGCAACCATGCGTTTGACCTGATGGTATTTACCCTCGGTAATGGTCATCATCAGTGTGGTTGGGTCGGCCAATACTGCTTCGGCTGCGGCGACGGTTTCATTATCGTCATGCAGGAGGACGCCGTTTTTTTCAGCGTGGTGCAAAGGGTATCGTCGGCAGGGATGTTTCAAAGTGACGCGGTAGAGCTTCGGAACTTTGTGTTTGGGCGAGGTAACGCGATGGTTAAATTGCCCGTCGTTGGTAATCAGAATAATGCCGGTTGTGTCTGCATCCAAGCGGCCGACTGCCTGCATATCGATATTGCGCATGTGGTCGGGAAACAGACTGAAGATGCTTGGATATTGCTGGGGTTTGTGAGAAGTCTCGTAATCTGCAGGCTTATGAAGCAGAATGTAGAAAATAGGGCATGGGGACGGCGGCAATTTCTTCGCCGTCAACAGACAGGGTGTGCACTTGAGACGGGTCGATATCGTCTTTTGGCACGATTATGGATTTCGCCGTTGATGGCGATGCAGTCATTATCTATCAGCCATTGGCATTGCTTGCGGCTGCCGAGGCCTTGCGATTGGATGTATTTGAGCAGTTGCATGGTTGAAAAAGTAGGAAATGTTCAGACGGCCTTTATTGTACTGGAAAAACCGGTGTTTAGGGTCGTCTGAAAAAGTAGAGACAAATCGCCCCTTTAAAAATGTTAAGGGGCGCAAAAGGAACACAAACCACTACCAAAAAAACTGTTACAGGGCAAATTCTCCCTATTTTGATGTGTTGCCGGATAAAGTGCTTTCATCAAGTCATGTGGTGAAAGCGAGAAATCTTTACTGTTTGTCGTCAGACGTCCTTGCTGCGGCGTCAGCTCAAGCAATCTAGCGTTTGTCGACTGGATAAACTTGTTCTTCGTGCGCTGCATTTTTTTCTTTTGCAGGGCGGAAACAACGCAGTTGTACAGACTGTCTTTTTGTTTGACTTCGCGTGTATCGGCAACCCAGCTCAAACGCGTATTGCCGTCTTCATCTTCAATCAGCAGGATGCCGGTTTCTGATTGGGGCGATTTGCCCATGCAAGGGAGCCAAACATAATATCGGCCATCTAAAGTAATGAATACTGCGTCGTGTACTTCGCATTCGTCGCAACACTTTGGTGGCGATCAAAGAGCGGATGGCTTGTTGGTGCAGTCTCAGAATATCAAGGGAGACTTGCTTAAAAAAATACTTTCAGGCATTTTTCTTCTCCTTTCATTCTGTTGTGCGGTTGTTTTTGTTTCGATGGGTTGTATTATACGGCGATTTTTTTAAATTTGCAAATGATAATTGTTCCTATTATTTAATTTAATAAGTAAGGTGTTCATTATTAAAGAAATTAAATTTAAAAAAATTTTGTAGAAATTGGGTTTTCTACTCAAAAATTGACGTAAATAGCTGACCAATAGATGAAAAAAAGAATAAAGGCCGTCTGAAAAAAATCCAGCTATAAAAGGGCTATTTCAAAAAGTAGCTAAAGTTTTGCTGACTATACATTTCAGACGGCCTTCAGTATGATTCAGGACGTTTTGATAATTGCAGAAACCACCAACCATGAGCCAACGTCAGATTATCCTCGACACGGAGACCACGGGTCTTTATCCTGAAAAACGGCGACCGTCTGGTCGAATTTGCCGGCTTGAAATGATCAACCGCCAAATGACCAACTCCAACCTTCATTTATATGTCCACCCTGAGCGCGATATGCCGGAGGAAGCGGCGAAGGTGCATGGTTTGACGATTGAAGTATTGGAAGCGAAGAATGCGCCGCCGTTTGCCCAAGTGGGTAAACAGATTGCCGACTTTATTCGTGGCGCAGAGCTGATTATCCATAATGCCAAGTTTGACGTCGGCTTCCTGAATATGGAATTTCGCCGCATGGGCTTGCCTTCTATTGAGGAACTGGGTTGTAAAGTGACCGACACGCTGGCTATGGCGCGTGAAATGTTTCCCGGGGACAAAAGGCGAGTTTGGATGCGTTGTGTAACCGCTTTTTCCGTTGACCGCAGCAAACGGGTCTTTGCACGGCGCTCTAATCGACTGCGAGCTTTTGGGTGAAGTCTATCTTGCCATGACGCGTCAGCAGTTCGATCTGATGGGCGACGAGACGGAAGAAGAGGGCGAAGTCAAACAAACCGTTATTGCGGAAACCAAACGTACCTCGCAGTTGAAAGTCATCAAAGCCAATGCGGACGAGCTGGCGGCACATGAAAAATATTTGGACGATTTGGGCGAAGCGTGTGTATGGCGCAAGGCCGAAACTTCTGATGAGGCTAATGCCGGAGCGTCAGCATGATACGCCGCAATATCGCTTTGATTCCTGCTGCCGGTGTGGGAGCGCGATTTGGTGCAGGAAAAACCTAAAACAATATGTTGAAATAAATGGTAAAACCGTATTGCAACATACCATAGAAATTTTTGAGCAACACTCCCGCATAGATTTAATTGCCGTTATTCTTTTCGCCGGAAGATTCGGTTTTTCAGACGGCCCTGTCTGAGAAAAATACGCGTCTTTTCGAGTAGGCGGCGCAAGTCGTGCTGAAACGGTACGCAATGGTGTGTCCGTTTTATTGGAGCAAGGTTTGGCCGAGGCGCAAGATAATATTTTGGTTCATGATGCTGCACGCTGTTGCCTGCCTGCCGAAGCGTTAACGCGTTTGCTTGATGAGGCGGGTGAGAATGATGAAGGCGGTATTTTGGCCATACCGGTGGCCGATACGCTCAAGCGGGCAGACGGCAATCAACATATTGATGAAACCGTTGCACGCGCAGGATTATGGCAGGCGCAAACGCCGCAGCTTTTTCAGACGGCCTTATTACACCGTGCTTTATCGGTTGATGATTTAAGTGAAATTACGGATGAAGCATCAGCGATTGAAAAACTGGGTATCCGGCCGCGCTTGGTGCAGGGCGATACGCGCAATTTGAAATTGACGCTGCCGCAAGACGAATACATTGTCAGATTGTTGCTCAAGGCCGTCTGAACAATCAAAACCCATTATTTAAGGAAACAAACATGAATATCCGTGTCGGACAGGGCTACGATGTCCATCAGTTGGTTGAAGGGCGAGATTTGATACTCGGCGGCGTCAACATTCCGTTTGAAAAAGGCTTGCTGGGTCATTCAGATGCCGATGCGCTTTTGCATGCGATTACCGATGCCCTGTTGGGAGCGGCCGGTTTGGGCGATATCGGCAGCCATTTTTCCTGATACTGCAGCCGAATTTAAAGATGCAGACAGCCGTGTGCTGTTGCGCGAGGCTTATCAAAGCGTGCAGGAGTTGGGTTGGAAGGTGGTTAATGTCGATACGACCGTGATTGCGCAAAAGCCAAAACTTGCGCCGCATATTCCGGCAATGCGCGCCAATATCGCCGCAGATTTGGGTTTACCTGCAAAACTGCGTGAACATCAAAGGTAAAACCAACGAAAAACTTGGCTATCTGGGACGTATGGAAGCCATTGAAGCGCAAGCGGCAGTATTGCTGATTAAAGCCTAAGAGCTTAAAATTACTTTATTATTCAAACTGAAAGACTGACAACATGGCAACTCAAGACGAACTCAAACGTATTGCCGCCGAAAAAAAGCGGTGGAATTTGTTCCTGAAAACGAATACATCGGTATCGGTACCGGCTCTACCATCAACTTCTTTATCGAAGCTTTGGGTAAAAGTGGTAAGAAAATTAAAGGGTGCCGTGTCTACTTCTAAAAAAATCCAGCGAGCTTTTTGGCGAAAATACGAGATTCAGAAGTTTCACTGAATGAAGTGATGGGTTTGGCGGTTTATGTTGACGGCGCAGACGAAGTCAACCACGCGCTGCAAATGATTAAAGGCGGCGGCGGTGCGCATTTGAACGAAAAATCGTGGCCAGCGCATCCGATAAATTTGTCTGTATCGCTGATGAAAGCAAATACGTTTCCCGTTTGGGTAAATTCCCATTGCCGGTAGAAGTGGTTGAAAATGCCCGTTCGCTGGTGTCGCGTAAACTGCTTGCGATGGGCGGACAGCCTGAGTTGCGTCTCGGCTATACCACTTTCTATGGCAATCAAATCGTCGATGTTCACGGCCTCAATATCGACCAGGCCCTGAAAATGGAAGACGAAATCAACAAAAATCACCGGCGTACTCGAAAAACGGTATTTTTGCCCGCGATGCCGCCGATGTGTTGGTTTTGGGTACGGCAGAAGGTGCAAAAGTCATCCTACCTTGTCAGGATTAATGAAGATTAATCAATCTTAAAAGGCCGTCTGAAAGTGCATTAGGTCTTTCAGACGGCCTTCAATTAACAAAAATATGCAAATCAGTAAAAATTATAAAATGGTTGCCCGTTGTTTTTATCCGTGTTGGGCGCGCTTGGTTACAGCTCACGCGATACCGAGTTGATTCGTACAGGGGTAAGCGTTGCTGCAACATTGGCGCAAGGCGACAATATCGGTTTGGAAAAAGGTCAATGAATGGCTGGGGAAAATGTCGTCAAAGCCGCATCTGACACTAATGACACCAAAGCCGAAGCTAAACGCAAACCAGAACAAAAACAAAAAGTCATCGCGACAATCCCTACACTACAACGGAAAAATCATCAAAAATCCATGATGGTGATACTGTGCACATTATCGATAGCGACGGCCGGAAACACAAAATCCGCATGGCCTATATCGATGCGCCGGAAATCAATCAGGCTTATGGTACGCAATCACGAGACAATCTGATTGATGCCGCATTGAATAAAAAAAAGCCAAAAGTCCGCGTGTTTGAAGCCGACCGTTACCAGCGCGAAGTCGCCCAAGTATCAGTCGGCACGATTGACTTTGAATTTAATGCAAATACGGGATGGCGCCGCATGGCATTATGAAAGTTATGCCAAGAAACAACAAAGTAAAACCGCTTACACCGACTATTCGGCGCAAAAAAACAAGCCAGGAAAAGCGTAAAAGGCTTATGGAAAAAAAGACAATCCGCAAGCACCTTGGCAATTTCGCCGTCAAAAACCACGAGCAGCAGAACGGTAATAAAAAGCAGTCTGATAAACAATGGTTTGGGATTTGGTAGGTTTTTAAGAAAGAGGCCGTCTGAAAACTTTCAGACAGCCTTTTAATCATTAAGGTTTAGTATAAGATAAGAATGAGTGGCGGGTTTATGATTAGAGGGTAATAGAAATAAAAAGTGTGGTGTAATATTTTAAGAAGGGCAGATATGAAAAAGACACCGTTAACTGGTGTCTTTAGTATCTGGCAGAGAGGAAGAGTGTCAGATGAAATTTTTATTCTATTGATTAATATAACATATTACCTATTAAATAACTTGATACCAAATAAAATACCAAATAAAAAAATTCAAAAATGCCGTCAATTTGACGGCATTCCCATTTCTATCAACCTCTCAAAAACTCGTCTCGCATTCTGACAACATCTTCTTTTTGTATAGATTATCCCTGCCCACCAGCTTCGGCTGTGGAATCAAACCGGCGCGTCGGCGGTGCCAGATTGTGGCTGTTGATGGCGGTTTTTGCCTGGTATCGTCCAAAGCTCCTTGACCTGTTCAAGCGTGATGTACTCATTCATTCCTTGAATAAAAAGGCGTCTGAAAACTTTCAGACGGCGCTATCTACGGTTTAGTATAAGACAAGAAGTGCGTCGGAGGTTTCTGATTAGAATGTAAGGGAAATAAATGTAAGGGAAATAAAAGTGTGATGTAATATTTTTTAAGAAGGGCAGATATGAAAGACACCATTAGCTAGTGTCTTTAGTATCTATAGCAGAGGAAGAGTTCGAACCCTCGATACGCTATTCACGTATACACGCTTTCCAGGCGTGCGACTTAAAACCACTCATCCACCTCTCTGTGGACTATTATCCTGACTTGTTATCAGAATAATGTAAAAAAACTTGACTTATTGATTTATCAGTGGTGCCCAGGAGAAGACTCGAACTTCCACACCCGTGAGGATACTAGCACCTGAAGCTAGCGCGTCTACCAATTCCGCCACCTGGGCAATTTTAAATTTTCTTAAGCAAAGAAGCACCAAAATATTTGGTGCCCAGGAGAAGACTCGAACTTCCACGCCCGTGAGGACACTAGCACCTGAAGCTAGCGCGTCTACCAATTCCGCCACCTGGGCTTTGCTTTATTCTTCAATTTAAGGTACAGTTGACTACCTGAACTGCGAAAAGCAGCTATTATATATTTTTAAAAAGAATGTCAACTATCAAAAATGAACAAAAATACTAAATCTTTAAATTTACGAGAAAAAGACCCGTACTTGGAGCGGGAGAAACAACGTTATGCTCATCCGTTGCCCAGCCGTGAATGGGTTATTGAATTATTGGAACAAAAAGGTGTGCCGACAAAAATCGAAGCTTTGGCACATGAATTGTCGATTGCAGAAGATGAATATGAGATTCTTCGAACGCCGTCTGAAAGCGATGGCGCGCGATGGTCAGGTATTGATCAACCGACGTGGTGCGGTGTGTGCGGCAGAAAAATTGGCATTGGTTAAATGCCGTGTCGAAACGCATAAAAGACGGCTTTGGTTTTGCCGTGCCGCTAACGCCGACAGGCGAGGGCGATTTTGTTTTGTATGAGCGTCAGATGCGCGGCGTGATGCACGGGATATTGTTACCGTTCGTCCTGCCGGTATCGACCGCAGAGGCCGTCGTGAAGGTACGGTTTTGGATGTAGTGGAGCGTGCGCAGTCTAAAGTGGTCGGCCGTTTTTATATGGATCGCGGCGTGGCCATTTTGGAGGCCGAAGACAAGCGTTTGAGCCAAAGTATCGTACTGGAACCTGAAAGCGTGGCGCACTTTAAACCGCAATCCGGCCAGGTAATTGTGGCTGAAATTGAGACGTATCCTGAAGCGCATCGTCCTGCTGTGGCTAAGCTGATTGAAGTGTTGGGCGATTATGCCGACAGCGGTATGGAAATCGAAATTGCTGTACGCAAGCACCATTTGCCTCATCAATTCAGCGAAGCATGTGTCAAAGCCGCGAAGAAAATTCCCGATCATGTGCGTAAAACCGACTTGAAAGGACGCGTGGACTTACGCGATTTGCCTCTGGTAACCATTGATGGAGAAACTGCGCGGGACTTTGACGATGCGGTTTTTGCTGAAAAAGTCGGCCGCAATTACCGTTTGGTGGTGGCGATTGCCGATGTCAGCCAGTATGTCCGTCCTGATGACGGAATTGATGTAGATGCTCAGGAACGCAGTACCAGCGTGTATTTCCCACGCCGTGTGATTCCGATGCTGCCGGAGAAGTTGTCCAACGGCATCTGCTCGCTCAATCCTGATGTCGAACGCCTGTGTATGGTGTGCGATATGGTGATTACTTATGCCGGCAATATCAAGGAATACCGCTTCTATCCGGCAGTAATGCGTTCGCATGCGCGACTGACTTACAATCAGGTCTGGGATTGGATTTCAGACGGCCAGGATCATCCGTTTTAAGCAGCAAATCGATACTCTGTATCAGTTATTTAAAATCTTGCAGAAAAAAACGTTTTCGAGCGTGGCGCGGTTGAGTTTGAGAGCGTTGAGACTCAGATGATTTTTTTGACGACAACGGTAAAATCGACAAGATCGTTCCAGTCGTCCGCAACGATGCGTACAAAGTGATTGAAGAATGTATGTTGGCGGCGAATGTTTGCGCGGCAGAATTTTTGCTGAAAAACAAACGCACGGCTTTATTCCGCAATCACTTGGGTCCGACTCCCGAAAAAAACTGGCCACTTTACGCGAGCAGCTTGGTTTACTGGGGCTGAGTTTGGGGGGCGGCGATAATCCGACGCCGAAAGACTATGCTGCGCTTGCCGAGCAATTTAAAAACCGTCCGGACGCGGAGTTGTTGCAAGTGATGATGTTGCGTTCTATGCAGCAGGCGGTTTATGAGCCGCATTGCGACGGTCACTTTGGTCTGGCTTAGCGCGCATATGCACCTTTACTTCGCCTATCCGTCGTTATCCCGATTTGACGGTACATCGTGCCATTAAGGCGGTGTTGAACGGACAAACTTACCAACGCAATAAAACCTGGGAGGCTTTGGGCGTGCATACCTCTTTCTGTGAGCGCCGAGCCGATGATGCCAGCCGCGATGTGGAAAACTGGCTGAAAACTTATTATATGCGCGACAAAGTCGGTGAAGTCTTCAGTGGTAAGATTTCGGGCATGACCAGTTTCGGTATTTTTGTAACGTTGGACGATATTCATATCGATGGCTTGGTACATATCAGTGATTTGGGAGAGGATTATTTTAATTTCCGTCCTGAAATTATGGCGATTGAGGGCGAACGTAGCGGTGTCCGTTTCAATATGGGCGATACGGTCACTGTAAAAGTCGCGCGTGCCGATTTAGATACCAGCAAGATTGATTTGACCTTAATCAGCGGCGGTTCAGTCGGTAGAAACGCGGAGGTAAAAAGCAAAACCTGTGAGTAAGCCGATAGCTGCTGACAAGTCTGTCGAAAAGCGTAAGCGTAAACTTTCGGCTAAAGAAATTGATGAAGCGTTGGCTGCTCCCCATGAAGGCAAAGAAGAGCAAGGTGAAAAGTAAACCTGCCTCCAAGCCCGCTAAGCCAAAGCAAACCTAAAGCTGCAGGCAAGAAAAAGTGCAGGCGAAAAACAGCCTCCGTCAAAGCCGGGCATAAAAATAACGCGCAAAGGCAAAAGCGTGAAGATTAAAGTGAAGAAAGTTGCTAAGAAATAAGTGGCATTCAATTCAGGCCGTTTGAAAAGTTTCAGACGGCCTGAATGTGTTATGAATAAAACTAGGATAAATAAGATGATAAAACTATACGGTATTCCCCAGTGCGATACGGTTAAAAAGCGCGCAGTTGGTTGGCGGAAAAACGGCATCGAGTTTGAGTTTGTAGATTTTGAAAAACGCCCCGACTGCCGAATTGATTGATGGCTGGCTGGAGCAGGCGGCTTTGGAAATTTTGCTCAATAAAAGAGGTACGACTTGGCGCAAGTTGGATAAAGATGCGCAAGAATCTGCCGCGACAAAAGAAAGGGGCGATTTGCTTTAATGGTGGAAAAATCCCAGCATCATCAAGCAGCCTGTATTGGTCAAAGAAGGACAGGTTCATGTCGGTTTTCAGTAGAAAGCGTATCAGGAAATTTTTCCGGGTAGGCATTTTTGGGTTTTAGGCCGTCTGAAAAAGCAAGCCTCGAAAAATACGTTACAATACGCTTTGAGCCTGTTTTCAGGATTTTAAGATTTTTGCGGCAGCATTTTCCGGCTGCCGCACTAAAACTTTTCTTTCGGATAAATATGTTCCATATTGTTGAAAAATATAAAAACACCCGCCCAGATTGTTTTTAGGTATCATCGGTCTGACCTTTATCAGTTCAGTGCCAATAACTTGTCTTCGCCGGGTTCTGATTACATTGTCAAAGTCGGGGATGAGAAGGTCAGCGAGCATGCTTTACAGATTGCGATACAGAATGAGCAGGCTGCCGGCAATAATGCGCCTTCGCGTGATGCTATATTCAATCTTTATTGCAAAGAGCTTACCTGAAGCAGGGGTGCCAAGCTGATGGGCATTGCTGTGTCTCAGGAACAAATCAAGCAAGTTATCGTGGATGATCCGAATTTCCATGATGCTTCTGGCAAATTCAGTCAGGATTTGCTCAAAAGTATGTTGGATCAGCGCAAAATGACGGAGGATCAGTTTGTTGAAGACATCCGTGAACAGTTCAATTGCAAAATCTGTTGAATTTGGTGCAAAACGGTGCGTTGGTCAGCGATGCGCAAGCGCGTCAGTTGATTAACCTGACTCAAGCAACACGTACCATCCGTTCATTTACTTTCAGCCCTGAAGCATTTGCGGCACAAGTAAAAGTAGATGATGCGGCTTTGCAAAAAAGTATTATGAAGCGCATAAGAAAGATTACCTGATTCCTCAAGCCGTTAAGCTGGAATATGTGGCTTTTGAACATCAAAGATTTGGCTGACAAGCAAACTGTCAGTGCGGAAGAAGTACAAAAAGCTTACGACAGCAAAAGCGTAGATTTGTCGCCAAGAGCCGAAAGTGCGCATATTTTCATTCGGTTATGCCTAACGGAGATGAAGCAAGCAATGCGGAAATTAAAGCCGAAGTAGACAAAATGGCTGCAGAGCTTAAAAGCGCACCAGATGCTTTTGCCGAGCTGGCGGCCAAGTACTCAAAGATTTGTCCAGCAGCAACAAAGGCGGCAATTTGGGCTACCTGAGCAAAAAGCGGCGGCAGCGGCTGGACCTGAATTTGATAAAGCGGCATTTGCATTGGGCAAAGGCGAAGTCAGCGATACCGTTAAATCGTCTTTGGGTTATCACGTCATTAGGTTTTAAATGTCGAAGCTGAGCCGACTTTGGAACAAGCCAAAGCGCGTATCGAAGCAGCCTTGAAACTGAAAAAGCAGCTTCTGCCTTTAACGCGGCCAAAGAAAAAAATTGGGTGAAGATACGCTTCAATGATCCATCTTCTTTGGCAAAAAGCAGCCGCCAATTCAGGCTTGAAAGTGGAAAACTTGGATGAGTGGGTAACCAAAGCGGGTGCGAAAGAGGCCGGTTTGCCTGAAGCGTTAATTAATGCTGCGTTTAGCGACGATGTGCTGAAGAAAAAACACAATTCTGAAGTAATTGCCATCAACAACGAAACCGTTTGGGTTATTCGTGCGAAAGAGGTGCGCGAAGAGAAAATTGCACCATTTGCAGAGGTTAAAGACACTGTCCGCGCAGCATATCTGCGTTCTGAAGCCGCCAAACTGGCAGAAGAAAGCCCAAGAAACTTTTGGCTGCGTTGAAAGCCGGTAAAGCTGCCGACGTTCAATGGTCGCCTGTTTCGCAATTGAGCGCGCAAGATGCACGCAAAACCATGTCTCCGGAGGCTTATGCGGCTTTGTTGAAAAGCACGCCCTGTCGGCAGTAAACCTGCGTACGCATTGTTGGAAGGTATGCCTGCACCGGTGATTATGGAAGTTCAGAGCGTTTCTGCTCCTGAAAATGCAGATTCACGATTCGGCTGCCAAACAGGCTTTGGTTCAGCAGCTTTTCTGCCAATGTGTTTGATAATTTACTCCAGTATTTGGGTAAAGAAAAATCGATCGTACACAAGGTGCACAGCAAGTTAATAATGCTGCCGAATAAGCAGAGTATTTGAGTAGGGCAGCCGGATGAATTCCGGCTGTTTTCTTATTTTAGCTATCTTTTTAAAAGGCCGTCTGAAATCATGGTAAAAAAATCCTGATGCCTTTGTCCGCTTGATTAATGCATTAAAAATCCCTGCCCAATGTCGGCCCGAAATCCGCTCAACGTATGGCTTACCAGCTTTTACAGTACAAACGCGAAGAAGCGCAGGGTTGGTGGATGCTTTGCAGTTGCCTTGAGGCAGGTGCAGCATTGTCGGATGTGCAACACATTTTGCGAGGGTGATTTGTGTGAAATTTGTGCGGACGAAAAAAACGCGAGAAAAAGCCGCTTGATGATTGTGCATATGCCGGCGGATGTTTCCAGTATGGAGGCGGCCAATTGCCATGATGGCCTGTATTTTTGTTTTGATGGGGCAAGTCAGTCCTGCGCAGGGCATGGATATTTCGGCAGTGGCATTAGATAAGCTGGTTTGCCCGTTTGCAGGCGAGTGATATTGAGGAAATTATCATTGCAACCAACTTCACAGCCGAAGGCGACGCGACAGCACGTATGTATTGGCGGAATTGTTTAAAAATCTTCCTTATAAAGTCAGCCGGTTGGCAAGGGAATCCCTTTGGGTGGCGAGATGGAATATGTGGATGCCGGTACTTTGGCTCAGGCTGTTTACGATAGAAGAAATATCCAATCTTAAATGGCAATATAAAAAGGCCGTCTGAAAGTCTTTCAGACGGCCTTTTCGTGAATAAATCAGATTATTTGCAGCTGACGCCTTGAATTTGAGGCGTATCGCCGTTGCCGACTTTGAATGCGCATTTGGTTGCGCTGCTGCCGGATACGGTAACAACACCGTTTCCGCTGTTGAGGCTAACAGGTTCTTTTACGCCCATGCCGACAGCAGTGGCTGCCAGTTTTTGAACATCGGCGTCGGGTAAGCGGTATTGTTTGAACTGATTTTTGATTTCTTTGGCGGCATATGCGTTGAAGCTGAATGACAAACCTACAGCTACAGATACGAGGGCCAAGAATTTTTTGCTGTTCATTAGTGTATTTCCTTTTTGATGGTGACAAAGTGTGTCACAGCTTCAGAATAAGGGCGATTGGCCGATTGTGCAAGTTTTTCGGCGGAATTTACGGGAAGATACATGGTTTTACATACACTTTATCCCTGAATGCTACATCAGTCGGGCAATCGGACGACCTGTCGGTTTTACGGTACAATAAGCCTTTTTTTGACAAACGAATGAGGCATTTTTGAATGGCTTCTTTAGAAACTTGGATAGGCCTGCGCTATTTACGTGCGAAAAAACGCAATGGCTTTATGTCATTTATTACCATGATTTCAATCGCCGGCATCGCCTTGGGTGTAACGGCGCTGATTGTGGTGTTATCGGTAATGAACGGATTTCAGAAAGAGATACGCGGTCAATTGTTGAACGTCGCACCTCATGCGGAAATCGGCTATTACGATGTCGGCAGTGCGCCGGGTTGGCAGAATTTGCGCGAATTTGTAAAAGGCAAAAAGGAAGTATTGGCCAGCGCGCCTTATGTTTCCGATCAGGCTTTGCTTGCCAATGCCGGAGAAGTACGCGGTGTGCAAATACGCGGTATCTTGCCGTCTGAAGAAAAAAATGTCGTCGATTACGGTAAGGATATGCCGGCCGGCAGTTTTGATGATTTGAAGCCGGGCGAGTTTGATATTATTTTTGGGCCAAAAGGGCTGGCTGAGGCATTGGGTACGGAGATGGGCGGCAAGGTTACAGTGATTACACCAGAGGGTAACGTTACCCCTGCCGGCGTAGTACCGCGCTTGAAGCAGTTTAATGTAGTCGGTGTGGTAAAAACCGGTGTTTATGAAGTCGATAATACCTTGGCCATGACGCATATCAAGGATGCGCAAGTCTTGTATCGACTGGGTGAAAATGTCGGCGGGCTGCGTTTGCGACTGGCTGATCCTCAGAATGCGCCGTCTTTCATTGCCAAGTTGATTCCTGATGCTAAAAAGATGAGGTATGGGTGCGCGACTGGACGTTTAACAACCGCAGTTATTTTGAAGCCGTTGAGTTGGAAAAACGCATGATGTTTATCATTTTGACATTGATTATCGCGGTTGCTGCGTTTAACCTCGTCTCTTCTTTGGTAATGGCGGTAACGGAAAAACAAGCCGATATTGCGATTTTGCGCACTTTGGGTTTATCCCCGGGCGGCGTCATGAAGATTTTCTTGGTGCAGGGTGCGTTTGCAGGATTCTTCGGTACGCTTGTGGGTGTAGTATGCGGTGTATTGCTGGGTTGGAATGTCGGCAAGATTGTCGCATTTTTTGAAGACCTGTTTGGCGTGCATTTGATTAACTCACAGGTTTATTTCATCGATTACCTGCCTAGTGATGTGAACTTGAAGGACGTCGCCGTTATTGCCTGCATTTCGCGCGGCGGCATTTTATCGCCACACTATATCCGAGCTGGCGTGCTGCAAAAACCCAACCTGCGGAGGCTTTGCGTTATGAGTAAGACAATTTTGAAATGTATCGGCGTTGGCAAAAGCTATAATGACGGCGCATTGAATGTACAAGTGTTGAATCATTTAGATTTTGAAGTTGCCGAAGCGGAAAGCGTGAGTATCATCGGTTCGTCAGGCAGCGGTAAATCCACATTGCTGCACCTTCTTGGTGGTTTGGATATGCCGTCTGAAGGCAAGGTAATGTTGATGGATCAGGATTTGGGCGGTTTGAGCCAAAAACAGTTGGGCGAGTGCGCAACCGTTATTTGAGGCTTTGTGTATCAGTTCCACCATCTATTGCCTGAGTTTTCTGCTTTGGAAAATGTCATGATGCCGCTTTTAATCGGCAAAATGCCCAAGGCGATGGCTGAGGAGAAGGCTGTTAAGATGCTGAAAAAGGTCGGCTTGGACAAGCGTATGCTGCACCGTCCGAGCGAACTTTCCGGCGACGAGCGTCAGCGTGCAGCCGTGCCCGTGCTTTGGTTAATGAACCGAAATGCCTGTTGGCAGATGAGCCGACGGGGAACCTTGACCGTAAAAATGCGCAAAATGTGCTGGATATGATGCTGGATTTGAAACGCGAATTGAACACCAACCTGAGTTGGTAACCCATGATGACAGAGCTGGCTGAGCGTTTTCGACCGGGTAATGACCATGAAAGACGGCAGCCTGCAAGTGCTGCAATAAGGTTATTATTTCAGGCAAATGTTTTATACTTTGAAAGGTATAATAGAGGCCGTCTGAAAAATAGGTTTTTCATTTATGGAAACGCTGTTTTTCAGACGGCCTCTCTTCATCCGTATCAATCAAGCCTAAACCATGAATCCGACCGACTCTATCTTTTCCTCTGCCGAGATGCGGCCATAGCGTTTTTCCGCCGCCACGAAGTACAGGGCGCATCCGTTATTGAGCCTTATGTAGTTCGACTGTTTGCAGCCTTGCAAAACGGGCATTCGTTCATTTATTTGGATAAAGAGGATATCGATGCCTTAAGCAACTTGCCGAGGTGGTCGGTAATGCGGATAAACCGCTTATTCTGCAGGCCGGAAATTGTTTTTGGGGCGGATGTGGCAGTTGGAGCATGATTTGGCTGTTGAAATCAAACGGCTGGCCAGTGCAGAGGCGGAAGAAGTGAATTTCATGGCGGCTTCAAAAAGCCTGAGCGACTGGTTTGACCCTAAAGACAGTAAAGAGCAACGGGATGCTGCGGCTTTGGCCTTGCTGCAAAACTTTATGCTGATTACCAGCGGGCCGGGTACGGGTAAGACGACGACCATGCTAAAAGCTTTTTGGGTCTGATTTGCAATAACAGTACGAAAGCTGCCCCGTATCGCGTTGGCAGCGCCGACGAGCAAACGGCTGCGCATATGGCACAGGCCTTGCAACGTGCTGGACGGTTTTGATTTGTCTCGAGCATTAAAAGCTCATTTTAGAAAACTTGGAAGGGCAGACTGTCCATCGTTTGTTGAAACTGCGTCCTCCGCAAATGCGCCCTGCGTTCAATCATGAATATCCGCTTGCATTGGATGTTTTGGTGGTGGATGAGGCTTCGATGTTGGATTTGCCGCTGGTGTTGGATTTATTGCGCGCCGTGCCGACCGGCTGTCGTCTGGTGTTGCTGGTGATGAAAATCAGTTGCCGTCGGTTGGCTTGGGAGCTGTATTGGCGGCATTGTCGCGTCCGACGGCTTTGGATAAAGAAACCGCTGAAAAAGCTGGAAGTGTACCTGCCCAATCATGGCTTTGAGATTAAAGGCAGCCACAGGCTTTATCGCAAAAACAATGCCAAATTGACGTTCAGCCACCGTTTTGGTGCAGACAGCGGTATCGGCTGTTTGGCAAGGCGGTGGTTTCAGGGAAAAGCAAACTGCGGTCGAACAGTTTGACAAGTTCCCCAAAGGAGTGGAAATGAAATCAGGCCGTCTGAAAAGAGCAGGTCGCCTTGCTGTATCAAAAGCAACAGGATTATTGGCAGGGCCGTGGCAGAGAATAATGTTGCACTCGCCTATGGTCATGCGAGCCGATGTGGTGGTATTGGCGGCTTGGCGGCAGGATGCGGATGATTTGAATCAGGCTTATCAAGAATACCTGCAACGACAAGGCAAGGTTTCGGGTGAAACGCCTTGGTTTGCCGGACAAATCATCATGATTACGCACAATGATTACATGCTGGAAGTGTTTAACGGCGACATCGGGCTGATTATGCCGGATAAAAAGAATCGTTGAATGAAAGCTTGTCTGCCTATTTTCCTGAGAAAGATGGATTCAGATTGCCATCAGCCGTTTGCCCGATTTTTGAATCGGCTTTTGCCATGACTGTGCACAAAAGGCCAAGGTTCGGAATATCGGGGAGTATGGCTGTTACCTCCGTCAGTGCCTGCAACGACGGAGAGTGAAGAAAGCTCGAGGGTTTAGATAAGGCTCTGCTTTACACAGCCATTACCCGTGCGCGTGAACGTTTTTGTGTTTGGGGAAATGCGGAGGAATTATGTCAGGGCTGTGGGATGCCATCAAAAACGCAGGACGGCATTGGCCGATGCCTTGAAATGGCAGTTTGAACAGCCTGATGAGCGAGCTTCCGTTTGACTTGAATCAAGAGGCCGTCTGAAAGAGGATAAAAGCGTTTAAATCTGCTTGACTGATTACACTAATTTACATACGATAAAAATAATTAGTAAATAAAATGAATAATTTATACGAAATTCATAATTTTGTACGCTTTATCGAGATACTTCACTTTCAATACCTTCTTTTTGGAGAGTCGGCATGAAATTTCAAACCAAACTGATTGCAACCTGTATTTTATTGGCTTCATCGTCTTATTCATTGGCAGAAAATGCTGATGGCGGACGATGATGCGGCGGCTTTGTCCACCACCAATGATTACGTCAATTCCGGCAGTATTATTCGCAAAGATGACGATAAAATCAGTATTTTTCAATGATTTATTGACTGTAAATGGTGGCTTGCGCGTGCGTGCGGATACCAAAGACATCAATGCCAACAACAGCAGCATCAATCCGACGCCTGAAGATACCAATGCCAACTTTAATGCGGAGTTTTGGTTACGCGCAAAACTGTACAAAGACTGGAAATTGGTTGCGCAAATCGAGCCGAATATCGATTTTGGAAACCGGTAAATTCAATGGCGATCATGATGTGCCGGTGAATAAACTGTATGCCGAAGAGCACGCTGGCCTAATAACATTAAAGCGCGTGTCGGTAAATTTGGTGCGTTCTCTTCATACGGCCGCGTATGGGATGCCGAAGTAACCGGCGGCGAAATCTTCTTCGACAATAAAAACCCTGCCGACCAAAATCTATGCGGGTCGTCGTACTAGCAATCTGAACGACAACGCATGGGGCATTGGCGGCCGTCGCGAACATTTTTGCCGCAGTTCAAAAGCATGTTGCCTGTGAATGAGAATATCAACGTCGGCGCAACCGTCAGCTATATGAAAGACATCGATGTACGCGGTGCGAAGAAAAATGCGGTCTTCGGAGAAATCGGTACGGACATCAAGTTTAATGATGATTGGCATTGGATGGCCGCAGTCAGCAAGTCAATATCAAAGCCTATAATGATGCCGGACAAAAAATTAAAAATGATGGCGTGTTCACTGAAGTGCGCTATAAATCAGCCGACTGGAACGTCCGCAATTCTTACGACGTATTCTTGAACTACCGCCGTGTCGGATCGTTGTCCGGTGTCTCTTCTGTTGAGGATTACAGCAAAAACGTCCAAGGTGTGCAAATCGGTGCGACCTATATTCCTTGGAAAAACTGGAAACTCAAAGGCTTCTATTTGGCCGGCAAACAGGTTACGCCTACCATCGGCACAGATAAGCAGGACGTAAACGTTATTCGTGGTCAGTTAGAATATAAATTTTAATCATCACAAATAAAAAACAGGCAGGATGTTCTGCCTGTTTTTGGTTTTCAGACGGCATGGATATGGGGTCGTCTGAAATAATGGATTCAACGCTTACCAGCTATCGCGTTTCATACGGTCAAGCTGGCGGCGGTCGCGTTTGGTTGGGCGTCCGTCCGGATAAGCAGCACTGATGCGGCTGGCTTGGTCGAGTTGTTTTTGAGCTTCGCGTTCGGCAGCCGTTTTCATGTCTTCTTCGTAGAAAGTAAACGCGCTTCCGGTGCCAGGGCGGCGTTGATGATTGAGCGCGGCAACTTTGAATTTATAGGGCAGGAGTTCAAAGTCATGTCGATGGTGTCGCCAGCAGAAATATTTTTTTGCTGTTTTTTACCTTCGAACCGTTTACCAAAACCCTGCCCAGCTCAATGTGTTTTTTGTGCCAGCGCGCGGGTCTTGAAAAAGCGCGCGGCCCACAGCCATTGTCCAAGCGCATGGACGGATTGTCGCGATCGTTTTCATAGCCTGTTTGAAATGATTGAACTGAATTGAAGTTTATCATAAGATACGGCACTTCATTCGTTTAGTGCAGATATACTATTTCTTTGTTAAAGGCCGTCTGAGAAGATTTTTATTGCAAAAGATGGCAGTTTCCTTTGAGAAAATGCTGTCAAATACGTCTGATTAGCGTATCATGTCAGTAACCGTTACCGAGCTTTGTTTTATGAAACCCGTTTTTGGACTTCGAACAACCCATCGCCAGATTAACCAATAAAAATCGACGAGTTGCGATTCGTACAGAGACGAATCTGCCGTTGATATTTCCGACGAGATTGCCAGACTGAAAAAAAGAAAAGCAGCGAGTTGACCAAGTCAATTTTCAGCAAGCTGACTCAGCTCAAATTTCACAAGTGTCCCGCCATCCGCAACGTCCTTATGCTTTGGACTACATCAACGGTATTTTTACCGATTTTGAAGAGTTGCATGGCGACCGCCATTATTCTGACGATCATGCCATTGTCGGTGGTTTGGCACGTTTCAACGGCCAAAGCGTGATGGTTATCGGCCATCAGAAAGGCCGCGATACCAAAGAAAAATCCGCCGCAATTTCGGTATGCCGCGTCCTGAGGGTTACCGTAAAGCATTGCGCTTGATGCAGACTGCCGAAAAATTCAATATTCCGGTCATGACCTTTGTCGATACGCCGGGTGCGTATCCGGGCATCGGCGCGGAAGAACGCGGCCAGTCTGAGGCCATCGGCCGTAATTTGTACGAACTGACCCGCCTACATGTGCCGGTATTGTGCACCATCATTGGCGAAAGGTGGGTTTCAGGTGGTGCGTTGGCGGTGGCTGTCGGTGACTACGTCAATATGCTGCAATACTCGACTTATTCGGTGATTTCTCCCGAAGGTTGTGCCTCTATTCTTTGGAAAACTGCTGAAAAAGCAGCAGATGCCGCGCAAGCATTGGGTATTACCGCTAAACGCCTGCAAGAGTTGGATGTCATCGATAAAGTGATTGATGAGCCTTTGGGCGGCGCACACCGTGATTTTGAAACCACGATGAAAAACGTTAAAACCGTTTTGGAACAGCAATTAAGCGAAGCGCAAAGCATGACCATGTCTGACTTGCTTTCTCGCCGTTTCGACCGCATCATGGCTTACGGTAAATTTACCCGATAAATAAGTTTGACTGTTGAAAAAGCAAGCAGATGCCGTCGCTGCTTGCTTTTTGTGTTCAGTGGTCATTCAAAATTTCAGGCCGTCTGAAATGTCGCAACTATCTCCTGATTCCCTATTTAAAAGTTTTCAAGCAGCTTTCCCTGATTTGCCGAGCCATACTGTTGTTGAGGTTGGCTTGAGTGGCGGATTGGATTCTGTCGTCCTGCATCTTTTTGCATCGGATGCGTAATTTCGCCATTTTGATTTGCGTGCCGTCCATGTTCATCATGGTTTAAGTACCAATACCGACAGTTGGGCAAAATTTTGTCAGGATTATTGTCAGCGTCTGAATGTGAGCCTTGATGGGTGTGCCGTGTCAATGTGGAAAGAAAACAAGGAAAAGGTTTGGAAGCGGCGGCCAGGGCTGCACGATATCAGGGCATTTCAGACGGCCTGAAGAAAAATCATTGTTTTTGGCCCATCACCGTAATAGATCAAATCAGAAACATTTATGTTGTCGGCTGTGCGCAGGGGTGGATTGCGCGGTATGGCGGCTATACCGGTATGGCGTGATTTAAATGAAGAGATTCAAATCTGGCGGCCGCTTTTGGCATTTTCCGTCAGAAAGTGGCTGAGTATGCTTAACAATGGGGATTGTCTTTTGTTGAAGACGAAAGTAATGAAGACTCAGCTATTTTACGCAATTGGATGAGAAATCAGGCTTTGCCGCAATGGCAGCAGCGTATTCCGAATTTTGAGCAGCAAATTTGTGCCCAATGTTCGATTATTGCAGGAAGATTTGCAGCTTTTAGATGAATTGATTGAGTCTGAATACCAGCGCATCAGTCCAAACGGAATATTCAGCATCAGCCGGTGGCGGCAATGTACGCCGCTTTTTGCGTCGTCGGCTGCTGGTATTTTTGCGAAAAGCAAACGGAATCATTGCCTTCTTATCACAGTATTGCCGATTTTGCCCAGTATTGGAAACCGCGATCAGGCGCAGTTAAATTTACAGACGGAGAACTGGTCGCCTATCGGGACAAAGCTGTTTGTTTGTCAGGAAAGTGAGTTTCAAAAAACTGCCTTGCAGTGTAATGGCAGCGAAGTTCGAGGCCGTCTGAAAGATATTTTGCTGGAAAAATGGTTTTGTTTTATTACCGTATAAGGAGGTTTGTCAGAAGAGGAGTTGGAGAAGCAGGCGGTACTTCGAAGTGTGGTCAAAGGCGATGTGATTCAGTCAGGACAAAGGAAAAATCAGTCGAAAAACTATTGCAAGAGTGTCATATTGTGCCACTCGTCCGTAAATATTGCCGATTGTCTTAAGTATGGGCAACAAGTGCCTTTGCTGTTGTTAATCTTCGGGTGGAAGCGATGTTCAAATAGGGGAAGGCTATCTGCCTGTTCATGAAAAAGTTAACTAAATATATAGCAAAAGACAAAGTGGTTGACTCTAAGTTTAGTAACTATTAGTAATTAAACTACTTTTATTAAGTCCATGTATATCAAGAAATATAGTCAGTGTTAGAGTATCTATACGAATAAACTTTGGCAATTGAGTGTAATCTCGTGGAACTATTTCAAAGCGTTGCTGTCTTTACTGTGCACAGCACGCTTTACTATTTTCTGAGTTTAAAAAGCAGTAAAACGATTAAGGTTGAATATGAACGATCGCCAAATGAGATCAAGTTTTGGTGGAGCGCGCACAGAAAAGGTGACCATAAGGCATTCGAGATGCTGATGTCCAAGTATCAGCGTCGGCTAAACAGACTGATTTCCCGTTTTATTCAGGATGAGCACGAAGTACACGATGTAACCCAAGAGGCAATGATTAGGGCTTATCGTGCATTGGCAAATTTTCGTGGAGAAAGTGCATTTTATACATGGCTGTACCGTATCGGTATCAATACGGCAAAGAATTTCCTGACCACTTCGGGTCGTCAGTTTTTGTCAGCTCGGAAGCAGCCAATGAGGAGGGAGATGTTCTTGATTTAACCGATCAGATTGCGGATTACCATACGCCGGAAGCTGAAATGATGAATCGGGAAATCTTGCAGACCGTCGAAGCAAGCATTGCGCAACTGCCAGACGATATGCGTCAAGCCATTACGCTTAGGGAAATGGATGGCTTGTCTTACGAAGAAATAGCTCGGGTAGTGGATTGTCCGATAGGTACTGTACGTTCGCGTATTTTCAGAGCGCGTGAACTGATTGCAAAAGATTTGCGGCCGCTGTTGGATACTTCTGAAGATCAAAGGTGGTAATAAAAATGAACGACAAAAACAAATAAAGCATTGGGATGTGTCTGCATTGATGGACGGTGAAGCATTGACTGATGAGATGCTGGATGCCGTATTGGCAGACGAGGAAGCTATGCGCGCTTGGCATGAGTACCACATTATCGGCGACTGTATCCGTCAGGGTGCGGCGGCGAGTGTTGCCGGTGAAGCCATGCAAAGCAAAGCATTTACAGTGCCTCAAGCCGAAGCTAAAGGCAAACAGGAAAAATATGCTCAGCGTGGAGCGGCTAATAGCGGCTTCTTCAAAATTCTTCGCGGCTGCTGCCAGCGTGTGTGCGATTGCTGTTGCTGTGGCGAATTTACACCGCAAACTTCTCGTGACGCTATGCCGGTTGCAGAGAGTCTAATGCTCAGCATGCCCAAAATATCATTCCGGTAAGCGGTACGCCTGTTGATAAAGCAGCTTCCGAGCCTGGTGAGACTGTTGTGCCGAATGCGGCAAAAGACGGTAAACTTGAAAGCCGTCCAACTGTTCGTACCGAGCAGCAAAATGAGCAGCAGACTGTTGTGCAGTAAAAAATGAAATCATGTAAAACCCTTGCTTTATTGCAAGGGTTTTTTATTTCCGAAGCAAAACCGTCAGGCCGTCTGAAAGCATAGCTTCAACGAAGTCAAAACAGTTATAATGCGTTCCATGAAACTGATTACCTCTGCTCAAAACGAACAGCTCAAACATTTATTTCGTCTGTTAACGCAAGTCAAAAGCAAGGCGCGAAAGCGGTGAAACCGTATTGGAAGGCGTACATCTGCTGCAAACTTATTTGCAAAGCGGCGGTATGCCCAAACAGGTTTATCTGCCTGAAAAGAAACAGCAACATCCTGAAATTCAAGAGATTGTGGCGCAGTTGGACGAAGGGTTGATTACATGGGTTGGTAACGAAGCACTGTCTAAAATCACCAGTCTGACCGATGCCGATGATGTGATGACTTGGATTGATATTCCGCAGCAGGCAGGTTTACCTTCAGACGGCGATTGTGTGGTATTGGAGCGGGTACAAGACCCCGGTAATGCAGGCACAATTTTTGCGCAGCGCGGCGGCAGCCGAGTCAGGCAAATTGTGTGCAGCAATGATTCCCGTGGATATCTGGTCGCCTAAAGTGTTGCGAGCGGGGATGGGCGCGCATTTTCTGTTGTCTATTTTCAGTCGAGTGGAATTATCCGCTTGGATGGAAACGTATCAGCATCAAATTTGGGCAACTGCCTTGGGCGGTCGCAATATCGGTTTGTATGAAATGGACCTTAGTCAACCTTGCGCTTGGGTGTTTGGCAACGAAGGTAGCGGTGTGAGCGAAACGGTAAAAGAGAAGGCCGATGCCTGTGTCAAAAATTCCTATGTTGGGAGCAAACCGAATCCTTGAATGTCGCGATGGCGGCGACGGTTTGTCTGTTTGAACAAATGCGGCAGCGTATCCATGCCCAGGCCGTCTGAAAACAATAATACGATTTTATTTTAAGGAACAAAAATGCAAATACTGACTTTTGATGAAGCGGCACGCAGCCGGTTGATGGAATTGCTGGATGCCAAATCCGAAGCCCACAACACCATGCGTTGTGATGAGGTTCAAGGTTTTATGATGGCTTTATTGAGCGGTCCGGATGCTTTGAACCCGACCAACTGGCTGCCTGAGATTTTGGGTGAAGAATCTTTGTTTGATGCTAAAGAGCGCACCGAAATCGAGCGTTTGGTAATGGCAATGGCCGCTGATATGCGCATGAAGTTCAACGAGAAGATTTTGCCTGATTTGTGGTTTTATGAAGATGAAGCCGGCAATCCGGATTTCACACTTGGTGTAACGCTTATCTTTACGCACTGGATATTGTGCCTACCGATTGGTTTGAAACAGTCGATCAGGAAGAGTTTGAAGATTTGTTCTATCCGATTATGGCTTTGGGTGGTATCTATGACGATGGGGAAAACGGCGAAGTCATCTTGCATCTGAATGAAAAAGAGCTGACCCAGCTGGAATCTGATTTGCCGCATGTCCTGCTTGATATTTACTGGTACTGGCAGGCCATCATCAATAAAGCCGCAAACCAGCCGCCGTGAAGGCGAAAAAAAGTGGGGCGCAACGATCCTTGCCCGTGTGGCAGCGGTAAAAAGTATAAAGCCTGCTGCGGCAAATAAACAATGAAATAAAAAGGCCGTCTGAATGGCTTGAAATTCAGACGGCCTTTATATTTTGTTTAGAAGAATGAGGCTAACCAAACAAACAGGATGGTCAGTGCGATGGTCAAGGCGCAGCCGATTTTAGCCACAGTACCGATGATAAAGCCGATAAAACGTACCGATACCGACTTTGCCTGCCTGCCAAGTGTCTTTGCGTGCGATAAATTCGCCGATGGCCGCTCCGGTCAACGGGCCGAAAGCAACAAGCCGGGAATAGAGAAGAATGCGCCAGACGATGCCGCCGATAAATGCACCCCAAACCGCGGTTTTACTTGCTCCGGTATATTTTGCACCCAATGCCCCTGCCACATAGTCCATCGCAGTGCCGAATACGGCAACGATAGCCAAAAAGTCAGCGTGCCCAGGCAAACACTTGATAATCGCCGGCATAACCCAACAGCCATGCCACCGCAAACATCAAACCCAATCCGGGTGAGGCAGGATAAATAGTGCCCTAAAATACCAGACAACAATGGCGATCAAGCCGAGAACGATGAGAACAGCAGTCATGAGGGTTCCTTTTTGAATTTAAAAGTGTAATAACGGCGGTATTATGGGCACGTTTTGTTATATTTTTCGCGAGAGATTGTGCAATAAAATGAAAAATTATCCGGAGGCGCGCCCAATTAAAATCGATGGATAAATATCTGAACGAATTATTGTGAATCATGCTCTGAATGATTGAATAAATTTCTATTCAAATATAAAAGCAGGCCTATCAGCCGGCTAAGTACACTGCAACCCAATACGCATCTGTATAACCAATAGCCTTTGCCAGCCGTAGGGCGGCAGGAAACCGGCCGCGTAACTGCCGAGCAGGACGACGGAAAAGTGCGGGCTGCTGTCGAGTGCAGCGGTGGCGCAGCCGGTTGTCCATCACCAACGCCAGTATCACCGGCAGCAGCAGCGTGTAGCTCAGGCTAGGGCGATGATTTGCGCGAGGGGCAGCCAAAAAGGGTGGACGCGGGCGAGCGTATCGATGGCGGTCATGGACGCCAAAAGCGGCAGTTGCAGCACGTGAGAGCAGAAACACGAGTTTGCGGCGCGGATAATTGCGCGAAAAACCAGCCCGACAGCGGCGTCACAATCGAGCAGGCAACAGGAATACCTACCGCCAAAATTCCACCCGTCTGTTTCGGGTGAAGCCCAAATCCGCCAGCTTGGGCACAAAAGTCGCCGCCGCAAACGCATATGGTGCGGCAACGGCAAACAACAAAAACCAGCCACCGCCAGCCCGTTTCGGTTGCTGCCAAAAAGAAACCAGCGTACTGCCAATGCCGTCCAACTGCCTTGCGCAGTCGGGCTTTCCGGCTCGCGGTAGTACAAGGTTGCAGCAGCATCAGCAGGCTGAATGCCAGCATAAAAAGCCAGCCGCCGCCGTCTGTCCGTATTCCTGATACAGCCACAACACCAGTGCGCCGCCGATCATCTTGCCGCCGCGCTCTGCATCGTCTGAATCACGCCGCCGAAAGCCGCGTTCGCGGTGCGGCAAGACGATGCACGACAAGCCAGCATCGCGCAGCCGTACACCGCCGACATTGCCGAGAGCAAAAGCGCAGCAGGCCGAAGTAGCGGGAAATTCTGCGTGATGTCGGTGCGAGCCATCAGCCCGAATACTGCCGAAAGCCCAGTGTCGCCGTCAGCAGCCAGCCGCGAAACCGCCCGAACCACCCCGCCGGCCGCCGCTCCATCAGCGCGGCAAACAATACCTTCGCCGCTTCGATACCGCCGATCAAATGAATCCAGCTTAGTTGGTTTGAGGCTGTAACCGTGGTTTTTCAAAATAGCACCAGCGCGACCAGATAAAAACCGGTCAGCGTGAATTTGTAGGTGCTGCCGCCGATAAGCAGCAGCCAGTCGCGTGAGTTTGGGAAAGTCTGATTGTCGGACATCACATGATTCTTTTTGAAGATGAGGCAAATAAAGGGACAAGGCCGTCTGAACATATTGGGTGACATGCCGAGTTTGTATTTAAATAGGTTTAGTATCTTTTCGAGACGGCCTTCAACGCTTCTTCTGCGCGAAGCAGGGCGGTTGTTTCATCTGCTTCGACGATGTGGTTCACGCCCAGCGCGAGGCCGAGTTTGGACGATTGTTCGCGGAAGAACGCCAGCTGCGCCGCGTCGGGTTCGATAAGGAGCATGGCGGCGCAGCGTTCGGACAGTTGCGGCCGATGTGCCTTTATCCATTCGATGGTAGGTTTTGCGGTCGGCAATGCGTTGTTCGTCGCTTACCTGCCGCCGCATAGGGGGTGCAAACGGTGGCGAAGCGGGAGTTTTGGTTTAACAGGGGTTTCGAATTCGGCCAGCCAGTCGGAAAAAGTCGGCGACGTGGGTCAGGTCGGTCAGGTAGATGGTGCCTTCGGGCGGGGTTTTGGTGGGGTGAGTACCAAATCTCACGCGACACCATGGTTGAGGGGTGCCTTCGGGCAGGGTTTTTGGTGGGGGTGAAGTAGTGCATGGGATTCCTTTGGGTGTTTTGGGGGTTGGGCGCAGGTTGGATATTGTTGATGATTGAGACTTCTTGTGCCGTCATTCCCGCGCAGGTGGGAATCGAGACCCATCCGCACAGAAACTTATCGGATAAAGAGTGCCTTCGAGTATCATTCTGGATTCCCGCCTGCGCGAGGAATGACGAAACAATGGGTTGGGCATCAAATGTCCGAACTACGTTTTTCAGACGACCTCCATCATTTCAGCTCCGTCTCAAAACTTCCATTCTGCACTCACGCCTACGCTTCTGGGGCGTTGGTAGAGCGCGTCTTGGCAGTCGGCGCTGGAAATGAATATGGGGCGGCGGCGGTTGAACACGTTGTCGGCGTAGAGCGAGACGCAGCCTTGTTTGAAGTTGTAGGCGGTGTAGAGGTTGACTTGGTTGTATGCGCCGATTTTGCCTGATTCGGCATTGTCGGCGGCGGAGTAGTAGCCGCCGTGAAGCGCGACGTCGCCGCCGGCTTCCCAGCCTTTGTCGTTCAGGGTATTTCACGCCGATGTTGGCGGTGTATTTGGGCGCACGGCCGAGTTTGTTGCCTTCGATGCCACTGTCGGGATAGCTTTTGATTTTTGGTGTTGAGCAGCCCCAGTCCGGTGGTGAGTTTCAGGCTGTCGGTCGCCTGCCAGTCGGCGGCAAGTTCCGCGCCGTAGGTATGGACTTTTTGGCGTTGCGGATGACGACGGGTTGGTGCCGAGATAGAAGGGGAGCTGCATGTCGCGGTAGTGGTTCAGGAACAGGTTGCCGGTGAGTTGCGGGCGGTGGTCTGCGCTGCGCCAGCAGGGTGTACCACTCGTAGTTGTTCACATATTCGGGTTCATAAGTGTAGGTTACGACAGGGCGGCCGAAGGTGATGCCCGCGCCGCCCGGATTGTAGCCGCGCGCGGCTTTGATGCCGCTGACCCATTGGTCGGTGGGTTTGAAAGCGATGTCGATTTTGGGCAGGAACACGGTCTGGCCTTTGTCACAATCAGGTGCAGCGCGCCGCTGCCGCCCTTCGTTTGTGCGTTTCTTTTTCAAGGCGGGCGGCGGCCGTGATGTCCCATTTTTCGCTGGGGCTGTATGTGGTTTCGGCAAACAGGGCGCGCACGCTGTTGCGGTCGTCAGGTGTTGCGGCCGCCGACGCTGCGGATATCTACCCATTCGTCTTGTTTGCTGCGGAAGTAGTGCAGTCCGGCAAGGCCTCTCAGACGACCTTTGTTGGAAAAATGCAATACCGGCTCCCATTGCAGTTCGCGGCCTTTGAGTTCGGCGGGCACGCCTTGCGGGCTGACGGTCATCAGCAGGTGCAGCCGCTCGTTGTGGTAGCGGCCGTAAATCAGTTTGTTTTCCAGTTTCAGATAGTCGTTAAGCTGCCACGATACGTCCCAGATGCCCGATGTCGAGCCGGTTACGAACACGGGCTTTTCTTTTAAAAAGCGGCGGCTGGCGGTGTTGCCCATGATTTCGTTTTGCGGCGCGCGCGAACGGATGTGGTTCAGCGTCAGGCGGCTGTAAATATCGGGATGGTTTTCGGGCGTGAGCAGGGAGTTTGACGCACGTTGGTGTTTTTCCACGCGGCGCGGGTTGCCGGTCGGCTCATAGGACACGAACGGTTCGTAGCTTTCGCGTTGCTGCCGCTCCGCGCTCAAGCGGAAGGCAAGGTTGTTTTTCACAATCGGGCCGGACACTACGCCGGCAACATTACGCGTTTTTTGGTTGCCCAAACCCAAGCGCAGCGCGCCTTCCCATTCGTCGGTCGGGTCTTTGGAACGCATCACCACCGCGCCGCCACCGCGTTCTGCCCGCGCACATGGCTTTGCGGCCCGCGCAAGACTTCCACCTGCTGCATGTCCCACAGCGACTGCGTGCCGAAGCGAATTCATTGTAGTGGCGGGCGGCCGTCTATGGACGAGGTTCAGGCGCGGCCGCGTGCCCGCAAAAAACGCCACCGCACCGACGGCGGGTCCCGAGCCGTCCACGCCGCGCACGGTCGGCAAATCGTTGCCGTTGCCTAAATCCACCGTGTTCACAGTCTGTTTGAGCAGGTCGGTTGCGGAAAGGTTGTGGCCGCTGCGGTCGATGTTTGGCGTGGTGAAAACGCGGTTGGACGTGGCGGTTTCAAAGCCGCTGCGGTTAGCACGTTCGCCGGTGACGACGACTTCTTCAACTGCACTTGTTCCGCGTCTTGCGCCGCATCGGCGGCATAAATCCATTCGGAGGCAAAGGCGGCGGCAATCAGCAGAGGCAGGCGACGGAGGGTGTGTTTCTGCATTTCTTATCCTTTCAGACGGCTACGTCGGGGCGGATTGAATATCAGGCAATCAATTTCTCCGTCAGTATGCAAATATTTGTGTTTACATATTTACATAAAACAAACTATTAATGTAAAGTATAAGAAATAAGAAACAGGAATGCAAGTGTTTATCATTCACTTTACTTCCCCTCTTATCTTGTGAATCGTCTAAAAATCCCTCTCCCTATTTTGGGGAGAAGGTTGGAGGAGGAGATTCTGTAATCTTCATGAATTTAGCCTGCCAAGCATCCGACAGTCCTCATCCGTAGGGCAGTGAAGGAATAAGGAAAGAGGCCGTCTGAAACGCCGCCATATTGCCATTGCAGCCGTGGGGAAATATGATAAGCATCCGACTTGCGGATAACTTTAATGAACCTCCTTTATGAACAAAATCAAAACCTTCCTACCGTCATGACTGCCAGCAAACAACAAACCATCGCCGACACCGCCCGCCGCTTATTCCGCGAACATGCAAAAGCTTTTCTGCCGTATCCGTAGGCAGTATCTGCGCCGAGGCCAGCGTCAGCCGCGTCACTTTTACAAATATTACAGCGGTAAAAACGCACTCTTGCGGGAAATTGTTACCGAGCAGAAAAATCGCGTCCGTGCCGAATTGTGAAAAATCTGGCTTGAACGGCAATGCGGTCTGCGCGAAGCCGCTGAGGCTGTGTTTGCCCCTGCAAAAACAATCGTTTGAAGAACTTTATTCCGCCGCCTTCCTGCGCGACATTGAAGAGAACACCGATTTGGAGCTGGAGCGGTTTTTCCACGAATTGAATGAAGAAAAATACGCCTTTATGCGCGGATTCTTCCACACCTGCAACAACGCCGCCTGATTCAGCCCGATTTGCCGGTGGAACTCATCGACCTGTTCATCCGTCAGGCGGATATATTGATGCGCCATCCGCAACTGGCTGCGCTTTTATGCCGCCGCACCGCAAAAGTTGCCGCAAGACGTATTGGGATTGCTGCTGCACGGTTTGTCAGGAAAGAATAGATAAAAAAGAATAGAAAAAAATTTCAAATTTGA
>BNJU01004260.1_pt1 | contig 43831 bp, 59 predicted proteins | sample 8539281 | NCBI WGS metagenome assembly BNJU01 (sample SAMD00202456, study PRJDB9452) | human saliva metagenome | isolation source: human saliva | place: Japan
AGCCTTCTTTTTTTATAAAAAAACTGCTTAATGCACATGTCATTAAGCAGTTTTTTTCATTTGTACCGATTGATGGTTAGCAATACACCCCATTATTAATGTAAAATCATGGATTGAATGTCTACCTTTTTATCACTAGGAATCATGCCTATAGAAATTAAATAATCTTGTGATGCTTCCAAACTCTTAATATCCGAATCGGCGATTGTCGTATCAAAGTTGTACCAAGGGGCCATTGTAGCCACATCTGCGGCTGTTAAACCAGTTTCTTTCGCCACAATATCATAGTAAGCATTTGGATCTTTTTCATAGGCTTGAACCGTTTGGTTATGTACATCCATATATTGTTTAACTAGCTCAGGATGCTCCTTAGCAAACTTACCACTTGTGGCAATGACAATGGATCCATCAATATAGCCTTCACCACTTACAACAACGCGAGCGCCTTGTTGAATCGCTTTTAATGCTACAGGACCTGCTACCATAGCTACATCTACATCGCCAGAATCAAGTGCACTAGCCACTTGTGGAATGCCCCCATTTATGAATTCTACATCATTAGCAGTCATGCCATTTTTATCTAATGCAGTCAACAATAATTGATGTAAAATCGTACCCTTAGGCCCCATTACCTTCTTACCTTTTAAATCTTTTACAGACTGAATATTTGGATTTTTAGTGATTAGCACAAATGCTTTTGGCGCACGGCTATACATACCGATAATCTTAATATCTGCCCCATTCGCCTTTGCTAGTATGGCAGATGTACCACCCAATACGGTAGCGATATCAATATCGCCGGATTCCAACGCTGCTGTTTGCTTAGGACCTTCTGTAATTTCCGAATAGGTAACACCTATATTCTTTTCTTTGAAAGCCTTCTCCATAATGCCATTTTGTTTTTCTACAATGGACGGAATATTTAGAGGCGATTTTACATAGGTCAAATGTAAATCTTTTGGTTCTTGTTTTGACTGTTCAGAGCCACAACCTACCATTACAAGTAATCCCGCGATTAAACATAATCCAAGGGCAAGTATTTTTCGAATAGAGTACTTCATATAATCTCCTTTCATAAATTCATATAGTCTCATCAATCATTAGCAATCATGGACTGTAGCTTTTCAATACATGCAAAACGACGTTCCAAAACATGAACATCCTCTTTCCATCGCTCATGCTGTGCAATGGGGTTTTCTACAATCTCATGATTACCATTTGAATTAATAACAATAATAATATCCCCCAGCAGAGATGCCTCTTGTAAATCATGCGTAGTCATTACAATGGACAAGGATTCTTTTACATACAACTCATATAAATCACGCTGTAATTGTTGTCGTGTAAAATAATCGAGTGCCCCAAAAGGTTCATCCATTAAGAGAATCTTCTTTTTGCTACAAAAAGCGCGTCCTAATGCGACCCGTTGTGCTAAACCGCCCGATAATTGAGCCGGATAAAATGAATCATATTGCTGTAACCCCAATTGTTTCATATAGTAATCAATCGTTGACTCATCAATCGTAATGCCACCATATTTTGAAAACGCCATGTTTTCACGTACCGTAAGCCATGGTAACAATCGCGGTTCTTGAAATACAAAGGCCATAGATTGTTGCACCACATCAGTGTTCATACCATCAACAAAAACAGTTCCCTCCGTGGGGCTTTCAAGGCCCGACAACAATCGTAACAACGTCGTTTTACCAGAACCGCTTTTACCAACGATACAAATTAATTTCTGCAATGGTAATGTTGCCTCTAAGGGGTGTAATCCAACTAAGACATTGTGTTCGCCCCTATATAGCTTGCTAAGAACATTAATATGCAAACTAGGCGCCATATACATCACCACCTGTCATATATCTCGATAGCATTCTATGGGTAATCCACCTAAACAGCGCATCAGAAATAATACCGCACAAACCAATGACGATGATACCAACAATGACGATATCTGAACGAGCCATTGTTTGTGCATCTAGGATCCAATACCCGATACCCGAAGATGCGGCAATCATTTCCGCCCCAATCAAGGACCGCCAACTATAGCCTAAGCCGATACGAAGGCCACTGACAATGTAAGGTATAGCATACGGAATAGTAACATATAGAAAAATTTGTTTCTTAGATAAACCATACTGATGTGCCATTTCAACGAGCTTTCCATCCACCTCACTAAAGCCCATAAGGGCATTTAGGAAAATAGGATATACAGTCGCTAGAAACACAATGGCAATTTTAGAGCTTTCACCAATACCCAACCATAAAATCAATAATGGTAACAAAGCTAATGGAGGGACATGTCGAAAAAACTCAATCATACCAGATGAAAGTATGCGCATACGGTGACTGGCCGTCAATACAATGGCGAGTGGTATAGAAACAACAGCGGCCAATAAAAACCCTTGTACAACCCGCAATAAACTCATTCCTACATGTTTCCATATGAGTCCTGATACAATACAATCTATAAACTCGGACCAAACCATATACGGTGTTGGTAAGATATAGGTGGACCAGATGTTTAGAGAGCTCAGTATAAACCACATAACGATAAATAATACAGGCAATATAAACTTCCACGCTATTTTTGTAAATCTCTGTTTTATCTGCACACACCTCCTTATGTTAACTATATTATGTTGCGAATAAATATCAATTATTTATATACATTATATCATTTCACTAAAGTAAAAGGGACTGTACTTATACAGTCCCTCTCATTTATTTTACATGTATTTGTTTTGCTACTTCTTGAATGATATCAGGATTTGTTCGACAACACCCACCGATTATATTAGCCCCGGCCTTGCGCCATACATCAACATAGTCAATAAAGCTTTGTTGTCCACCTGACCATGTTTTGGTTTCTCCATCATAGGTTTCACCAAGATTTGGATATACAGCAATTGGCTTATTTGTGACAGACCGTATATCTTTAATTAAGGATTCTACATATTCCGGCGCTGTACAGTTAATCCCTATCCCCGTCACTTGACGCACCTTATCGATCATTTCAGCGCATTTAATGATGGTCTCTCCGCTTGAGATATGATGTTCATCTTTGCAAGAGAAAGAAATCCATGCAGGAATACCTTTTGTCGTAAGTGGATCACACAAGGTACGGGCAATGGCAATAGCCTCATCATAGCACGGCACCGTTTCACAGGCTAACACATCGGGATTTTCTTCGCAAAATAATGCTATACGAGGAATATGGAATACTTCCAAATATTCGGTTTGTACACCATAATCACCACGATATTCAGAGCCATCTGCCAAGAAAGCACCATATGGGCCAACAGAGGCGGCTACTAATGGTTTTGGTAAGGCCCCTTCAGAGAAGTAACGGACACTGCCATCTGGCAATTGTTCACCTAATGTAATGCCACGCAATGTAAGCGCATCATTCGCTTTAGCTTCTAAAAATTCATTACGTGCTTGCACGGCTAAACGAACGGATAACTTCACCAAATCTAGTGCTTCTTCTGTACCATACCCATGAGCTTTAAACCCGGCTACAGTTGCTTGATAACCAGAACTTTCAATAATATCTGCACCGGCTGCCAAGTAGGAAATGTGAACTTTTTTGATGATCTCTGGATTTTCAATAAGCATCTTAGACGACCACAACTCATCATGAATATTACATCCATGACGCTCTAATTCTGTACCGAATGCACCATCTAGTACAAGAGGTCCATTTTCCTTTACAATCTTCAAAAATGCTTTCCGTTTAGCCATTCTATCACCTATTTCAAATCTTCTGCGTGGTTCTTTTCAAACCACTTTGTATGAAATCTGCATATTTACTATAATTTTTGCTAATCCATCTTTTATATCACTCCGTATTACCTTTTTTTCACTAGCAGTGGGCCCAATCATAGTCTCACGTTACTTTGCATATAAAATATCATGTCCCCCTTATATCTAGGTCAATAGATTACTATATAAATATGTCTATTTAGTACAGATCATATCTATATCTAAAGATCAATCTCCATATAAAAACGCTCTCTACGAGTTATATTCATAGAGAGCGTTATTCGTAATCCCATTAGATGAGATTCATGTTATTTAGCTGTTTTTTTATCTTTAATGTACATAGCTACCTTGTACAAGAATGCACAGAGTAACAAGTACATTACAATACTGAGGTATGTTGCTTCTGGTGTTTCTACCCATTCTTGAGCAAATACATCAATACCTGCAATACGAAGTACGGCACTGAACAAGGAACCAATAGCACCACCAGCTACAAGACCGGATGCAATTGTACTACCTTTGGAGAAGCGAAGGTCTGCCAACGCTTTATCGTTTTGTACTATTTTGTACAAAGTATGCAATCAAACCACCAACTAGTAATGGGGTGTTGATTTCCATTGGTAGATATGTACCTAATGCAAATGCCAAAGGTGGAACTTTCACCATCCATAAGATGATTGCAAACAATGCGCCTGCCATGTATAAAGGCCATTGTGCACTACCACCAGTCATCATAGGTTCGATAATAGCAGCCATCGCATTTGCTTGAGGTGCATTCAATGCATGGTCACCAACAAAACCATAAGCACCATTTAATAAGATCATGACACCTACAGAAAGTACAGCACAGAGAATGGTACCAACGATTTGCCATTGTTCCATTTTTTTAGGTGTAGCACCTGTCATGTGCGCTACCTTAAGTTCGGACATAAAGTTACCAGCCATACCGATGGTTGTACCGATAAAGGATGCCATCATGAGGACTGCAATCATACCGACTTTACCAGTCATGCCAGCAGCTGTTAAGCATACAGCAGAAATGATAATCATAAAGATTGTCATACCGGATACCGGTTCTGTACCAGTATAGGCAATGGAGCTAATACCTACTACAGCAAGTAAGAAGGACATGATTAGAACGATTAAGAATGCTACGCCTGTTTGCGCGAGGCTTTCAGAATACATAAAGTGGAAGTATACGGCAAATAAAACGGTACATAACAAGATACCTGCACCAATCCAAGATGTAGGAACATCGCGTTGTGTACGAAGCAAGTTAACTTCTGTAGTTTTAGATGTGAATATATCTAAAACTGCTTTTTTAACAACGTTGCCAACCACCTTAGACATGCTCAAAAGGCCAATGATGCCGGCCATAGCGAGCATACCAATACCGATATGACGCACATAATCAAGGAATACCTTTACGAATTGGAGCATCCGCTAAGAATACGGATTGACCATTGATGTGCATCACATGTTCTGGTGCTAAGAAATACACAATTGGAATACATACGAACCAAGAGAAGAAGGAGCCCGCTGCGATAATCGCTGCATAGCGAAGGCCTGTAAAGTAACCAAGACCGAGCAATGCTGCATCAGTATCTACGGCAGCCGTCAATTTAGTTTGGTCGGCTAAGGCAGCGCCCCATTTAAATGTAGCTGTACGAATGACCTCTTCCCACCAGCCAAGGCTGTTTAGAATAAAGTCATATACGAGAGCAATAAGGCCAGAACCTAACATCAATTTAGCTTTGCTACCTTCATTACTCATCAATACTTCAGCTGCAGCCCGACCGCTTGGGAACGGATACACATAGTGCATTTCTTCTACAAAAGTAGCGACGGAACATAACGCATAATAGAACACCAAGTACGCCACCGAGAATAATTGGAATTGCCATTTGTGTAAAGGTTACATCTGTTACACCCCAAATGTAAAGGGCTGGCAAGAAGAACATAGCCCCAGCTAATGTGTTTGTACTAGAGCTGGCGATTGCTTGAATGTGTACAGTTTCAGCAAACGCATTTTTCCGTTTCAAAATAACTGCTGTACCCATGGCAAGTACAGATACTGGAGCAAAGGCATCTACTGTTTGACCAATTTTCAAACATAGATAGCCAACAGCCAGTGTAAAGATTGCTGCATAGAACAGGCCCCAAAATACTACATATGAATTAATTTCTTCGTAGTCCTTTTTAGGATCAAGTACCGGTTCTACGGGCGGAATAGAACGAGTTTCGTCCGACATAGTAAAACCTCCTCATAAAAAACACAAACGTATATCTATCCACCTTTATACTATCACGGCATTATATACGATTCAATTGCTTTATATGCATAATACGAATATTTTTACACATTATGCACCGATAGACTTTGCATTTTATGTACTACTAGTCTACAATTAAGATATATAGGCTAAATAGGTCTAACTATGGTATCAACCAATTATATATTCAATACATTCTCTCAAGGAGGCTTATTATGGAACCAATGGTTGAACGTTTTGTACGCTACACAAGCATAAATACACGGTCTAACGAGGAAAGTACAACGATTCCTAGTACGCAAACGCAAGTCGATTTTGCTACCAATGTGCTCGTTCCTGATTTGAAAGCAATCGGTCTTGATGAGGTCATCTACAATCGAGAAAATGGATTTGTCATTGGTACATTAAATGCTAATACAGATGCAAAGGCTCCTTCGATTGGCTTTATCGCTCATATGGATACGGCCGACTATAACGCAGAAAATATTAAGCCACGCATCATTGAAAACTACGATGGCAACGATATTTGCCTCAATGAAGAGCATCAAATTTTCACACGCCGCGAAGATTTTCCTAATCTAAAAAACTATATCGGCAAATCTCTAGTCGTAACCGATGGTCTTACATTGCTAGGCGGCGATGATAAGGCTGGCATCTGTGAAATTATGGAGGCCCTCTCCTATCTTGTGGCTCACCCAGAAATCAAACATGGTAAAATCATGTGCGCCTTTGGTCCTGACGAAGAAATCGGCACTGGTGCAGACCATTTCGATGTAAAACAATTCCCTGTAGACTTTGCCTATACAATCGATGGTGAAAGCCTAGGTCAACTCGAATATGAAACATTCAATGCAGCTGGCGGAACTGTTACGCTCAAAGGCGTATCAGTACACACTGGTACAGCGAAGGGAATCATGATTAACTGCGCTAAACTGGCTATGCAATTTGATGCGCTATTACCAGGGGCCGCTGTTCCTGAACACACCTGTGGTCGTCAAGGTTTCTTTATGCTTATGAGCATGGAAACACAAGTGGATACAGGTAAGATGAACTACATCATCCGCGACCATGACAAAGAATTGTTCGAAGCGAAAAAAGCATTCTTCCTACAAGCAGGTCAAACATTAAATGAAATCTATGGCCGTGAAGTTTGCGAAGTATCTGTCAAAGATCAATATTACAATATGTATGACATCATCAAAGATAATATGGAATGTGTAAACGTAGCCAAAGCTGCCATGGAAAAAGCAGGTATTACACCTATTTGCGATCCTATCCGCGGTGGTACCGATGGTTCTAAAATTTCCTTCATGGGTATTCCAACACCAAATATCTTTACCGGTGTAGAAAACCTTCATGGGCGTCATGAATTTGCATGTATTGACGATATGAAAAAAGCTGTTGAAGTTATCGTTAACATCGTAAATATCGAAAAATAATACCATAAATAGCAAAATGACTATTCGAGCAATGGCTCGAATAGTCATTTTTTATTAATCTATGAAATTATATATCCAATGTAAAACATTGTTCTACGCAAGTTTACCATTGCGTTTACGATTTCTAATTTGTTCTTCTTCAGCACGTGCTTTCAAGGAAAGATCTTTATCGGTTCCTACATAGCGGCCGTAGAATAAATAATATGCAACTAAAGCTACAAGGGCAACTACTACAGTTACATGGAACATGCTTGTATAACCTACAACTTCTTTAATGGCACCTAAGATATATGGACCAAAGCCAAGACCCACATCCAATGCGATAAAGTATGTTGATGTGGCAACACCAATGCGGTGAACTGGTACAATTTTAACTGTTACCGCTTGTCCATTTGACATGAATGTACCATATCCAAGACCTACGAATACGGCGGATAAAAGTACAAGCCATGTAGAGTGAGCAATGGATAGTAAGAAAATACCAAGCGCTAAGGATACGAAGCAAGGATATAAAACGAAGTTTTCCCCTTTCATATCAAATAGAATACCAAGTAAAGGTCTTGTAATAGTGATAACTACAGCATAGACAACGAAGAAGAATGTACCGGCCATAATAAGGTCTAGATCCTTTGTATAGGCTGCCATAAAGCCGATAACACCAGAGTATGCAAAAGCCTACAAGCACAGAAACAAGGCTAATAGAGTTCATACGTGGTTCAATATAATCGGAAATCTTAATACCCCTTATGTTCTTCAGACTCAATATCAAGCTTAGGTTCCTTAAACTTCATAATTACGGCGCCAATACCACAAATAACGATAAGGGCAACACAGAATGCAATGATAAAATCATAGCCAAGGCTATGAAGCATTAAAATACCGAGGAATGGGCCTACTGCAGCGGCGAGGGATGTAGATAAACCATAGTAGTTAATCCCTTCCCCACGGCGCGATTGAGGTATAATAGCAGCAATAATCGTACTTGTTGCAGTTGATGTAATACCGTAAGCAAAACCATTTAGGAAACGAACGCTATCGAGCATTAACAAATTCGGTGTGTAGAAGTACATGGCCGTTGAAGCCAAATAAATAAACAAACCTAGGTACAGCATCTTGCGACATCCGAGGACACTAATAAAGCGTCCAGCTAACAACCGGGCCACGACGGTACCGATAATATATATACCAACAGCTAAGCCCGCTTGACTAGCTGTGGCGTGAAGGTTATCTTTTGCAACTACGGCAATAATAACAATTAATAAATAATAAATCAAAAATACTAAGAAATTAATCAAAGTATCGAGGACAAATGATCTTGTCCATAAGGCCTCCTTAGCCTTATCCATAGTATCAACTCCTATTTCTAAAATATTTGTCAACCATATAATGACATTGGTTAATTATAGACCTCTTATCATAAAAAAACAAGAATTAAAATAGTTATTTGTTTGTTATCACTTTTAATTATGACTAATCTCATAGATTTTATATACAATAAGCAAACTTACCATATCACCTATTTACGTAAATTTTTTTAATAATAAAAATACCTTTGATAGGTTCTACTCTAATTTACCAGTTAGAATAGACCATCAAAGGTATTCTACTATTATTCAATTATTTTTGTTTCTAATCCACAAGCTTTTAAAAAAATGCTTTATAAGCATCCGCCTTCTTCACAAGACTCAACGGATAGGCTCTAGAGGTAGATGGCAAACGCGTCAAAGAAAGTTCTCGACCTTCATAAACAAAAGGAATCGTTTCTCCCTGTTTTAGGTAGTTTTACCTTTTCAGGTAATAAACTAAGTAAGATTTCTGTAGCCTTGCCACCTGTTGTACCAATATGAGTACAATCTGGTATTTGTGCTAATACGTCAGCAAGAGGAACGGGCTCAACCACCTTTAAAAACGCATCAGATGCATTACCATGCTCACGAATAGCTTTCAATACCGTTGGACAAGAAGCTATACCAATTTGAGATAAAAAAGCTTTAATCTTTTCCGCATCAAATGCTTTTTCTTCCCCTTTTTCTAAAATGTTCTTTATCATCAAAGAACACCAAACCGAAAACACGCCACATATCATTTTGAAAATTCGGATAATGAAATTCCATGGCTCGCTTTTCAGATGTTGGTGGAAATGTTCCCATCATCATAACCGTTGCATTCTTCGGCAAGAATGGCGGAAATGGTCTCGTCTCTACAACTTCATTAGAATGTACTTCAACAGTAGTATTATCTTTCACGATACACATCTCCTTATTGTTTATGTTAACCATCTACTCTCACATTAACAAGTTTAGATGATTGATACTATGATAAAACTCACCTTTTATTGAACCATAGGTTGGGTCATAATCGTATTGACCGCATCAAATCCTGTTGGTACAGGAGATACGAGATATAAACATACAACGGCAGCTATAGCAAATCCAATTGCTAGGTAAGAGAAGGTGCCCCGTTTAGGGAATTCATACAAACCAAACATGCGTATACCAATAGCCGCACCAATGGCTGTAATAAAGGATGGCAATGAGAACATGCCATATACGCCAAAGATAACCATCAATCCCGCATAACCGCCTACTACAGTAATCATTGGTAGCATACGATCCATAGAACTCTTATAGTCTCGAGTCAACCCAGATGGATAGTTGGAGCTTTCAATACCGAATAAACCAAGCAAAATGCCGAAATCAACCCAGATAAATTCCCAAATGCCTTTAAATGCATTTCGATTACGGCCTGCATACCAAGCAAAGGCAGTAATGGCCAAGATGGCTAAACCAACTAAGCCAAAATAGTAATCCCCACTAATAGTAGGCCCTACATAGGCGCCAATAGCTGTTACAATAGCACTGAGAACGGAAAGTACAATAACGCGATGAACAGCAGGACGTTCCCGTTCAGGAATGCGTTTGAACACTGTAGCTAGTAATTCCAATACAAAGCAGGCCATAAAGACAGCAATACCAATAGCTGGGTTAATGAAGATACCAACTACCGTCAAAACTAAAGGAATTAACAAGCGCCATTTAGGAAATAATACGAGATCCTTGTAATCAAGGCGTACATCTTGTGTTTCAGATGTGAAATTATTATACACTACAAAGAGGAGCATAAACGCAACCACATCTAGTGGTGTAGCCCCCCAAATCAACAAGGTTGGTACAATAATCATGGATAACGCCACACCAGATATTCTAGATAGGCCGGCGGCGATGAACCCTAGCAGTAAAAATGGTAATAATAATGTTAAATATTCGAACATAATAAACCTCCCATCATCATATAAATCTAAGTATATAGTAATTAACTACAAATTTCTATACCGAATGAGTTGAGGTTTATACAGATTTACCATACGACACCATACAATACTACGTCTTTACTAAGTTTGTTGCTGCTTTAATCGGTTTCTTATAACAGACGGGGAACATTCGAGTTGTCGTGCGATAGCTGCAATGGATAATCCTTCCATCCGTAATCTACTAATCTCATTCGTATCTACCTCTAACCGTTTACCACGCAAAGCAACACCAGATTCTCGTAAATATAAGGCAACCGTATTAGCTTGCAGTTGATAGGCAATACCTATATCTTTTGTACTCAACCCATGATAGCTATACAAATAGCTCATTTCATCAATAGGCATCACCTTACGCCGCCCACCGCGTATATTGACACCCATGTGATGTAAGATATGTAATACCTTCCATCGTGAAAGCCCCATCATATGGGCAATACGAGTTGTACTATTACCACTTTCATAAGCCTTTTTAATACGATCTGGTTCTACACTATGTATAGAATGGTCATGAGTACACAGCAGTCCATACTCATGTAATCGATTAGATATGGTCGCAGTGGATACATTAAAACGACGGGCCAAGGCTTCAATACTCGTATGACTCACTTCATATAAATTTACCAAGGTTGCGCGATTGATATCTTTACGCGTTTCACGTCGCGCAATCTTATACATCTGCATACGCCTTACAATTGTATCTACACTACACCCAATATAATCGGCAATATCTCGTAAGGTCCATTTCTCTTTAACATATAGATTCTCTAATAATTCTTTTGGAATGTTTCGTATGCTGCGATACATATAATCGCTCCTTTCATCTAATTTAGGCAAACTATATTCACACACCTATTACACTTATTATGAAAGCTCAACTATAGTCTTAGCAATAGAAAAAGGGTTCCCAATAGTCACCCCGGTGACCATTGGGAACCCTTGTCTTTATCAGGAACAGATATACATTATCGAGCCCTATGACGCAATGCCTTTGGTTTTTCTAATATAAAAGCCCATTTCATACCTTCTTTTATATCATGACGCGACTTACGAGCCTTCTTCGTTACAGGCTTCGTATGAGTCTCTACATCAACAAGAGGAATCTTTACTTCTTCCATTGCTTTTTGGCGCTTAAATTCTGCTAGGCGCTCAGTCAATGTAGAAACTGCAACCGTTTTACTAGTAGATACTTTATGTTCTTCTCGTTGTTTTAGGTTGCTCTTTTTTAGGTTGTTCTGCAGATTGATTATAAGAAATCTGAGTATTAGACGACTGATAGACAGCATCATTAGATGTAGCATTAACCGGAGGTTCTTCTATTTTACGTTCAATAGAAATACCGTATTCACGCTCCATATCCTCCCAAGTCTTTTCAGCACCTGAGGTTTCATACTCATCAGCATCTTCAGTCTTTGAGCTTTTCAAAAAGGAGAACACGATATAAGCAATTATAGCTAGAACAAATATAGGATTATGCGTAAAGGCCGATAGTACTGTAGACAAAATAGAGTCCATAGCTACTCCTATTCACCATCTGCTAAATTCTCACGCATCTTAGTGTCTGCAATAATATTGTTCATATTGTAGTAATCCATAACGCCGAGATTACCATTTCTGAAAGCTTCTGCCAATGCTTTAGGAACTTCAGCTTGTGCTTCCACAACCTTAGCTTGCATATCTTGTGTTTTAGCACGCATTTCTTGTTCTGTAGCAACCGCCATAGCACGGCGTTCTTCGGCACGAGCTTGAGCGAATTTTCTTATCTGCTTCCGCTTGGTCTGTTTGCAATTGAGCACCAATGTTACGTCCAACGTCTACGTCAGCAATATCGATGGATAAGATTTCAAAGGCAGTCCCTGCATCAAGGCCTTTACCCAATACAGTACGAGAAATGTGATCTGGATTTTTCCAATACATCTGTATGCTCTTCAGAAGAACCTACAGTTGTTACGATACCTTCACCAACACGGGCGATAATTGTAGCTTCACCAGCACCACCAACGAGGCGATCAATATTAGCACGTACCGTTACGCGAGCACGAACCTTAAGTTCAATACCATTTTTTTGCCACTGCAGAAATGATTGGTGTTTCAATCACCTTAGGATTAACGGACATTTGAACCGCTTCCAATACATCACGACCAGCGAGGTCTATAGCAGCAGAACGTTCAAATGTCAACGGAATAGATGCGCGTTCAGCAGCGATTAATGCATCTACAACGCGGTCAACGTCACCGCCAGCAAGGTAATGTGCTCCAATTGATTTACATTAACCTCAAGGCCCGCTTTATTCGCCTTAATCAAAGGCATTACGATTTGAGATGGATTTACACGACGTAAACGCATACCAACTAATGTAAAAATGCCTACGTTAACACCGGCTGCCAATGCGGATACCCAAAGGCCTAATGGCACAACATACAAGAATACCATAATCCCAATCAGTAGAATGGGAATCAAAATTAAAATACCTACATCCATAATAACCTCCATTATTTACGACGATGTGGTGAAAGCTTAATCGCGCTTTCTAACAATATTGCGGCCACCTACAACACGAAGCACCACAATGGGTGAACCGGCATCGATGAAGTCCCCTTCGGTTACAACATCCACTAAATTACCATCAATTTTAGCAATACCTGCAGGGCGTAATGTTGTATGCGCTATGCCCTCCTTGCCAGCTAGATCCTTTAATACATCATTAGACACATATCCAGCTTTTGTGGTAGATCGTTGCCCTAAGGTAAAGAGCTTGCCAATCCAGGTTTTTGAAAAGTGATTAAAGAAGGTTAATAATACCACGACTAATACAATCGTGATACCAAGCACCGCATATAAGGCTATATCTGTACCACCAAGGCCGATAAATACGCCCCACATAAACAAACAGTACCCGATAAGACCCGCAATACCACCAGGTATAACTAGTTCAATAGCCATCAATACGAGACCTATAATAAGCCAAAAAATATAATCCATATAAACCTCCTTTCACAAAACATTTCATACAATATATTATACAATAGCCATTTATATTTTTCCAATAGACACGCTTCTATGATATATATAAAGGCCCACTATACAAAAACGCGTAGCCGAAAAGCTACGCGTTAATTATAAGTCTTGCTATATAGTTAAATGTATAATCAATTATACATCCGTTTTCTTTAATTGATCATTACCAATACCTGTTTTTTGTAGGATAAGAAGTACAATGCTCATCCCCATACCTACAACAGTGGCCAAGCCCATTCCTTTTAAAACAACAGGACCAATTACGAGCTGTGCACCACTAAGGCCTACAACAAGAATAACAGATGTAAGAATCATGTTAACAGGATTTGTATAGTCTACCTTGCGTTCTACGAGCATACGCAAGCCAGAAGCCGCGATGATACCGAACAATAGAATCGATACACCACCCATAACAGGGATTGGAATGGCATGAATAAGAGCGGCTACCTTGCCCACGAAGGAAATAATCATAGCCAATATAGCTGCACCGCCGATAACCCAAACGCTAAAGCACCGTGTAATTGCTAGTACTCCAATATTTCACCATACGTTGTATTTGGTGTAGCCCCAAAGAAACCAGAAAGAATATTGGCAAGGCCATCACCTAATAAAGAACGTTCTAAGCCAGGTTCTTTCATAAGATCTTTTGATACGATGTTACTTGTAACAACAAGGTGACCCACGTGTTCCGCAAATACTACAAATAATGCTGGCATAATCATGACGATGGCATTGATATCAAATTCAGGCATACCATAAAACTGTGGTAGCGAGAACCATGGTGCCGCTTCAACAGCGGAGAAATCGACAACGCCCATGATAGCAGATAAGATATAACCTGCCACTACGCCGATAAGCACAGGAATTACAGCAAGGAATCCTCGGAATACGACGGTTCCTAACAAGGTCACAATCAAGGAGAACATAGATACTATGATAGCCTGCTCATGAGACATGCCAAGATTTTGATCACCGATAAGTCCAGCCATACCCATAGCGACTGGAGCTAGTTCAAGACCGATGATAGCAACGATAGCCCCCATCGCAGCTGGTGGGAATAATTTATCAATCCAACCGATACCAATATAGCGAACTAAGAACGATAAAATAACAAAGGATAAGCCAAATACAACAAAAGGCACCTTTTAGCGGCCTCATAACCCAAGCCTGCAGCCAATACCGCACTGACAGGAGCAATAAAAGCAAAACTAGAGCCTAAATAGGCTGGAATCTTGCCTTTACATACAAATAAGTACAGCAATGTACCAATACCATTCATAAATAATGCCGTTGCTGGATCGACTTTCAACAAATACGGTACAAGTACGGTAGAGCCAAACATAGCAAATAAATGTTGAAAGCTAAGTGGCAATAATTTACCCAATGATGGGCGTTCTTGAATATCAATAAAATCGTTCATAATTTCCCTCATACACAACACATATATTATCGTTTATTTGGTGGTACAAAACGTCCCGGTAATTTAGGTTCAACCGTTCTATTCGGTCTAAACCGACTCTGCGTTTCCTCGCGCAACGACGGCAACGTTTCCTTATTACCTACTGGTTTAACACCTTCTACGCCACGTCTCGCAATACTTGCTAAAATACCGATAGCTAAACAATTCATCATTAGAGAAGAACCACCATAGCTAACGAATGGCAATGGCACACCTGTTACAGGCAACATACCACAAACCATGGCGATATTGAAGAATGCTTGACCACTGATGAGAATCGTAATCCCAATGGCTAACCATCTACCAAAAGCATCGCGTGCTCTATTAGCAATACGGAATCCAAAATACGTAAACATGGCCATTAAGAATACGACCAGAATACCGCCTAAAAAGCCCATTTCCTGTGCCCAAACAGCGAAGGCAAAGTCCGTATGTGCTTCAGGTAGATAGAAATACTTTGACGTACCATTCAGAAGGCCTTGTCCAAAGAACCCACCTGAGCCTACGGCTAACAAACCTTGTACAGTTTGATAGCCTTTATCCTGTGCATAGGACCAGGGGATCAAACCAAGATACAACGCGTTCCCACCGATACGAACTACTACGAGCAGCATAAATACCTACGACAATAGCCCCCATCAAGGATAAGCCAAATATACTTTTCTCAAAGCCAGATAAGAATATTAACAGGTAGGAGAAACCTATAATCAATACGGCAGTCCCCATATCCGGCTGTTTAATGGTGAGCAAAGCAAATATGATTGGCCAAAGCAACATATAGCACATATATCTTACGCGTTCAAAAATATAACCTAATGCTACCTCTTTTTGAGACAAACCCTTCTTAGGTTTAATCATAGATGTAAATCTGGGTTTTACCCACGGTTTATCCGCCAATTTAGCTGCTGTCCACATGAGTGCAGCCAATTTAGCAAACTCTGATGGCTGGAACGAGAATAGGCCAAGAGAAATCCACCGGCGCGCACCATTGACCTCTACACCGACCAAATATATAGCCACTAAGGATACTGCGGTCAATCCCATTATCCAAGTCAGTAATTTAGTATTTTGTAATCGACGATAATCAAATCGATACAAAAGGACACCCAAAATAGCAGAAGCCAATAAATAACCTAAATGTCTCGGTGCATAGCCCAACAATCCAGTATCTGTTGTAATCGACCCAACATAGGTGGCACTAAAGATATTAATGCTACCAATCAAGGCCATAAGCGCTATAGGCAATAACATGCCTTGTAGGTCGTTCTTAAACACTTTCTCCCAAAAGTGTCCCTTCTTTTCCCCTTTTTGCACCATATTATGCCTCCTTAGTAACAGTCGGTTTCACTGCTTCTAATCGGAAAATAGGTTGTCCCTTTGCGCTAAATTTCTCTTCATATTCCGTTTTTACATTCGGTAAATCTGTACTATGTAAATCATAGGTGACATTCTTGAGTTCCCACCCACAATTTTTGAACTCCTCTAGAGAGAACATAAACAAGTCTTCATTATCGGTTTTAAAATGCACTTCGCCATTATCTTTTAACAAACGTGCATAGCGGTCAAGGAATGTATGATATGTTAAGCGACGCTTAGCATGTTTAGCCTTAGGCCATGGATCACAGAAATTGATATAGAATCGATCTACTTCTTCAGGGGCTACAATTTCTTCAATTCCTGCAATATCAAACAAAGATACTTTTGCATTGTCCCGTTGAGCTTCGAAAATCTTTTGTGCTGCATAGTAAATTACACCGATTTGAACCTCAAAACCAACAAAATTTGCATCTGGATATGCTTCAGACATACCCGCAATGAATCGTCCCTTACCAGTGCCTAGTTCCATGTATAATGGTCTTTCTGGATGCGAAAAAGCCTCTCTCCATTTGCCTTTATAAGCCTCTTGTCCTGATAAAATAATGTGTGAATCATACTCGTGGATAGCCTCATCAATCCACGGTTTTCTACGAAGACGCATCGTTACTCCTTATATGTCTATTCTGAAAGTACTATATTACATAACTAATTGTTACCTATCCTTATTATTATAGAAAAATGCTTTACTTTACGTCAATTAGTAATATAAAAAAGCCCCTGTCATTATGAAAAGACAAGGGCTCATCATTAATTAGATAGCATATTTTCTAAGTATTCAATTTGTTGTGGGCTCAAACCAAGCTCTGTTAAACTTTTCTTAGATGTAGCAAATACCGCATTTGATTTACCAACACGAGTACCTAATGCCGCTGCTGCTACGAGTTCACGATCAAGTTTGCCTAGACGTGATCTGTTTCTATTTTGTGGTTTTGGCTTTTTAATACGGAATGTATTATATTTTACAGCTGTTGATGCTTCATCAGCTTTAATTTTGGCAGCCATATTTGTACTATTTGAGCCATTACCTAGTAGAGCACTTAAGCCCACTCGCTTTGGCACAAGTTTATCATAATCTACACCAAACTCAGGGCGTTCTTCGCGAAGTTGCTCAAATGTAGCAAGAGCCGCATTCATTTGCTTTAAACCCGCTGCAGAGTACAACTGACGAATGGCAATACTTACCTCTTGAGGTGTCAAAGTACCGCGTTCAATAGCAGAAATAATCGTTTCTCTCAAGGAGCCAAGATCTCCGCTAGCTGTATAACGTCCGATTTCAACAAGATCTTTTTGACGTTCATTGAGCTCTTTTGGCACATATATATTAAATTCTGAGATGGAAGGCGCTTTTTTGGTTATCGGTTCTGCGGCACCATTTACCTCACACAGATAACCACTGCTGACTACAGCCAAAGCCACGGCCAAAGTTAAAACCTTTTTCAATGTTTCCAAATCTCCCTTTACACACCAACAAAAGCACGTTTACGTTCATATACTAACCAATACAGATTTATAAATTAGTAGAACTGTATCATACATCCAAATGGGTCAGTCTATTTTTATTATATACTACTTCATCTATTATTTATAGTCATATTGATAAAAAAACTATAAAATATTTTTATTTATAAATACTATTTATAACTCATATTCATATATTCAAAAAGCAGTAGTTTCTATGCTAATTAGCAAGAACTACTACTTTTCAATTTATTTATAAACAATATTTATATAAGTTATATTCTGTAGCGATTTTAACTTAGCAATGCTTTTTACATCAGCTACAATTTGTTCTACAGAAACACCGTTTTCCTGCAAAATATACCACAATCTAAGAAAAAGAGCCAGTCCATACAGAACCAGCTCTTTATGTAGCAAAAAGGCGGTACAACCAAATGGTTATACCGCCTTGATTCATCAATTATTCTGCAGTGAATGGCAATAAAGCGATTGCACGTGCACGTTTGATAGATGTAGTCAATTTGCGTTGATGTTTTGCGCAAGTACCGGAAATACGACGAGGTAAGATTTTGCCGCGTTCAGTCGTGAAACGACGAAGTTTTGCAACATCTTTATAGTCGATTTGATCGATATGGTCTGCACAGAAAACGCATACTTTTCTTCTTGGCTTTCTGCCTCTATCTCTTCTCATTGCGAATCCTCCTTTTCGAATTAGTAGGAGTCTCGGACACTAGAACGGGATGTGTTCGTCATCGCCGCCTGTACTGAAACTATCAAAATTGGACCCACCATCGAAAGAATTAGTATTCATATCAGGGATTGGCCCACAAAGTTCGCTACCACTTCAGTAACGTAACGTTTTTGACCATCCTGAGTCTCGTAGGAACGAGTTTGCAAGCGACCTTCTACAAAGCAGCGACTGCCTTTACGAAGATTACCTGCCGCTTCACCAAGTTTACCCCATGCAACGCAATTAATGAAAGCAGTTTGTTCTTTCGTTTCATTGGTTGTAGAGTCAACATAAGTATTAGTAGCAGCTACTGTGAAAGTTGCCACTGCTCTACCAGTTTTAGTAAAACGTACTTCAGGATCACGAGCTAAATTACCTAGAATTTGTACAGAGTTCATCTTTTCTCCTCCAGGCTTTAATTATGCATCGTGTTTAACAATCAGGTGTCTTAAGACATCATCGTTGATTTTCAACACACGGTCAATTTCTTTAATTTCAGCTGGATCAGCTTCGAAATTAACCAATACGTAGAAACCGTCAGTGAATTTTTTCACTGCGTAAGCAAGACGACGCTTGCCCCAACGATCTACCTTTTCTACTGTGCCGCCTACACGAGCAATTAAAGCTTCCACTTTTTCAATGACAGCGTTAGTTGCTTCTTCTTCAGCTGGTTTCACAATAACCATGACTTCGTATTTGTTCATACAAAATCACCTCCTCTTTCGGACTAATGCCCCTATCGACACATAGGGGTAGGAAGTGCTTACCATTAATAAGCTCTACTATTATAACCTAAATTAATAATGAAAGCAAGTAGGTCCTATATAATAAACGGCTCATTATCATTAATGATATAATAGATTTAAAATTCTATAGAAACCTCTTGCGCCAATCTCTTATATATTTTTACTATATATAGAGAATTCTAATTATAAAAGGAGTCATCATGGCTAATATTAATGAAAACTATTTAAACCTACAAGGTTCTTATTTATTTGCTAACATTGCTAAAAGTAGCGGATTACCAAGCAGCTCATCCAGATGCAGACATTATTCGTCTTGGTATCGGCGATGTAACATTGCCTTTAGTACCTGCTATCGTAGATGCTATGACTAAGGCTGTTCAAGAAATGGGCAAAGCTGAAACATTCCGCGGTTATGGTCCTGAACAAGGTTATGATTTCCTTCGTAAAGCAATCATCGAAGGCGATTACAAACCATATGGCATCGAAATTAGTATGGACGAAGTATTCGTTTCTGACGGCGCAAAATCCGACGTTGGTAATATCCAAGAATTATTCAGCGAAGATAATATCATCGCTATCACCGACCCTGTATACCCTGTATACCTTGATTCCAACGTTATGGGCGGTCGTACAGGTCAAGCTGTTGATGGTATGTTCGAAAAGGTTGTATATCTTCCTACATTTGCAGAAAATAATTTCTCTCCAGAATTTCCTGCTGAACGTGTAGACATCGTATATCTTTGCTCCCCTAACAATCCTACAGGCACAGTACTCAGTCGTGCACGCTTAGCCGAATGGATTAAATGGTGTAAAGAAAACGACGCTATCTTAATGTTCGACTCCGCTTATGAAGCTTTCATCAGCACAGAAGACACTGTTAAATCTATCTATGAAATCGAAGGTGCACGCGAAGTAGCTATTGAATTCCGTTCCTTCTCTAAAACTGCTGGCTTTACAGGTACACGTTGTGCCTACGCAGTCGTTCCAAAAGAGGTAACAGGCAAAACTAAATCTGGCGAACGTCAACCTTTGAATCCTATGTGGAACCGTCGTCAATGCACTAAATTTAACGGCGTACCTTACATCGTTCAACGTGGTGCTGAAGCAGTATATTCCAAAGAAGGCCGCGAACAAACTCGCGCAAACATCGCTTACTACAAAGAAAATGCACGCATCATCAAAGAAGGCCTCGAATCCATTGGCCTTACTGTATATGGTGGTACTGATGCACCTTATATTTGGTTAAAAACACCTGGCAACATGACAAGCTGGGAATTATTCGATCTTCTTCTTGAAAAGGTACAAATCGTGTCTACACCAGGCTCTGGTTTCGGTCCACATGGCGAAGGTTACCTTCGTTTAACTGCATTCGGCAGCCGTGAAAATACAATCCGTGCTGTAGAACGCATCAAAACTTTACAATTCTAATACATTTATAACTAAAAATATGTAATACAAAACGGTTGTGAAACCTTCTCTCCGAATGTTTCACAACCGTTTTTATTTTAAATCTAGATACTAATTAAAAGTTATGACGAATACCCGCATCTACACGATAGGATGTATCAACAGTACTACCAAAGTTTTTAGTAAATGTTCCATATACATATGTATTTGGACGGAAACTCCATGAACCACCGAGTTCAAGATCAAGCCAAGTATCCTTCAAATCTACTACGCTATTAGTCGTTGGTTCACCGGCCATGCTATAGGTTGCTTTCATCTTGCCAGAGAATTCATGCGCCAATGCAGCTTTAAGGAAAACATTACTATTCTTAGCTTCCTTACCAATGCCAATTCCTAAGCGCCCTATAGCGGAATTAACCGCATCAGAATTAATATGAACGGTGCTACCAGTATTCGTACGAGCATCGAAGCTTTCACCAGATAAGCGGCTAAAAATCAATTCTGCGCTAGGATCGATATAGAAACCATTATTTCTCTTGATACGTTTACCATATTCAAGGCTCAAAGATGCACCCGTATTACGGTAGTCACCACTCAACGACGTTCCTAAGCTGTTATGTACGGTAAAATCATTTTTCAAACGATTGCCTTTAGCAATGATATCTAAGTAACGGCCATCATTAAATTGTTTAGCCCCATAGATTGCTAGCCCCGCAGTTTTACCAGAACCTGAACCTAGTGCATAATCACTGTTGTTTGTACCATACAAGAAGGCACCGCCTATAATCCAGTTTCCTCGTTTCGTATCATAGCCAATTTGCGCCATATTATAATTTTGATTTACATAGGCAGAGTCTGTAATTTTAGATTTACCACCAATATATTTGCCCCATACGCCTTGATTATCGGAGTTAAGACGCACATCACCTAAGCGGCGTTGTAAATCATTGGTATCAGCTCGCATTTGCATAACAGAAGATGCTAATGCACTCTTAGCACCGGATACAATTTCACTTTCACTAGTGGATAATACGGTTTTATTAGACACCATAGCACGTCCAGCTGCATCAAAATCATCCGGGCTAAGTTTAGCATTTAATGTAGGACTAATCACACCTGTTTCTAAATGCACATTAACACCAAGGTTTCGCTCACCCTTCGTATATCCATTGTAGACTATTTTCTTCACAAATTGATTTTCTGCTAATCCTGGAATCTCGGCATTAGCTTGTTCTTTCAAAGCCTCTACGGAACTACGCAATGTAACAGAAGAGCCAGGGTCAGCATGATTAATTACAATTTCACCTTTACCGTTTTCTGCAGCAGGTGCACCTTTTTCATAATCAATAGCTGTATGACCAGCATAATTATTAATCGTAATAGGCCGTGCATCTACGGCTTGGATAATGCCGCGGCTACCTTCTGTGGCACCACCTATAAGATGCTCTACCTTACTACCTGTATAGAGATAATTTGCAGTATCTGGTCGGCCTTGTGTAGGGTATTCACGTTCAGCTCCTAACCATTCATTACGCCATGTAGCACCATTTTGTAAATACAATCTCAAACCGCCATGATGAGGATTATTGTTACTTTCATCAAATTCATTGAGTACACCACCCACTAATTTAGAATTTGGTGTCGTTAATCCCAATGAAATTTCTGATCCATGATTGTGTGGATTTTTATCAATACCATAGTTTTTATTGATAAAACCAATATTGCCATACATATTGACGTCCTTAGCACCTGGTTTCAATCCATCCATGCCAGTATTCACATAGACAAATCCTTCTTCTGAAAGTGCAGAATATGTATCAGATGTCGTTAAAGGATGTGTCTTTACATCTGCCCCACCTAGAATCCGAATGTATCCATCCTTATTAGCTTGCAAACCTACGCCAATGGCATCTACTTTGGCATTACCTTGTACGGTAATACGAGTATCATCATTATTACCATCATTTGTAACCCCACCATAACCAGCATATATACCACTCATATAATAGTGTGCTAAGTCTGGTCTGCGCTTCTCTCCACTTTCCGCAGGTGCTGGATTTACAACCGTTACATTTACATTTTTATCTATGGCAACCTGAGATCCATCAAGAGCATAAATACCGGTAACGTTATTATGGTATTTATTTCCATTTACACCAAGGCCAGATACATTGACGGTCAAATCATCGGTATAGTGTTTATTTTCACCCCACAAATTCAACCCAATGGATTTTCCATCCGTATGGCTTTCAACTGTAGTGGCTGACACCATGACCTCTGCACTAGCACCGGTAATAATTAAAGCAGCAATAACAGCAAGGTTTATCGTTCTTCTCATCTCATAACCTCCTCAAACTATACACAATAATATGCATATATTCATTGTATATATAGTAGGGTATATGTGTCAATTTTTTGCACATATGATGTTTTTCTTTTTATGTATATTCCCATACGCAATGTATCGATATAATGATGAATAATAACAAACGAATTATTCTCTCCACATAATATATGCTGTATAACTCTATAGAATATTATAAAAAGAGAAATTTCTATGTTATAATAAGTATATTAGTTATTACACTACATTTTATAATTATATAGGAGGCTAATATGAGCAAAATTCGTATTGGTATCGTAGGCTATGGCAACTTAGGCCGTGGCGTAGAAGCATCTGTTAAATTGCAACCAGATATGGAACTCGTAGGCGTATTTTTCTCGTCGTAAAGGCTTTAGAAACAGTGTCTGGTGTTCCTACATACACTATGGAAGATCTACCAAACTTCAAAGGTAAGATCGATGTTATGGTTCTTTGCGGTGGTTCTGCAACAGACCTTATCGAACAAACTCCAATGGTAACTAAATACTTCAACTGTATCGATTCCTTCGATACACATGCACGTATCCCTGAGCATTTTGCTAATGTAGACAAAGTAGCTAAAGAAGCTAAGACTGCTACATTGATTTCTTGCGGTTGGGACCCAGGCATGTTCTCTTTACAACGTGTTTACGCTGAAAGCATCTTGCCTCATGGCAAATCTTACACATTCTGGGGCCGCGGCGTGTCCCAAGGTCACTCCGATGCTATCCGTCGTATCGATGGTGTTCTTGATGCTCGTCAATACACTGTTCCTAAAGAACAATACCTTGAAGCAATTCGCAACGGCGAAACTCCAGACGTTGATGGCTACAAAGGCCACCTTCGTGAATGCTATGTAGTAGCTGCTCCTGATGCAGACAAAGCAAAAATTGAAAACGAAATCAAAACTATGGAAAACTACTTCGTAGGTTACGAAACTGTAGTCAACTTTATTTCCCAAGAAGAACTTGATCGCAACCACAAGGGTATTCCACATGGTGGCTTCGTTCTTCGTTCTGGTGAAAGCACTGACGGCACTCGTCATGTTGTTGAATACTCTTTAAAACTTGATTCTAACCCTGAATTCACAGGTTCTGCACTTGTTGCATACGCTCGTGGTATCTACCGCCTTGCTAAACACGGTGGTACTGGTTGCTACACAGTATTCGATATTCCACCAGCTTGGATTTCCACACATTCTGCTGAAGAATTGCGAGCTCACTCTCTATAATTCTATACGCACCTTAAGAGGATAACTTCGGTTATCCTCTTTTTACATTAACAACAGCGTATGATGACACACAAAAAGGACCGCCTTAAGACGGTCCTTTTTTCGTATTAAAATCTATCTATTAATACCAACGTGTTAATGGCAATTCATTGTTAACATCTTTTGTCATAAGGATTTGATGCAAATCCATATTGCCAATATAGAAACCTGCTGCACAACCACAGAGGTATAAGTCCCACATACGAACGAATTCAGTACCGCGAGCTTTTTCTACTTGGTCACGTACACCTTGGAAATTATTGTACCAATGCATCAATGTTTTATAGTAGTGCAAGCGCAAGCTTTCAACATCGATAACATTAAAATCATAGTCATAAGCAATAGAAACAATTTCACGAAGAGACGGTAAGCATCCACCTGGGAAGATATATTTACGAATCCATGCACTAGATTCTTTTTCTGATGGATCACTGATGTAATGGAGCAAGAATAAACCACCATCATTTAACATAGTGGATGCATCCTCCATATACAATGGGAAATTAGGACGACCTACATGTTCCAACATACCAACGCTGACGATGCGATCGAATGTACGACCAGATGCCGCTACATCACGATAATCAATGAGTTCGATTTCGACTTGACCTTCAAGCCCAAATTCTTTAATCCGTTCTTGGCCTTTCTTCCATTGTTCTTCAGACAATGTACACCCATAGCCTTTAACACCGTACTTGCGGGCTGCTTCAATCAAAAGGAATCCCCAACCACAACCGATATCGAGTAATGTCATACCTTCTTTTAAATATAATTTATCGAGAATATGATGAACCTTTTGGTATTGTGCATCTTCTAAGCTATCATCTTCATGTTTAAAGTACGCACAAGAATAGCTCATCGTCTTATCAAGCCATAAGCTATAAAAATCATTGCCAAGGTCGTAGTGAGAAGACACTTGTTGTTTTTGATCTTTCTTTTTAAGACCTACATTAAAGAGAGAACTAAGTACCTTTTTATTGATAGAATCTTTATTAACATGACCTAGTACAACACAAAGAGCTTTGAATAAATCGCCTTCTATTTCAATATCCTTACGCATATACGCTTCGCCAAGTGCAAGTTCAGCAGAAACGAGCAAATCTTTCTTAGGGATATCGCGGTTTACACGAATGGTAAACTCAGGTGTACCTTCGCCAATGGTATATTCATTGTCACCCACTTTTACACTAAAGCAGTGATCATTAAAACGTTCTAAATAGTGAACTAAAAAACTATCAAATAACTTAGAAAACATACTTAACTTCCTTTCCTAGCAGCGTTACATGACGTTTACGTTCAATCAAAATGACACGTCCGCCTGTACACTGACATAGTCATATCTACTCATCAAAATTTTCTATAAAACAAATCATAAGAAAAACTTATATTTTTATTATATAAATACATCTACTTATCATTATTTTTTATAAGAAACTTCAACTTTCTCTCTAATATTATAGCACTTCTTGATAAATAATCTAGACCAATTCTATAGAAATGTATATATCCATTAGAATATGATATAATATGTGTTTGACAAGGCTTTTATAAGAAACAATATTTCTAATGAAAGCTTTCACAAAGAACGAAATTAATTTTAATAAAGGTGGTACCATGAGCACAAATTTAGAAGTAGGCATCGTAGGCCTTCCAAATGTTGGTAAAAGTACATTATTCAACGCTATTACAAAGCTGGCGCGGAGGCTGCCAACTATCCATTCTGTACAATTGAGCCAAACGTAGGTGTTGTTGATGTTCCAGACAGTCGTCTAGCTGTATTAGCGGAAATGTTCGGTTCCAAACGCATCCTCCCTGCTGCTATGCGATTTGTAGATATTGCAGGTCTCGTTGAAGGTGCATCTAAAGGCGAAGGTTTAGGCAACAAATTCCTTAGCCATATTCGTCAAGTAGATGCAATTGCACAAGTTATTCGTTGTTTCGATGACCCTAATATCACTCACGTTGCAGGTTCTATCGATCCAATCCGAGACATCGAAATCATCAACACAGAGCTCTGCCTTGCAGACCTTGAATCCGTAGAAAAACGGAAACAACGCATTGAAAAAATTGCAAAATCCGGCGATAAAGATGCTCGCGCTGAGTTACCATTGCTAGAACGCATTATCGAAGGTCTTGGTGAAGCAAAACCAGTTCGTGCCCAAGGTCTTAACGAAGAAGAGTTAGAAATGATTAAAGAGTTGACATTACTTACAGCAAAACCATCTCTTTATGTTGCTAACATTTCTGAAGATGAAGTATCTGATTACTCCGCTAACGAGCACGTAAAACGCGTAGAAGAATACGCGAAGAACGAAGGTGCTGGCATCGTTGTTGTATCCGCTCGTATCGAATCCGAAATTGCTGAGTTATCCGATGAAGAATCCGCTGCATTCCTAGAAGATCTCGGTCTTGAAGAATCTGGCTTAACTAAGCTTATCAAGGCAAGTTATGCACTCTTAGGTCTTATCAACTACTTCACAGCTGGCGAAATGGAAGCTCGTGCATGGACAATTGTAAACGGCACAAAAGCACCTCAAGCAGCTGGTAAAATTCACTCCGATATTGAAAAAGGCTTTATCCGCGCTGAAATCGTATCCTTCGATGACTTACAAGCTTGCGGCAGCCAAAATGCGGCTAAAGAAAAAGGCCTTGTTCGCCTAGAAGGCAAGGAATATGTTATGAAAGACGGCGACGTAACACACTTCCGCTTCAACGTATAATACAAATTAATAGCAATAAAAAACCAGTAAATCGAACGATTTACTGGTTTTTTGTTGTCTCTTAATGAGATTTTCTTTATGTGGTTGTTGAATAAACACGAGTTTATTCTTTATCGTTATCAACAGAGTTTTTCAAGCCGTCAAGTGCGCCTTCTACAGCATCTTTAACATCTTCTACAACGTCTTTAACTTTAGCAGTTGTTTTTTCTACGGCACCTTCTGATTCCAATTTTTTGTCACCAGTTAATTTGCCAACATTTTCTTTTAGTGCACCTTTAGCTTGGTTGAGTTTTTCTTCTAATGCCATAATAGTGACTCCTTTCATGTAAAATCACGTTTAGCTATATTAGACCTACTTTTATAAGTAGATTACTATCCCCTTTTTCCGAAGAAAAATGAGACTACAGCAACAACAATGACTGCACCTAATACAGATGGAATTAAGGACATACCTGCTAAGCTAGGACCCCAGGTACCAAATAGGGACTGACCTACGGACGATCCAATTAAACCAGCAACAACTTTAGCGATAACGCCCATTGCACCGCCTTTGTTAGTGATGGCACCTGCTAGGAACCCGATAAAACCACCAACAATAATTGACCATAACATATAATCACTCCTTTACGCTTATATACATGTATCTTAAAAATCATCTAAATATACAGATATGTTAAATATTCAAAATGTTCTGTATATTTATAACGTACCATTCATGTTTAAAGGTTAAATGAAGTTCGATATATAAAGTTGGCATACTTTAGCAAAAGTAGTGTTCTATGGTCCTAACATTCTTCTTGTAAATATTTTGATATATTCTATTCAACGACCTTTACAATTTCATCCATTGTACGACGTGTTTTATTGCGATGAGGTTCTTCATCACGGTAACCAAAGGCAGCCATTACAGCAATGCCAAAGTGCTTTAGTATCGAAAAGACCAAGTTCATCACCTAAGAGTGCTGTCATGTCATCTTGATTAAAACCCTTCTAATGGACAAGAATCTAAAGCCTTCATACGCTGCCATAGTCATCATGTTCGCCATAACAATATATGTTTGTTTGGATGCCCAGTCAAAGGCCGCACGTTCAGATTCAAATGTTTTGTAATCTTCTTTTGTAAATTGAGCATATTTTTCACGATATGCCGCATCAATTTCAGCTGGTAATTGTTTCACCTCTTCTTGAATATGACGGATATATGATGAATCGAATTCAAGATCTGCCTTTTTACGAGCTAAGAAAACCACTACATGACTGGCTTCAAGCCCTGCTAAGATACCCCATCCATAAGCTTTCATCTTTTCTCGAATTTCTGGATTTTGAATCACCAACAATTGATACGCCTCGAAGCCAAGAGATGTTGGAGACAAACGCGCTGCATTCAGAATCGCATTCCAATCATCGTCAGAAATCTTTTTAGTGCTATCGAATTTTTTACATGCATAACGATATGTCATAGCATATTCTAAATCGTTACGATCCAATTTAGGGGCTGTTAATTTTACGTTTTCTATTTCATATTTACTCATTGAAATTCAACCTTTCATTATATTATTCCAAAAAAACTTAACCTAGATACATAACATATGATGCTCATTAGCCAAAATTTTGACCAAATAGAATCATACGTTCTTTTTCCTTATAAAATAAATCAAGACCTAACTTATATAAGCCATTTAAATCACCATCATTTAACAGAGTCATATATTCACCTCTATCATCTTTGTTAATGATAATAGGCGCTAATTTCTGTTGTAAACAAGCGTGTACAATAAGAGCTCTTCCTGTACGGCCATTACCATCAGCAAAAGGATGAATACGTTCAAATTGCAAATGTTGTTCCATAATGGCACGCACCCGCTCTTCATCATTTTGGGATATCTCTAAACGATATTGCAATGTATCACACCAGTTTTTTAAAGCTTCTTGTACTTGATATGGTTTTGTTGGCTCAAAATCAGCACCAATAACCATGTTTTGAACAACCTTAAATTGCCCATTATCATCACGGATATGTGCTAGTAACAATCGTTGTGTGTCTTTTATGATATCTATCGTAATTACTTCTTGATATGATTCCATCAAGAATACTAAATAGTCGCGATAATTAGATACTTCATAGAACTCACGCAAATCCATTTTACGGGGTATCATATTATCTAATAGGATACTCTTTGCTTCCCCTTGTGTTAACGTATTCCCCTCGATTGCTGTACTATGATGGGCCATACGGACGACCATATCGTCTATATATTCGCGAGGCAAGGTAAAATCAACCATGTATATCTCCTATACAATACGATTTTTATATATTAATGTTATCATATATAGATAAATTTCGATACTAATAAATCGATTTAATCTTTATAAGCTAAAACTGGTTTCCCTTTTTCATACCAAAATAAGCCTGACGTACTAATCTTATGTTCTTTTAGGATAGTCTGAACTTGTTCTACAGCATTCAAGTCTATTTGAATGGACAAACCACACATATCATTCAATTCTGGCGGTGTAGCCATCAGTTGGTGAGGCACCGAAAGTTCTGTTAATATCTTATCTGCTTTATCCCCAAAATAATAGGATGTAAAAACGACAAGCAACTTTTTATTGTTCAACGCCTCACCCCCAATAATATTGCTTAATCATTTACAACATAGATACGAGTATTATAGTTTAACAAGATTTTCCCCAACGATAGCATCTGTAATCGCATACATGTTTGTAATAGAGCCTACCCCCACTTGATCTTTTAGACCATAATAGTCGAGACAAATGCCACATGCAGCAATTTCAACACCAAGATCAGCTAACTTTTTAATATTGTCTAAATGAACAGAATCGTTGGTTACCATTTTAACGCTACTATTGATGAAATAAATTGTAGATGGCTTCACGTCGGCTTCAACCATGCACACCCAGAAGGTTTTCATCAAATTACGGCCAAGCTCTTCACTACCTTCACCAAGATAATCTTTCGTCATCAAAATGATGCGGTCACTATAATTCATAGGTTTGCAACCAATTTCCGGTGCAGGTTCTACATTCGGCGTAAGTTTAATGAAAAAAATCTATACCATCTTGTCCAATTGCCACATCATAGCCACGAGACTTCCCAAATTTCTCTACATTATCGCGACTCACCTCGTTATCTACAATGGTCGTAATAATCGCGTCTGGATTTGCATCGCTTACCTTCTTCGTTTCAATCACAGGTTTTGGACACAAACTGCCACGCACATCTACAGTTAATTCATTTGTATTACTCATTATTTACCTCAATATTATTATATATTTTGTGAAAGCATCAACGCACAACTACTCTATATACTATTAAAATCAAAATTGTAATATATCTTATTTAGTGACGCGTACCGCTAAGCCACTAAAGCTTTCAACAGCACCAACTATAGTGGCACCTTCAACGCCCACATCATGTAAAGCTTCACCAAATCCGGTCCTTCTGCAGCAGGCACAGAGAATAAAAGACCGCCTGATGTTTGTGGATCAAATAAAATATCCGTCCACACAGAATCTAATATTTTATCTACTTGTACATCTGTAATAGCCTTACGATTGCCATAGGACGCCGCTGGTACAAGGCCCATTCGAGCCGCGTCAATGACATCATCAAAGAGCGGAATATCATAAGTCTTGATATGAATTGTTACATTAGAGGCACTCGCCATTTCTACAGAATGCCCCATAAGGCTAAAGCCCGTCACATCAGTACACGCATGAATTGTAAAATTATGGGCCACCTCAGCAGCCACACGATTCAACGTACTCATGCTAGCAACCGCCTGCGCAGTACCAGTAGGAAATAAATCAGCTTTCAACGCATTATTCATAATACCTGTGCCGATGCGTTTTGTTAACACCAATACATCCCCTACTCGAGCGCCTTTATTCTTCCAAATCTCGTTAGGATTAACTTGACCTGTGATCGACATGCCAAAAATAGGTTCCTTATTTTCGATGCTGTGACCACCTACAATGGCTGCACCAGATTCAGAAACAATGGACGCAGCCCCATTGAGTACATCCGTCAATACGCCTTGTTCTACTAAGGGAACAGGAAATCCAACGATGTTCATCGCCGTTAGGGGTATCCCCCCCATCGCATATACATCGCTCAATGCATTAGCCGCTGCAATTTTACCGAATAACGTAGGGTCATTGACAACAGGCGTGAAAAAAATCCAATGTTTGTACAAGGGCAAGTCGATCAGAAATTTTGTATACCCCTGCATCATCAGCACCAGTCATATCAGCTAGAACATGTTCATTTGTAACAGGTGTAACGGCCTTTAAAACACGTTCTAATATATGAGGACCAATCTTACACGCACAGCCTCCACTCGTAACATAATCAGTGAGTCGTACCATAGTCCTACCTCATTCATTTTCAGGCAAGCGCGATACTATTTTCTTCGCTGCCTTTTCAAATTTAGGGCGAGGCATCAACAACTGATGACCACAACCTTTACAAACGATAAGAAAATCTGTACCTATGCGCTTGACCTCCCACTCATCACTGCCACAGGGATGCGATTTTTTCATTTGTACTATATCGCCCACATAATATCTAATAAACGCCATAGCGCCTCCTTATACTATTTCTATTATATATATTATTATACTTAAAATATGTTCTCCAATATAGGTAAAAGTACACTTTGACTAATAAGATCTATCGGCTTAATCAGAATTGTTACCAAAAACAAACAGTTCTATAAACAATAATGATTTTTCCATGTAATTCTCATTCTCATTATCAGTAATTCTATTTTTTTAATAAATCCATTACTTAACAGGCTTTCAAAAAAACCGCTTATTTACTACATTGATAACATTTATCATTTAGAAAATTTTTCGAAATAAATTTTTACAAAAACACTTGCATTTCTCATTTAGTATGTTACAATATAGTCAACAATGATTATTCGTTAAGTATACGAATCAAAAACATTGTGGTGTAAATTATAGGCAAGTGCCTCTTTACAAATATAGGTAAGTACTCATTTAAAAGATAAGCAAGTGCTTTTTTCAAATATAGACAAGTGTCTATCTAATCAGTATATAAATAAGTTTTTATTTAACTTAAACTCAAGTGAGTTACCCACCATTGCATTCACAACCAAGTGGTTATGAATATATAACTAAGGTAAAAATTTTGAAATTTGATGTAAGTACAAAGGAGTATTAAAATGGCAGAATTAAAAGGTTCTAACACTGAAAAAAATCTTCAAACAGCATTTGCTGGTGAATCCCAAGCATTCCAAAAATATACATATTATGCAGCAGCAGCTCGTAAAGCTGGCATGAACGAAATCGCTGATTATTTCGAAGAAACAGCTCACAACGAATCTGCACATGCTAAAGTTTGGTTCAAAGCTCTTCATGGTGGCGACATCTCCGCTGACATCGAAGCTAACCTTCGCGATGCAGCAGCTGGTGAAAACTATGAACACACTACAATGTACAAAGATTTCGCTGACGAAGCAGAAAAAGAAGGCTTCACTGCTATCGCTTTCAAAATGCGCGAAGTTGGTAAAATCGAAGCTCGCCATGAAGCTCGTTACCTTGCATTAGCAGCTCGTGTTTCTGGCAACAAAGTGTTCCACAACGATCAACCAGTTGCATGGATTTGCGCTAACTGCGGTTACATTCACGTTGGTGAAGAAGCTCCTAAAGTTTGCCCAGTATGTGCTCACCCACAAGCTTTCTTCCAACGCCACGTTGAATCCATCTAATCTATAAGTTTAGATAAAATAATATTTTAAATACAGATATTTGATACTGCAAGTGCAGTTCTTCCTAACTGTATGTACAGACAACCTCAATAAAAAAGACGATGACTTCGGTCATCGTCTTTTTTTGTGTTCTATTAGTTATATATGTATTAAGAGTTGTAAGTCATACTATTTACTATTAAAGGCTAGATGCTAATTCTTTTAAATTGTCGAACCGCTTCATAAGGCTTTTTCTGCATGGGCAATGGCAGATATAACGGCAACACCACAAGCGCCAGCACGGAGTACTGCCATTGCATTGTCTAAGGTAATACCACCAATTCCAACGCATGGTAAGGTTAATCCTTCTGCCTGTAGTTCAGCTGTACGTTCCGGGCCGCATGGTTCTTGTGCATCAGGCTTGCTACTAGTTGTATACATAGGACCTACGCCTACACAATCAGCATACAGTACATCTGTCTTATGGAGTTCCTCTATGGAATGGATGGATATCCCCACTACCTTATGACCTACGATATTACGCACATCTTCTAAGCACATATCGTCTTGCCCTACGTGAACACCATCCGCATTAACAGCGACCGCTAGCTCTACATCATCATTGATAATATAGAGCACATGATACTTGGCACAGATATGTTGTAACTGTTGTGCTAGTTCTAACTTCTGTTGACCTTCTAATGTACCATCGCCCTTTTCTCTAAACTGAAAGCAGGTTATACCACCACGACAAGCATCTTCTACGATTTCGAGCAACCGTTTTTTGTTAAGCTCTGTATCTTGTGTACCACACACGAAATACACCTGTAATTGATCTGGTACAACTACAGACTGCACACGATTTTCAGATACAAGCACCTCATCATCTAGCGTATACAAAGCATCCATAAAGGCTATGCTAAAGCTACCTGGTTTTATTCCACTTACCTTAACAGCACTTTCACCAGCTAAACCATAATACGCCAATGCATAGGCAAGAAATTCACCTGTAGACAAGCTATCCTTAAAGGAATCATAAATTCCAAAAAAGGCTGCTAATACGGCCCCCAAGAGACAGCCTGTTCCCGTTACAGCAGTCATAATCGAATGACCATGAGGCACTGCAAAGACTCGAGTTCCATCAGATACATAATCCTCTTCGCCCGTTGCTACTACAGGACAGTTAATAAGACGCGCTAAACGATATGCGATAATGGCACTATCCGCTACCTGTGCCCCATCAACGCCCTTACCTAACGGAGAGTTTTCATCCTTATTATCAGAACTCAGTACATCATAAACAGCCTTAACTTCGCTTTGATTGCCTCGTAATAACGAAATAGAACCAGTCTTAATCAAATCTAAGACCACCGACAATCGGTAAGCTCCTGCATGACAGCCCACAGGATCAAGAATAATTGGTACATCATATTCCTTCGCTAGTTTAATAGCCTCTTTATAGTAACCAACCTTCTCAGGTGTAAGTGTCCCAATATTGATGAGCAGTGCTGATGCATACACAATAAGATCCTTTAAATCTTCACTACATTCGCTCATGATGGGCGATGCCCCAATAGCTAGTAGTCCATTAGCTGTAAAGGTTCGTACCACATCATTGGTAATACAAATCACAAGAGGATTTCTTCCGCAATGTGTATAATATATTGAATTCAGGCCTAATTTGATTATGCATATATGGGTTCATAGCATCATCTCCTCTCATCTTTTTTCAAGAGCTCATCCATCGTTTCAGTTCCATTCGCCAATAAACCATAGGCCATGTGGTTAACTGGGCCACACCCATTGCCTAATGCTGGATTATGCTTGATAGCTAGTGCAATATAGTCCTTGGCAATACCGATGGCATCCATTACATCACGGCCTTTAGCAAGCTCCGCTGTAATAACCGCTGAGAAGGTACAGCCCGTACCATGAGTATGCACCGTATCATATTTGGGGCTTGTCCACGTACGAACGCTACCATCTCTTGTGAAAGCATAATCTGTTGCATCTTCGCCAATATGGCCACCTTTAATGATGACCACTTGGGGCCCTAAGTCATGTAAAATTCGATTGGCCGCCGTTGTTATGTCACTTTCACAATTAATAGACATGTCCGCTAAGACCTCTGCCTCACTGCGATTTGGAGTGATAACCGTTGCGGTAGGAATGAGTTTAGATTTTAAGAAATGTACCGCCTCATCTGATACGAGTCGATCACCGCTAGTGGCAATCATAACGGGGTCCATTACGTACGAAATATCCTTGCTTACATAAGGATAAATGAGATCCATCATTTCCGGTAAGGCAATCATACCAGTCTTAACGGCTTGGGGCATAATATCTGAGTACACATCGTGTAACTGTTTTTCTATACTCTCTAAGGATAGATGTTCTACGTGGTGAACACCCGTTGTATTTTGAGCTACCACGGACGTAACCACGGCCATGCCGTATACGTTACGGCTTTGAAAAGATTTTAAATCAGCCATAATGCCAGCGCCACCACTCGGGTCAGTACCGGCAATTGTTAATGCAGTATGTAATTTCATAATACCTCCAAACATATAAAAACGAGACCACTCCCAATGGAATGGTCTCGTAATAGTTTAGTATTATGTTGCACTCCACTTTCCTACGCCAGTATTATCTGGATCAGGTCTAGGGTTTTGAATGGTCAATCTCAGCAAAAGCACCCCTAGTGGCAATATATTTTTATACTCTAGTTATAACATCATTATACAATCTATGCAAGAAAATAATTGACGGGGTTCTCTTAACAGCCTATAATGAAGCCATAACGGGGTGCTCACATGAGTGGGCTGAGAGTAAGCTAATGCTTTAACCCATAACCTGATTTGGATAATGCCAACGTAGGGAACATAGAGGATTAATAGCCGAGTTCCTATGAACTCGGCTTTTTTTCTATGACTCCTTGGCAAGGAGGACGTATGAAAGACACACACATTACACAACCACAGTTCGCCATGATATGGTTTGGTGCCGCTCTATCTATAGCGGAAATTATGACAGGAACCTATCTGGCCCCCTTAGGACTCACCCAAGGTCTATATGCCATTATACTGGGGCATATCATCGGCGGCATACTGCTCTTTGGGGCTGGCCTCATCGGTGGACGTTTACGGCAAGGCAGTATGAATACTACTGCCTTCAGCTTTGGCCCACTAGGGGCTAAAGGCTTTGCTTTTTTAAATATGCTTCAACTTATCGGCTGGACTAGCATCATGATCTACGATGCTATGCTAGCCTTACAAGAACTAGCACCTCTATCTCCTATAATTTGGACGATAGCCATTGGCGCGCTTGTCATCTTGTGGCTTTTCATCGGCCTCCACAATACGGGCTATATTCAAGCTATCGTATCAGTGCTATTGTTAGGTCTCACCCTTTACATGGGCGCTCACATGATATCGCAGTGGCCTAGTGAAGGTATCATTCTAACGAGCGGAAACATGAGTTTTATCGCTGCCCTTGAATTATCTATCGCCATGCCACTATCTTGGCTACCTCTCATCAGTGATTATACCCGTGAAAGTAAAAAACCTTTCTCCGCATCACTTACAAGTGCTACAGTCTACACTCTAACAAGTATCGTTATGTACACCTTAGGTCTTAGTGCGGCTATCTTTGGCGGCGGCGACTCCATCATTACCATCATGATGAATGCGGGCCTCGGTCTTGCGGGCCTCATCGTTATTATTTTCTCTACCGTAACTACAACCTTTATGGACGCTTATTCTGCAGGCGTATCTAGTACAACTATCTATAACAGTGCATCTAGTAAAGGTGTAGCCGTCATCGTTACTGTCGTGGGTACTATTGCAGCTATTCTATATCCAATGGATGATATTACAGACTTTCTATACCTCATCGGCTCTGTATTTGCGCCGATGATTGCCATTCTTTTGGCGGACTATTTTATCAATCGTCAGCAAGTACAAACACTATCCGCTTATCTCGTACGAGGTCTTATTTGGGCCGTATCCGTTGGTTTATACCACTATATGTTACATAGTGAAAGCACAATAGGTGCTACATTACCGGCCTTTACAATGGCATTTGTCGTTACAGCTATCGTTGGCTTCATAAGTCATACAGAAAACTCATCTGTCGAAATAAAACAACACTAAAACAAAAACACCTTCGTAAGCAATCATGCTTATGAAGGTGTTTTACTATTCAGGTATAATAATTTGTCCGTCTTCACAGTTCCAGTGTCTATCACCAACTGCATCAGCTTCGCTTTCATCATGGGTCACCCATACACATGGCACGTCCCATTCACGAATGATGGAAACAAGATCCTCACGCACTTGTTTCCGAAGGTTCCAATCTAATGCAGATAAAGGTTCATCAAGAAGCAATATAGTTGGTTTTGAATAGAGTGCACGACCTAAAGCCACACGTTGTTGTTCACCACCAGATAAGCGCCCCGCCTTAGTGTTACGGTATTTTTCTAATCCTAAACGTTTTAATAGAGAATCACACATATCAGGTGTGCCTCGTTTACTATATGTAATATTATGTTCCACGGATAAATGAGGAAATACGATATTGCCTTGTGGCATATATCCTACCTGACGCTCTTGAGCTGGCACCCATATATTTTGATCTCGGTCAACCCATGTTCGTTCATCGCATCGAATGATACCAGTTGTAGGTTTCACTAACCCTGCAATACATTTAATAAACGTACTTTTACCACTTCCAGATGAACCGGTTAACACCGTAATTCCTGAAGCTAAAGTACCATCGGCTTTCACAATCATAGAAGGTCTTGCTATGGTAAAAGAAAATGTAATCATAGTCCCTCTAATTACGCCCTAAATTACGGAACAAGGATCCTTTTGTAAGGATGTGAATACCGCTCAATAGCGCTAATGTAAGCACACAAATGTAAATAACGAGTTCAAAGGCATCCATGTACTGTCCTGCCTCTACATAGGAATAGATAGCAAGTGGCATGGTACGCGTAATTTTAGGAATATTACCTGCGATTAATATGGTAGCACCGAACTCACCCATAGCACGACAAAATGCCAATATGCTCCCCGTTAAAATCCCCTTCCATGCCAATGGTACAGAGATTGTAAAAAATATGCGCAGCTCTGAAGCACCTAATGTACGTGCTACGTCCTCCATATTATGGTCTACAGACTGCAATGCGGACCGCACCGTTTGATAAAACAAAGGAAAGGCAATAACAGAAGAGGCCACAACAGCACCTGCTGCAGTAAATACGACGCCTAAACCATGTGATTCTAACCAAGCGCCGAATGCATAGCCCGGTGTAAATACCATAAGCAAAGCAAAGCCAACTACTACTGGAGGCAACACGAGTGGCAATGTTATTAGGGCATCTAGAACAGCGATACCACTCCACTTACATCGATTCATCCAGTAACAAGCAGCTAAGCCAGTCAATATAACAATAACTAGTGCTAAACTCGCCACCCACAATGACAACCAAAATGGACTCATATCGGGCCTCCTTTCTTTGCCGAATTTCTGCCGGATAATAAATTATACCTCTATTGTATCATAAGAAAACGCTAGCCCTAAAAGCTAGCGTTAAATTCTTATTTAGACGTAGAGAATCCATACTTTTCCAATACTTTTTGGCCCTCTGGGCTCATTACGTATGTATAGAAATCTTGAGCCAAAGCATTATCATATTTCTTAATAATACCGATAGGGTATATAACAGGATCATGAGAATCTGCAGGTGTTACTGCAGCAATTTCAACTGCATCACCGGCTGCAATAGCATCCGTCTTATAGATAAAGCCCGCATCACCAGCCGCTTGGCTAATGGAAGCCGTTACAGCTTTAACGTCTTTAGCATATACCACATTAGGTTCTACTTGGTCCCATACACCTAATTTTGTTAGTACTTGCTTACCATAGTTACCAGCGGGTACGGTATCTGGATTACCTAAAACAATACGTTTTACAGATGCGATTTGATGTAACTCAATTTTAGGTTGTCCTTTAGGAACTACAAGAACGAGTTCATTTGTTACAAATGGTTTTACATTTGTTACTAAATCTTTATCTTGTAACATCTTCATATTTTTTTTTCGTCTGCAGAAATGAATAAGCTTGCAGGTGCACCTTGTTCAATCTGTTGACGCAATGTGCCAGAGCCAGCAAAGTTAATCGTGATTTGATCATCTGCTAAGTTATGCTCTTTCTTATACGCATCTGCTAATTCAGTAAGAGCCCCCTTAAGGCTAGCAGCCGCTTGAATTGTAATCTTTTCAGACGTACTTGGCTTTGCGCTATCCGTAGTTTTACTTGCATCATTACCACAGCCTACTACAAAGGCGAGCATACAAATACTCATTAAAACTAATAGAATTTCTCATACAACCTCCTACTCCGTACGGAATTAATACATATAAATGCTTAAAAATATAAACCTAAACACTACATCCTATGGTATGATACTATTATAAAGAAATCAGGTATAAGCTATATATGAAATGTATGATATATATAACATAGTATATTGATTATAACCGAAGTATGCCATGATTGTAATCACAATTATACATATTATAGAACTCTAGGTGAGACCATGAATTTATTAACATTAATAGGCCATATCTTCATGAATTCCATGATTCCTATATTTATGCTTATAGGCGTTGGATTTGTATTAGATAAAAAATTTAAACTTGACTTATATACACTGAGCAAACTTAATTTCTATATATTATTGCCCACCTTCGTATTTAGGGCGATGTATGAGGCTAAATTCACTTCAAGTACATTGGAAATTGTTTTCTGTGCACTGTGTGTACTCATACTAAACTCTATTATTTCTGAAATTATTGGGCGCATACGGGGTTACGATGTAGCTAAAATCGCAACATTAAAAAACTGTGTCATGTTCAATAATGTAGGTAATATGGGGGTTGCCCTTGCCATCTTTGTATTTGCTAATGTACCATATGTCATCGATGGGGCCACACCCTATGCCAACTTAGGACTCGTGAGTGTAGTATCTATCATGATTATTCAAACCATTACGAGCAATACTTATGGATTCTATCAAGCAGGTGCAGGTCGATTGAGTACGAAAGATGCACTAAATGTCGTATTCCACATGCCCATGGTATACGCCATTCCACTAGCCTTACTATGCCAATTATTGCCATTCGATCTTCACGGGCTCTTCTTCTTTGCTCCCCTCAACATCTTTGCTAACGCCTTCGTTGGTGTAGCCATGATAGCCTTAGGGGTACAAATTAACCGGACCCCATTGAATTTCTTTAAAGCTGACGTCATGTTAGCCAGTGCATTACGACTTATCATAAGTCCCCTATTAGCCGCTGTTATGACCATACTATTTATTATCTTCTATGGTCCTATGCATCCAATTGCGGCACAAACAATCGTCATTACCTATAGCGTACCAACGGCTATCAACATGGCCCTCATCGCTATCGAAATGAAAAACAACCCAGAATACGCTACGCAAATCGTAATGGGTACAACCATATTATCGGCAGTGACCATGCCACTCTTTATCACATTCGCTTATTATATATTTCCATTATACTAAAAAAATATATACATCAAAAAGGGAGCCCCTGAGAGGCTCCCTTTCTTGTATCTAATTCATATAATGCAATATGATAGACCAGGTACAGTACTCTATTGATGTGATACGTGATCCATACCCATTCGTACAAGGCCTTCTACATGATCATCATTTAAAGAATAATATGCAGTTTTCCCTTCCTTGCGATATGTTACAAGACGAGCTTGTCGCAATACTCGCAACTGATGTGAAATAGCAGATTGTCCCATGCCCATTGTCTCTGCAATATGATTAACACACATCTCATTTTCTAGCAGTATCTCAACAATCTTTAGGCGCGTTGGATCGCCAAGAATCTTAAACAATTCTGCTAACTTTAACAATGATTCGTTCCCGTCGATCATAGGGATCCTTTCTTTTAAACTAACACTAATAATCTATCTAAATTTAAATACTATCTCTATGCTATCTATTATATAAAAAAAGGCTTTTGTACACAATGACAAAGCCTTTTAAATTGTATGATATTATTTAACGACCAATACTGGGCAAGAGGAATGACTAGTTACATAGCTACTTACACTACCCATGAATAAACCTTTCAAAGGTCCAAGACCACGGCTACCCATTACGATAAGATCAGCATTGTATTTTTTAGCAACAGCTAACAATGCTGGGCCTGGGGAACCAACTTCAAATACAGATTTAACTTTAACACCTGTAGGAATTTCTTTCACTACATCGTTCAAAATTTCTTTACCTGTTTCTTCCATGTCTTCTGCAATTTGTTCAGACACATAGCCACCAGAAATTGGTGTTTGATCAAAGTTGGAAATAGCAGATACAATATTTGCTACATGAACAACAATCAATTCTGCTTTGTTACGATCTGCTACTGCAAGTGCATGTTCTAGTGCACGTTTAGCATTTTCAGAACCATCAGTAGGTACGACAATAGTTTTGTAGGTAACCATATTAACCCCTCCTATTTCTAATCCCCATGAAGGGATATGATTAAAAATCGTTTAGTCTATTTATAATATTCTAGACGAATTAGGAAAAATCCTCTTTTTTCGATTAGGATTTATATACATTATAGCACATTTTTTTGCAGATTAAAGAACTTGAGACGAATTATTGATATTTAAAGAATTCGTTAACTTAAATCCATCTAAAATATCGATTAGTTCAGGTGTAGTCAATACAGTACTAATTGGTGCTATCATGCGAGCTACACCGACATTGCCATTATTTCCAAGAATAATCGTAGCTCCGAATGTAACAGTTTCCGCCGTATTCGTATCTGCGACTTCAGGATTCTTCATTGTCCCTGCTACATAAAACATAACGGAACCATCAATAATATGTGTTTCATATCGTTCAATGGTGGCCTTATTTACATCCACCAAAGATTTTACATATTGGTCACCTAGCATCTGCTTGCCCATCATCGTAGGCATAGCACTGCTCACCGCTTGTACAGGAACAGAAAAACTTTCTATGTCGAGACGAATCTTATCCTTTGTGAAAGTAATCTTTTTAGGATCATTAATGCGTGTGAATCCTTTAGGGCTAATGAATTTCAAGCCTTCTGCTACGTTGATATCACTAGATCCAGTCAATAGTTTCTTAACATTATTTAATGTAGAGCCAGTCTTCTTAGTATCTAACAAAGAAAATGAAGGAACTGTCGTTTCCATAAGACCTTGTTCCATAAATTTAGCCTGAATAGGTGGATACGTACTTACAAGATTATAGCGATGCGTTGGATCTTTTTCCATAATAAATTCAGCTTCAAAAATAGAATGAACCTTTTCCGTAGATGTCATCTCTGCATAGGACTTTCGGTGTCGTGCGGCTCCAGCGTGCTGCTTGTGCACCCTTTTTAGGGAAGAATCCGCCCACTATATCGTTAGTATCAAATACATTACTATGTTGACGCCAAATACGAAGGTATTCTTCATCCGTCATACCCTTAATTGGAACATCATACCATGTTGTATTCCACACCTTTTGTGACACATTGCCTTGCGGTGTATTATTTCTCTTTGTAAAAGACACGGTATAGGCGTCGTCTTGATTTGGTCCAGACAAATTAAAGGAATACCCCTGTATATGTTCACTTTCACTCCGTACATCCATATCAATCATAACACCATCATTTACACGCCAAGGAATGGTGAAAGTATAACCGTGTTTCGTATCCTTTACAACCGTATTCATCTTAGTAGCATACGATTTATATTGCTCTGGCAATACGGAAAGAGCATCTGCTTGCGAGGCTACGATAGACTTTGGCGTAGCATGTTCAGGAGAGGCTCCGTAAGCAACGCTAGATACGATGGACAATCCAGCTAATACTAATGCGATAGGTAATTTCATAAAGTTCCTTTCATATATGTGAAGGTACCACCTATGATTACATAGGTGGTAAGGATTATAACATATTTTCTAAAAAGCTTTAGTTCTAGGAGATTGCGGATTGGTAAACAATTGTTCCGGTTCCCCTTCTTCTTGAATGATACCATCCGCCATAAAGATGATACGATCTGAAACTTCTCGAGCAAAGTTCATTTCATGGGTAACAATAATCATAGTCATCCGATCATCGGCTAGTTGTTTAATCGTTTTTAATACTTCTCCAGTCAATTCTGGATCAAGGGCAGACGTTGGTTCATCAAAGAGCATAATTTCTGGGTTCATGGCTAATGCACGAGCAATTGCCACACGCTGTTGTTGACCGCCAGACAATCTAGAGGGATACATATCTCGTTTATCCCAAAGACCTACTTTATTAAGTAAGCGTTCTGCGATTGGCATAATATCGGTATCTTTCATACCTTTTACCATACGCGGTGCCACCATAATATTTTCAAGAACAGTCATATGGGGGAACAAATTGAAGGATTGGAATACCATACCCATGCGAAGTAATAAATCATGCATGGTATGTTTATCAGCGTAGGTAACGACGCCGCTAGCATCTGTAGATGCCAACGTTACACCATCAACGGTAATAGTACCACCGTCAATCGTTTCCAACTGACCTAAGCAGCGCAAAAAAATGTAGACTTACCGGAGCCAGATGGACCGATGATAGATACAATTTCGCCCTTATTCATTTGCAAGGAAACATCTTTTCAATACCACATTATTATTAAAGTGTTTCTCATGCGTTCCATATTTACAAA